>Ga0187881_10000009_pt1 | contig 306712 bp, 287 predicted proteins | sample June2016WEW_19_1_2_FD_133017 | JGI IMG/M metagenome (GOLD analysis project Ga0187881, IMG submission 133017) | Peatland microbial communities from SPRUCE experiment site at the Marcell Experimental Forest, Minnesota, USA - June2016WEW_19_100 | ecosystem: Environmental > Terrestrial > Soil >... | reverse complement strand
TGTATTCGTCTCCTGCCGTTGCCGGTGGCGTGGTGTTTGTAGGCTCAGATGATGATGTCGTTTATGCTTTGAACTCTTCCAGCGGCGCGTATTTGTGGGGTTATAGGACTGGTGGGCCGGTGTTTTCCTCTCCTGCCGTTGCCGGTGGCGTGGTGTTTGTGGGTTCGGCTGACAAAGCTGTTTATGCTTTGGACGTTGTCAGCGGCGCGTATTTGTGGGGTTACACGACTGGCAACGATGTGTGGTCTTCTCCTGCCGTTGCTGGTGGCGTGGTGTTTGTGGGTTCGATTGACGGGAATGTTTATGCTTTGAACGCTTCAACAGGCGCTTACATTTGGAACTATACAACAGGCTGGAGCTACTCAACTGGCTGGAACTACACGAGTGGCGGGCCGGTATATTCCTCTCCTGCTATCGCTGGCGGCGTTGTCTTCGTAAGCTCAGACGATGGTAATGTTTATGCTTTGAACGCTTCAACAGCCACTCTCATATGGAGATACAGCACGACCGGCAGTCTGGTGGATTCATCTCCTGCTGTCGCTGGTGGCGTGGTGTTTGTAGGCTCAGATGACAAAGTTGTTTATGCTTTGGACGTTTCCAGCGGCGCGTATTTGTGGGGTTACACGACTGGCAACGATGTGTGGTCTTCTCCTGCCGTTGCTGGTGGTATTGTATATGCTGGATCACTTGACGGCAAGGTTTACGCTTTCGGAGTTTTTACTGCTGAAGGTGGGCTGCCACGAAGCGCGACATACACTATAATTGCTTTTGCAGGCATTGCAGCAGTTGTAGTCGTTGCAGTCGTGTACTCAAGTATTCACAGGAGGAAAGCGCCCAAGCCACGAGTCAGGGGAGGCATGCAGCTTCTTGACAGATGTAAGTTGGCTTTGGTATCCGAGATATAGAATGGATAAAGGAAACTGGCTGCCCAAGATGGTTAAATACAATAAGAAAGCGTTATTTTGGTTATTAAAGCCTGCGATGATCTTTGCTATGAACGCTTTTTAGCCGGGATTGACCACGGTGACGGAAAAGCTTCGTGGCTGGGTTGTTTTGGGTCTAACATCCTAAACAAAGGCTCGAGCGGCTAATGACTGGAGGTTTTGTTTTTCGCTCGCGTGAAAAATTGTAAATAAATGGAAAGCCTAGCCCACGAGTGTATTACGACTTGAAGATTGCATGCGACATAATGGAATGCCCATTGCGTTAGCGGGCGCTTTGACTCAAAGAGCAATCGGCGACTTCCGAGAATGCGACTGAGCGCTTACTCCTTGATGTTTCTGCGCAACTCTCGTTTAAACTGGTTGAGAAATATTTAAAAGGAAATTGATATTCTAGCATAGACAACATATCCATGGCGAGAGCTGGGAGCGTGTACAGCAATGGTAGGGAAGAAAATCAAAGTCGGTTGCGTGTTGCCCTTGAGTGGTTCCATGTCCGAAATCGCCGAAAGGTGCAGAAGAGGGCACGAAATTGCTGTTCAGATAGTAAATGAGAGCGGTGGAATAAAGTCTCTAGGCAATGCAAGTGTATCTTACGAGTATGTGGACTCTGGTGACAAGCCTGAAGGAGCGGTTCTTGAATGCGAGCGACTAATAAGAAAAGAAAAAATCCCGATCATCACTGGTTGCTACGCAAGCTCCCTCACGATACCAGCAGCGAAACTAGCTAATGAATACAAAATACCCTTTGTCATAAGTGATGCAACAGCAGATGAACTGACTCAAAGCGGATTTCATTATGTTTTTAGGGCCAGCGCAACCAATACGATTTACTGCAAAACGGCGTTAGACTTCGCTATTAAAGAGCTCAAGGCGAAAACACTGGGTGTAGTTTACATTGACCTTCTAATGGGTAGAATGCTTGTGACCGACATTGAAAAGCGTGCAAAGCAGCTAGGATTGAAGGTTGTCCTGAAAGCACCTTATGGCCCGGATGCAAGAGACTTCAAAACCATAATACAGCAAATGAAAGATGCAGATCCTGATATTATCGTTGCTGCATCGTACGTCGGTGACGCGGTGTTGATTGCACATCAGATACATGAAGAGAGCTATAGTTTTCGCTCGTTTGTTGGTATGGGGGCAGGGCATGCGATTCCTGAATTTCTCAAGAGTGCCCAAGATGATAGCGAGTATTTTTCTAGCGTTGCCTTTTGGTGCCATGATATGATCACACCGGGATCAAAGGAATTGACCCAAAGATACTTCCGAAAATACGGCGAGTATCCAATTGAGCATCCTGGCTCCTGTTTTCAGGCTTCCCAAGTGTTATTGAATGCTATCGAAAGGGCGGGTTCCACAAACCCAGAAGAAATACGTGAAGCCCTTTCAAAAACCGACATGATGACTATTGCTGGTAAAGTGAAGATTGATCCGGCAACTGGGCAAAACTCGATGGCTGGATGCGGAATAGTTCAGGTTCAGAAAGGCCAATTCGCAACGGTTTGGCCTGAAGGGATTGCGTCAAAGAAACCAATTTTTCCCAGACCTAAATGGGAGGGAACATGAATGAAAGCAGCGCGTTTTTATGAACCGAACAAACCTCTAAGGATAGAAGAAGTTCCTTTGCCCAAGATTAGAGAGAGATGGGTTTTAGTTGAAGTCAAAGCATGTGGTATATGCCACTCGGATCTCCACATAACTAAAGGAACGATAAAAGTCCCGAAAACTCCCTTGATTCTCGGACATGAGATTTCAGGGCGAATCGCAGATATCGGAAGTGAAATCGAAGAATTCAGAAAAGGTGACAGGGTATTAGTTTCGGGAATGATCCCTTGCGGAGAATGTTATTACTGTGCTTCAGGAAAAGACAATATCTGCCAACGCAAGGTTGAATTAGGCATACAAATCGACGGTGGATATGCACAATATGTGGCAGTGCCCTCAAAGAATCTGTACAGGATGCCCGACTCGATGTCCTATGAGGAAGCAGCGATACTAACGGATGCAGTGGCCACTCCGTTTCATGCAGTGAAGCTCGGACGAGTAACATTTGGCAGTACAGTGGCCGTCTTTGGAGTAGGGGGTTTGGGAATGAATGCTGTTCAACTCTCTACGCTAGCTGGCGCGCGAGTTATAGCCGTTGACATTCTTGATCAGAAACTGGCGTTAGCCAAAGAATTCGGAGCGGAAGAAACAATTAATTCCAAAATTGAGGATCCCATTCATCGAATATTGCAGATAACAAATGGAAATGGCGTAGATGTCGCATTTGAATTTGTTGGACTTCCAACAACCCTTGAGCAAGCAATTGCAAGCGTAAGAAGAGGCGGAAAAGTCGTTTTGGCCGGTGTCGGAACACAGAAAGCAAATCTCTCAATGAGAGACATGACTGCCAAGGAGATTGAAATAATTGGAGTACAAGGATTTGTCGCACATACAGAATATCCAGCGCTGATAGACATGGTCGTTCATGGACGATTGGACGTTAAAAAGATGATATCACAAACAGTTCCTTTGGAAGAAGTTAACCGGGGACTCGATATCTTAGAGAAGCAGATCGGGAATCCTATTCGGGTTGTGCTAAAGCCCTAGTGAATGACCAGTGAAAAGTCGATTGCTAACAGGCAAACTGGGTTCCCGTTGTAGACATCCTAATCAAGGTATGCTCCATCCTTTTGCTAGGAATCGCTGACCCGTTCCAGCCTTGAAACCCGCAGAAAAAGCAGAGGAGTCGTTAAAACGAAGGTAAGCCCTGCCAAACAGAGCCCCGCAAGTGAGTATCCGTACCGTATCACCAGGGACGAAAAGAGCAACGGGGGAAAAAAATCACCAAACATGGAGAACCCGTTCACCCAGCTAACAGTCAGCGTTTCATATTCCGGATAGATACTGTTAGTCGCTCTTGCTGCTGAGATCCCGATAGTGAACCCGGCACCAGCTGCTAAGCCAACGAGTAGGGCCGACAAGATTGACAAATATATCGTACCAAAGAATGCTATGCCGACTCCAAAAGCCATCAGGGCACCTGATGCAAGAAGAAGACGCTTCGCATCACCAGACCTATCAAATAATCTGCCTATGAAAGGCGCCGTTGCAAGCGCAGCTATTGGGGTTAGCGATGCGATTGCTCCACCTCCTCCAATACCCACGTGAATCACGTTTTCAACATAATACGCCATGAAATTGCCTACAACTGTATTACCAACTCCAAGCGCTAGCATCGCCACTGATATTCCGATCATCCATTTGTTGAACAGAATAGCCTTCACGCGAACAAGATTCACACTGAAGTTCGAGCGCAGACTATCTTTCGGTATTGAAAGAAATAGCAAGGCAGACGTAAATAATCCTAGGGCTCCGCTAACGACCAAACTGTTCCTCCATCCTAGTGCGCCCGCGAGTAAGGACCAGCCTGATAACCCGATGGCACCTCCAAGATAGAATGCTGATTGGTAGAGACCGACGCCTAATCCCTCCGACCCTTTCTGCATGCATCTAGTGATTAGAATGACACACGGAGCGAACACGAGGGCCATGCCCAAGCCGACGAAAAATCGCAGAGCCGCTATCTGAACCAGGTTGCTTGCGAAGCCAGTCAACAACGCGGCCAAGGATGCAATTGATGTCCCATAAATCGCAGTCAGTCGCGGACCTATCTTAGTTGCGAGAATTGCACTTGGCACCTGAAAAATCCCAACACCAACGTAGAACGTTGCAGTGACCAATCCCAGACCAGACACGTTCTGACGCAGTTCGGAAGCGGTGAGAAAAAACACCGCGGCAAGGTTATACCAGTTTATTGCATAGACGATTCTTCCGAAGATCAGAGACGCGAGAGCGCCACGGTTGGCCCCCCCTACACGCACATTCATTAGATTCAAACTCCCTTTGTGGACTCCGCCTTAGAACGAGGACACCCCGATTCGTCTTCCCTAAACCCAATTTGAGCGGTAGCTAAGTCTTTTAAGTATTTCTTTTGAAGGTTCTCTGAAGTCTTGCCAAATTGCTTGTTTTTTGTTCTGTGGTAAAACACATCTTTCCTCTTTGCTCAATGACAGAACCGGCGAATTCTCGACACAACCTGGAGAGCAAGGAGAATGCACTGCATTCAACAAGTGGAGGTCCTTTTCGTATCATTATGACCATAAATAGTGCGTGTACTAGAGATCACTTTGCTTATTGGAAAAATTACATCGGCAATGGCTTTTCAACTTTTTATGTGGGCTAGAGCTGTGTTCACAGCTTTGTCCTTATGTACGATCTCAACGAGTGCCTTAACCATGCCTAAGGGGTTGCGTGACTGCCAAACATTTCTTCCGAAAGCGACGCCGTTCGCTCCAGCTTCAACAGCATCTCTTGCCACTTCTAAGGCGTCCTTCTCCGTCTTCATTCTCGGGCCTCCAGCAACTACGACGGGTGTTAGGCATCCCGATACAACCTCCTTGAAAGACTCTACAGAGCCAGTGTAGAAAGTTTTTATCGTATCGGCTCCCATCGCCGATCCGACCCTCGCGGACAGTTTTACGAATTCAGCTAATCGTTCCTTTCCGCAGAATTCCCCTGTTGGAAACGTTTCAGCTATTAACGGCATACCGCACTCTTCGCATTCTGAAGCAACATAGCCGAGTGCTTTTAAACTCTCCGTTTCGTACTTTGTTCCTATGTAAGCCATCATTATGACGGCATCTGCGCCGAGACGAATAGCACCGTTAACAGTGTAAGTAAGGACAGAACGAGGTGCAGGATTGGGATGTAACGAGGTTTGCCCCCCATCTATTCTCAGAACAACCCCTAGCTTTCCAGCAATGATTTTGCATCCTTTTGACAGGGTTCCAGGGGTAACGATAACCGCGTCGGCTCCTCCCTTCACAGCTACTTCCAACACTTTCAGTGGATCTATCAATCCAGGCATCGGCCCGGCATAACCTTCATGATCCAATGCTATAATCACTGCCCTATTTTTCGAAGGATCTAAAATCCGACCCAGTCGTAATGTCTTTCCTGAAATCATTCATAACCCATTGGAAATTTCCTGGGATTTCATATAAGCTTTGCCTCATCCACCTTCACAACTTCTGCTTTTCAACGTAATGATCGTCGGATCTCCCAATGAACGGGCATGATGATTGCAGCCTGTTTGCACTGTCATAGGCCTTACCGCGCGCCTTTTGAACAGGTGAAACAAGCAGCAATGGAAGCAGAATATTACGAGTCGCCAACGTGGGGCCACAAATACCCCAAAATCCAAATACTGACTATTCCAGACTGCTTAGGGGCTCTACCCTATTCTACCACACACGCATTGAAGCCGTTATGACCACCAACGTTTCCGATTCCAGCCTTCCCTCCTTACGACAACCTGATTCCGCTACCCTGTAATTCTTGTTCAGACTGTTTGCTTCTTTCTGGACTCGCCTTTTCAAATAAAAGTGCTTTCCAGCGACCACTCGCACAGGTTTGTTGCCTTGTTTTCCAAGGACAAGCCAAGGCTTTCGAGGTTTTTGCCGAGAACTCAAACAACCTCGCGAAAGAAAAATATGGACTTCGTTGCGATGGCCAAAAAGCTTAACAGTATTTGAGTGGGTAACTTAATAGTACCTTATAGATGGAGTGAGTTAAAACTTGTGCATAAGGAACTTTGATGTTAGTGAGTGGAGTGGAAGAGACAAATGGAAAGTACGTGCTTGGGAATGGAGAAATGCTAATAGGCCTGTAATTACCAAAAGTCCTTTAACCAAATAATACTTTCCTTAACAGGAAAATTCAAAAAACTAAGCCATGACAGATAAGTTTACAATATCTAAGAGAAAAAATCGCCGTGGGCTTATTTCAAGCGGAAAAGCCCCGCGAATCAACAAACTCTTTTAAAACCCTAAAAGCTAACAGAACTTCACACTCCAACAAAATTGTCCCAGACAAAAGACAGGAATTTTGCCTTTACAACAATTTCGGCGCGGGGCAACGCGTTGCCGCATCCGTCGGATTATCGCGCATCTGTTCCTAAAGTGGCAAAAATGGTTCCTATTCTTCTCTTGACATTCGCACGCGCTTTCATGGGGATTTATTCGAAAGACTAATCTTCACCCTGTGAGGGGCAGCAAAAAGCGAATGCTTTCCACCAGGTTGAAGCCTCAAGACAAACGTTCGCGCCGAAACGACCCGCCAGATAACAAAAAGAGCAGCTAACCCTTCGTAGCCCTTTCTCGTCAGGGCGCAACATCGAAACTTACAAAGCAACATTACACGGCAACATTACATCTGATGTAAAGAAAAAAAGGGGAGGGGCTAGCCGTTCATCATCGAAGCTTTCTAACCCAAAATCGAAGCTAAACCCGAACTGAGGATACCCACTTTAACAAGCAGCGACCCTTTCTTCAGCCCCTCTCAGAAAACATCTTTCTCCAACATGGAGACACACGTGGATCCATTATGCGGATCCATTACATCTGATGTGTGTGAAAAAAAGGGAGGGGCCGACCGCACGAGTAAGAGTCTTCTCACTCATCGCCAGCTTGGACCAGAGCCTCGAACTTGGGCGAAAGCCATCAAAACATAGGGCCCCCAAGATTGTGGAACAGGATTGCGCTACAATGCTCTGATACCAACGCATCATCGTTTGCATTATAGGATTTCAGTATCAGTAAGCCGCGCGGATAGAGAGAATTGAGGAAATTCCTCGCCTTCAAAGTAGGATAGGCTGATTTCCGGTTTTGAACCTGAGATTTGGTGCGGTCGCCGGGATTTGAACCCGGGTCGTCGGCGTGGGAGGCCGATGTCCTGGCCAGGCTAGACTACGACCGCACAATGTCTTGGAGATTTACGAAGCGGGAAATGGTTTTAGCTTTTACTTGGCTTTCTCTGATGCAAGCTTATTGGCGGTAGAGTTGGCATGTTGGGTCAGAATCGGTTCTCTCTTTTCCGGAGGTTCTTTTGGCTGTGAGTACATTCGTTTTGAGAAGTAGACCGTGGCTACTATGAGAATTGCCGTGCCTGCCGCGAAGATGTACATCAGGCTGCGGACGTTCTGCACGTTTTGGTTTTCGCTGGTCAGGTGTTGTTGATAATTGTTGTTCAAGTTTTGGTACTCCTGGAGAAGCAGACTGTAGTTTCCAAGCAGGTTGACATAGGTGTCGTTCAGCTGTGCGGCATAGTTGCTGAAGAGGTTAAGTTGAGCGGTTTCGTTGCTGAGTGTGCCGAATTGTGTTGTGTAGTTACTGAGAAGTTCATAATAAGTTGCGTTGAGGTTGAGATATTGGGCTAAGAGCTGATTATTGAGATCCAGGGTTTCGGACGAGATTATTAGGATAGTCTGGCTTCTGGAAGAGTATGTGAGATACAGGTAGTTGGCTCCGGATATATTCAGCGGGGTCGGAGCGACTTCTTTGTCGCCGACTAGTACGACAACGGAGCTGCTCATTAACCCCGTTGGGATGGCTATTCGCGAAAAACCAGCGGTGCCTTCTGCACCCGTGACGTTGAACTGTATTATCTCGTTCCCTGTTTCTGTTCCAACTTGGAACGCGAAGCCGGAGATTGTGGAGTTGCTGATAATTGAGACTTGGAAGGGCTGACCCGCATAGGTTGCTGTGAAGCTTGAAAATGGTCCCATTAGTGGATGGTTGTCTCGGTTGTTGCCTGAAGCTACGATATAACTTCCAGTGCTTATTCCGTAAACGCTGTTCTGACCTACGTAGCTGCTCCAGTAGTTGCCTTGACCGCCAAAGTCCCAATGGTTGGGACCGCTGCTGACCAACCATGAATCAAGAAAATTGTTGTCGTAAAAAGTGTTGTCAACGCAAAGTGTCGCGATAGTCTCTCCCACCGCACTGTTGTTATCAAAAGTGTTGCCTGAAAACGTGTTTGAGCCGCTCGTGTCAATGTAGATCCCACCAAAGTTTTCTGAGATAACGTTTCTCGAGAACAGGTTGTAGCTCGACGCGGCGAGGTAGATTCCGTATTGCCCGTTTGCCGTTATGGTGTTGTCTGAGACTGTGTTGTATTGTGTGTAAGAGGATACGATGCCCTGTTGTTGGTTGTTTAATATCGCATTGCTTGATATTGTGTTGTAATTAGAGTTTGTTATGTTGATTCCTTGTTGAGAATTCTCTATTATGTCATTACTTATCGTGCAATTGTTGAAGAATGACACAGCTATTCCAATGCTGGGGTTCAGGCTTGATGTGACATTGAAACCTTCGATTGTGACGCCGTTAGCCGTTACGTCAACGATAAACTGGTTGTTTGATCCGTTGATGAACGTCGTGTCACTGCCCTCGCCGATCAGAGAAACGGTCTGGTTGACCACAAGGCTTTCGCTGTAGATTCCAGGGCTCACGAAGATGGTTTCTCCAGCTGTTGCGTTGTTGATGGCTGCCTGAATCAACTGATCAGGGCCCACTGTTACACTCGTCCCCTGTGCCTTTGCAGGCAATGCGAATCTGGACAGTAATGCTAGGATTAAGCAGAAGACGATGCAAAGGACTGAAAGGGTTTTTTTCAGTCTGAGCATTTTCTTTCCGTGGTGCAAACGGTTCACCTTAACTTCAGCGGGAAACGCAGGTCGAGTCTTGACAGCATCCTTCCCAGGCCCACAGAGCCTGCTATTGCGATTGAAAAAGCAGGTAAAATGATGATGGCGCTGACGGTTGGCTGCAGGACTTGCCAAACGATGGTTGCGTAGGATGCGGCGACTGCGAGTGCGAGAGCGATCGTGTAGAGCTTGTACTTGAAACTGGGGATTTTGCTTGATCCTGCTTGAAGTTGGCTCAGCGTCGTGTTGAGCAGGTTTTGTGCCTGTTTTATCTGTTCATCGGTTGCCAAAGCCGTCATGTTTTTGTCGATGTCTTGGAATTTGAAGCTTGAGAGGGCGTACTTTTGGAGTTCCCAGGGTTTCTTTTTGGGCAGGATTTTGACTATGCCGTTTTTCTCCATTTTTTTGAGGATGGTTTGGATTTTTCGTACGAGTTGAACGTCGGCTGTTTTCTCTTCTCCGTACAGTCTCTGTATGATGTTCTTAACGTCTGGAAAGGATAATTCGAGTTGAAAGGATGCTATTGCCTTGGCCAGACCGAACTGATGTTCTCCCTCGCGTAGGCGTATGCTGCTTAGTTTGTAGTCTGTTTTGAAGGCTTCTTGCAGGAACTGTGCCTCGTCTGGCGTCAGTTTGGGGTCTGACACGCTTTGTCGCCTATTCAATATTGTCAGTTGAAACAATATAATAAAGGCTTCGTGGTTTGGATACGTATTTTCAATAGTTGGGGGCTTTGCTGGGGTCGTTATCAATTCGTTCAACGGAAACAACCGCTAAAATTGTCAATGAGCCTATGTGTATAGCGGGGTGCGAGGTATGGCAAACCGGGTGAGGACCGTGGATATGCTGTTCCTGCCGCCGAGCAGAAAGTATAATGTGAGTAGTTTGCAGCCCTTGCACAAGAAGTATCGGAGCCACTTTGAAATCATCGGTTTGGTGCTTGAGGCCGTGAAGGCTGAGAGCGCCACTCCCTTCTCCATCATGAAGCATGCGGGCGTCAACTTCATGCAGCTGAAGAAGTACTTGAAGTCTCTGACTGAGATTGGGTTTCTTGAGGTTGAAATCAGGAGAAGCACTATTCTGTACAGGTCCAGCAAGGAAGGTCTTGAATTTCTGAGGCAGTATTACACTCTGGTTGATATGCTATTGACTGCGAGAGCCTAGGGCAGCAGAAGATTTTCTAGCGCTGTTGATGCGGGTTTGGGCAGGTTTTAGGGTTGCCTCTAGGTTGAAGTGTAAATGTTCTAGGGTGGGAGTTGTGTTTTGAATTCGAGGTTTGGGTTTGTGTGTGGCGTTTGCAACAAACCTTAAACGAGACTTGTGTGAATGTTAATTTGAACGCGCAGTTGAGGTTTGTTGGGGGCATATGATATGGGAAAGAGGGAGACTGAACTTAGTATTGTTCGTGAGTTGGTGAAGGGTGCGAGGAGGAGTGACCGTGAGATTGCTAAGGTAGTGGGTGTTTCTCAGCCTACGGTGAGCAGGTTCGTCAAGAAGTTGGAGGGTCAGGGTCTTATCAGGGAGTACACGATTATTCCCAAGTTGAGTAAGATGGGGTATGAGCTGTTGGTGTTTACTTTTCTTTCGTTTGCTGAGGATAGGCCGGAGCTTTTTGAGAAGGCGAGAGAGTGGACTAGTAAGCAGCCGTGTGTGATTTTTGCGGGAAATGGGGAAGGGTGTGGGAGTAACAGCATTATGGTGTCGATTCATGAGGATTATACGAGTTACACGAATCTTATTACTCAGCTTAAGCGGGATTGGCAGCCGAATCTTACGGGTGAGCAGAGTTTCGTTATAAGTCTTAACAGGTCGGATCAGATGATAAAACAGTTTTCTTTCAAGTATCTGATGGAAAACCGTGCTCCTCGTCCGATGGCGTCCGTTTCGCCCGGCACGTAAGACGTTTCATCTTTTCGAAGGTTTGGCGCGCTGGACTCTGCTAATGTTGGACCCTGCTCTCTTTGAGTTTGGATCAGAGACCCTTTCGGGTTTCAAGGCTTCGGGCTGAAGGGTGCCCCCTCCCTTTTTTTCTTTACATCCGTTGTAATGTTGCTGTGTAATGTTGCAGTGTAAGTTTCCATGTTGGTGGTGTGCATGAGCCTTTAGGGGTTAGTGCTGGTTCTTCTTGATGGTTTTTGTTGGATTTTGGTGCTTGTCTGCCTCTTCGATTCATGGAAGATTGGGTTTGTCGGAACGCGTTCGGCCCCTCCCTTTTTTTCTTTACATCTGATGTAATGTATTCGTGTAATGGATCCACATGTGTGTCCATGTTGCTCGCGGGTGTTTCTAAAAAGGGTTAAAAATGGCACGTGCGTTAGAGTCGGCCCCACTCTCTGTGAGTTTAGGTTTGGCATTGTGTTGGATTGCAAGATGTCAAGGGTTAACGGTGGCCCCCGCCTTTTTTTCTTTACGTCCGTTGCAATGTGTGTGCGTAATGTGTGTGCGTAAATTTTCATGTTGCGCCTTGACGAAGAGTTGGAGATGTGTTTTGATTTTGTGAGGGGTTGTGTTTATTGGAGGGTTTTTTCGATCCACGCTTTTATTTTGATTTCTGCGTTTGTTGGGTAGTTGTAGCTCAGCTTCAGTGCGGTTTCGTTTGCTATTCGGGTGAACAGTGTTATGGATGCGTTCAGCGATTTTTGAGTGTCTTCTTTGTCGTAGTGTGCGAATGTTTTTCTGAGTTCATCGATTACTCCGGGTTCGGCCCATTCTTCGAGGAAGCGTCCGCGGAACCATGTGTCCTGTTTTCCGTCGCTATTTGCGAGTGCGTGCCATTCTATCATCGTTTTCATCAGGTCCTGGAGTCGACAGTTCAGGCAGAATGCGGTCCACCATAGTTCGCCTCGGCGAAGATGTTTTGCCGTGAAGACTGCGTGATAGAGGAAATCGCTGACGATGTCCTGAAATTCCTGCTGAGAGGGTTTTTGGGAGCCTTTTTTCTGGTTTGACTATTTTTTTCTTTTTTGTGTTTGTAGTATGGCGTTTTTCCTAATTGTTGGAACTCGTGGGTTTAAAGCTTAAAAACTGATGGCATAATAGTTCTGGGGGGTTGGGTAGAAATGTTGAAGTCCAGTTTGAAGCAGACGAATGAAAGGTACAAACTGTTTGGTTTGAAGGAGTTGAGGACGGTTGCAAAAGTTGAAGCAACTCTGCTTAGGAGCGCGCGTGAATGGCTTGACAGGAACGGCTTCATGGAGGTTATCGTGCCGCACGTGGTTAATGCGACTGGTTCATGTGAGATTGTTGATACGCTGTTCAGGGTTCCGTATTTTGGCAAGGATGCTTATTTGACGCAGACGGGCCAGTTGTATCTGGAGGCGTTGGTTCCTTTTCTGGGCGGCAAGGTTTGGACGTTCGGCAGCAGCTTCCGCGCGGAGCCAAGGGCTGATGACAGGCATTTGACCGAGTTTTCGCTCTTGGAGTTGGAATTTGAAGGCGATTTTAACGCGTTGTTGAACACGATTGAAGACATGTTTAGCAGCATGATGGCGGCCGTGCAAGAGCTACCTGAAGTGATGAACTGGATGAACCTGAAACATCCATTCAAACGGATGCGCTATGAAGACGCGATTGCCGAGTTGGGATTGACTTTTGGCATGGACACGACTTCTGCCGACGAGAAGAAACTGTTGGAAAACAACGATGACCAGCCGATGTTCATTACACATTTTCCGAAAGACCTGAAGTATTTTAACATGCGACAGAACGATGCTGACTCACGCATTGTGAACAGTGCAGACTTTCTGTTGCCTTTTGGCGGGGAAAGCGCGGGTGCAGCTGAAAGAGAGTTTAACCCGAACAAGCTAAGGCAAAGACTTGTCGAGTCGGGAATGTGGACGCAGTTCATCGGGGACGGCGGGGACAAGCACGCTTTCGACTGGTACTTAGACGCTTATCAAAAGTATGATTACAAGCTGCATTCCGGCTTCGGTATGGGTATCAACCGCGTGACCAAGTACGTGTTGCAGTTGGATGATATTAGGGCAACGACGGTTTATCCGACCAACGCGGAAACAATTTACTAAGGCGCTAGTTCGCGGGGCGCCCGCGTCCGAGCGCTTCATCAAATTCTCTTTTTTTGGAGGGTTGCGATTGTTTCGTAGGCAAAGTATGTGGCAGCTAGTGCCAGCATCGTGGTTGAAAACAGGTATTCTCTTGTGATTTGAGTTGGTTTGAACAAGACTATTTGAAGTAGGACGGATGTGGTGAAGGCTGCGAAGTAGAAGAGATATTTGGGGAAAAGGAGCTGACGGAACCTCACGAAGTTTTCAAGCACCAGTTTTTCTACGATGTATCCCTCGGGAGTCTGTTTCAATAGTCCTGCTTGTTCCAGTTTTTCTAGGTGGAAGGCTGCAAGCGTGGGGCTGCTCAGTTTAAGTGCTCTCTGGACTTCTCTGATGCCTATGGGTTTTCTCTGTTTTATGGCGTACCTGTAGACTCTGACGGTGTTACCGGTTAATACGTCGTGTTCGTCTTTCATGTTTCAGTCAACTCATTAGTGACTAGTCTTTGAATGTTATTCTAGCTATCTATGTACAACGGACTTGTACAACTGTACAAGTGTAAAGGATTAAGACGGACTTCTCAAATATGCTGAAGTGGTGAAAGCTTTGAGTCTATCGAAGAAAAAGGTGACAATATACGCGGTTGCTGGAGTATTGGCAGTTTGTCTTTTTGTTGCAACTCTGTTCTATCTTGTTCCAAACAATTCTCAAATGGGCTCAGTCGTGTTCGCAATGGGTCCTTCCGACTCTTCGTCACCCAACGGTGTGTACTCTATGGGGTTTATTCTCGGTGTGACATTTGCCAATGGGAGTTATACGCAAAATTCTGGCGAATTAAACTCTACAGATATTCAACAGATTGAGTTCGATCCGACCAACGCGTACGGCGGACTTGTCACCATTTCGGATCCTTATTATTGCGCGTTCCAGTTTGCCAACGATTATCAGATCTTTACGGGAGTGACAGGCGAAACCCCGGTAGACCTAGGTATGGTTGATGTCGTGAACACCACACAGTCCTTCGTCACGGCGAATAAAGAATTGCCACCGCCACACTACGTGGTTCCAGGTCTCCCAGATTATGTGGTCCAGTATAATTATACAGGTTACTGGACCAGTTGGGAAACTGCTCTCCCTCCCAGCTCTATGGCCGCCTCCCGTTGGGCGATGAATATCACGCAGATCCAGAGCATCCTTGCCAACGCGACAGACCCTGTTAATATAGTGTTCAACTTAGACCTGACCAGTACATGCTTTTATCAGCTCACAACATCGGGTGGCACCCAGGCCGGCACCGCTACTGAGCAGTATTCGGGGCCAGCTGCAACTCTTCAACTCTTTCATGAAGGGGACCAACTGGTGGGATTACAATTCAACTCTTCAACTGTCAGCGTCTCGATGACAGTATCGTAGCCTTTGCGAGCGTAATCGTATTAGCCTATCAAAGTGGTCGAATGGTTGACCAAAAAGTGCGCGACATAATAGTGCTTGTTGTGTTGCTAACCTGTGTCTTGACCTCCACTCTTAATTGCGCCAAGGCTCAAGAGCAAGAATCTGTCACACTTTACATCGTTAACCCACTTACAGGGAACGGCTCATTCAACGTCAACGACTATGCGGTCAACAGCGTTTTCACAGTTGATTTCTACATAGGCACCGTTACAAACCTTGTTGCATGGCAGATACGCTTAACATACAACCGCACTCTGATTCAGTACGACGCAGCATGGTTCCCCGAAAATAACGCGTTCGAGATGGCAGCAAAAAGTGGCGCAACGCCGTTGTGGGAGGTATTGAACAACGTGAACAATGCCTCTGAAGTGGGAGATTTGGCAATAATAATGACGAGTTCATACCCTCCTGACAATTCTGCTCAATATCCAGTTAATGTCACGTCGAAAGATCCTTTGTGCGAAGTCAACTTCACGATTGTGTCACATGGTGGCGACACTCAACTCGACTTCGTCAACGCTCCGTTAAAGGGCACTGTCGTTTCTCCTGAATTCATGTTGTCTGACTACACGACGTGCGTCGAAACGACCAGCGGCACATATCCCGCAGGCGGACAACCTGCAACAATTGACGATTTTGCTGAAGTGTCTGAAGCTTCGGCGATGCTTGTCCTGATAATGATTCCGGCAACGTCGGCTTTTGCCCTCGCGCGAAGACGAATGAAGAGATACCATCCGTGATCCAAGATCCTGGCGCACGCGCTGGAGAAATCATAAACTTGCCAGCGCATTCATTTTTATAAGCTGATTTCTTAACTAAGTTAGCGAGGGTTCCTGTTGGGTCGCAAGCTGACTTACGCCGGCGCTGGCGTTGATAGAGATTTACGGGCTGAATCTAAGAAGGCTTTGAGCGTTCTGAAAAGAACTTACGGGTTTAGCAGGTATGGCAAAGTTGTCGAACTCCCTTATGGCAGGATATTTCCCTTTGGCGATTGCTATTTGGACCTGGTCATCGAGGGTGTGGGCACTAAGGTGCTAGTGGCTCAGCTTGCTGACAGGTTTGACACTATAGGCGTTGACGGTGTGGCCGTGGCGGTTAACGATGTGATTCGTTCTGGAGCGAGGCCGCTTGCGGTGGCGGATAACATTCATGCTCAGGTTTCTGATCCAAAATTGATTTCGGAGTTTATGAAGGGGATTGTGAAGGGCGCGGAGGATGCTGAGTGTGTGGTGCCTAGCGGCGAGATCGGCGATGTTGTCGAACTCATCAAAGGTTTGACAGAGGGCAAGGGTTTCGACATGGTGTTCGCCTCTGTCGGTGCGGTGGCCAAGGACAAGGTTATCTGGGGCAAGAATGTGAAGCCTGGAGATGTGATAGTGGGTTTGCGGAGTTCGGGAGTTCACAGTAACGGTATCTCTCTTGTTAGGAGGGTGTTGTTTAAGCGGTGGGGTGGAAAGTTTGAGGCTGATATGGTTCCTGAGGGTTTGGACAGGGCTGTGGTTGAGGAGGTTTTGGAGCCAACCGTGATATACGTTAAGCCTTTTCTGGCTGTTGCGGAGAAGGTTGAAGTCAAGGCCGCGGTGCATGTGACGGGTGACGCTTATCTGAAGTTTAACAGGCTCCGAGAGTTTTCAGGAGACATAGGGTTCGAGTTTGACAATTTTGAGCCTCAGCCGATATTCAGTTTAATTCAGAGGTCGGCTGCGGAGTTGGGAGGGTCGATTTCGGATGAGGAGATGTTTAAGACGTTTAACATGGGATGGGGCTTCGCCCTCATAGTCGACAAGGAAGACTGTGAGAAGACGCTGAATATTCTTAAGCGGGCAGGCACTGAGGCCGAGAAGGTAGGCTGCGTGACAAGTGGAGAAGGGGTCAAGGTTCGTTACAAGAACAGAAAGATTGCTTTGAACTAACTTTCATCTGCTCGTCTATGAGATTTCCTTCTCATATTTTCAGGGTGCGAGCTTCTGATGCTATGTCGAGGTAAAGCAATGCTTTTGCGACGGGGATTATTACAACCCAGAAGAATATGAGCAGCAAGGGGAATTGTAGGCAAGCGGCGCGAATTTGGTATGCCAAGCTCCTTTGATTACTCGGGCGCGCGGAATCAAGGCTGCTAGCGGCCATGTTCAAGCGATCACGATTTCGATTTTCTTCTCGAATAGGCATGTTTTCTTACCCAAACGATTGCGACGGCAACGACTGCAATCACGACAATTATGATTATTATGATTGGAAGAGAAATTGGTGAAGTAGTTATGAGAGAAGTAGTGGAGAACTGGGCGTTGTCAATGTAGACTTCTGCCTGTTGTAAATTCACGTTTGCTGTTGGAATACCCACCTGTAAGGCGTTGACTTCACCGATAGCACTGTTGTTCAGGTTTGTCTCTTGTATTAGCATTGCACCGTTTACCCATAAGGTTGACCATCCATGAGTTGAATCGACGAATCCTCCGGCCGTCACCGTGTACCACGTGTCCAATTTTGGCAGATGAGACGCGGTGGGAATGCAATGAAAAATTTGGTTCCCATCTCGATAATGCAAGCACCATTCGGGGACTCCGTCAACAAGAGTTATCGCTGCACAGGCAATAGCGTTCCCCTCTTGCGATCCTCGTAGTCTAAGAAATCTGGTCATTTGGGCAGATCCATTGTTTGTCCATACGGGATCTCCGAAGCTGACAAAATAAACCTCGCAACTGGCGTATGCAGTTTGCAAAGCGGTGGCAAAATCTTTCTCTACGTAAGCTGAGCCGCCATTCGAAGCAGAGCTGGCGGTGCAATGTAACGAATAATTGTCGCCAGCAGCAACGATGGAGCTTGAAATGTTGATAGATCCACTCGCGACCACTTGACGGGTCCACAAGCCACCATCAGTGACATCAATGCCTTTGCTGTTTGCCCAAGTGTCCGAAAACGTTACCGATGAGGCATGTGCTGCCAATACAAGAATTACGATTAAGATGTCAACGATCAGAATGTTTAGCAAATTTTTCATAATCAAAATCTTCCTTAATTATGAATAGCAGGACCTAATTAATAATTTTTTTCTGAAGGAGGCAATTATAAATTGAGCATGAACACGGGCAGCATATGTTTCCTTTGGATAATGTAAACCTAGATTTGAAACGCTAAAGACGAAGATGTCGGTTTTGGACTGAATAATTCGTAAGTGAAACCGCTCGTGCTCGTCAGTAGGCGCGCGCGTGTGCAGATTGCGAACCCTGTTGAAGAAGAGAAACTCAAACGTGCTATTGTTCAGATTCGGGATTTGGGTTTGGCTTCTCACATTACTGATCCCGGCGGTGGGGGCTTATCTTCTGCGGTGGGTGAGACGGCGAACAAGTACGGTTGCGGAGCGGTGGCGCGCGCGCGACAGAACCGCAGCAGGTGTTTTGGGCAAGATGGGCATGGCGGCTGAGGTGATAGGTCGCGTGACGCATGCCGAAGGGGTCAAGATTCTTTACAAGAACAAGAAGATTGCTCTGAAGTAACCTTTGCATTTAGTGTGGAAAGCGTTTTAGAACGTTGCATAAGCTATTGTGTTGTGTCTGCAGTCAGTGCCATGTACATTGAGAGGCTCATCGTTGATCCTTCTGAATTTCCTGTTTCCTGTAAGCTGAAGTCGATGACGTGGCAGGTTGTGTAGTCCATTCGGATCTGCGCTGTCATGCTGAAGGTCGCACTGTTGCCTTGGCTTGTAACTTGAAAGTTGTTTGTGGAAATTTCCAGCTTGAAAGTTTTGTAGGTGCCTGCTTGCACAGTGATGTTTTCGATGTCGGCGACTTTGGTGTTCACCGTTCCACTTATGTTCATGGTTGAGTTGCTGAAGTTGATCGGAAACTGGTAGGTTTGGCCTACTTGGATTTCTGATGTGTTGAAGAACATAGGGGTCATTGTGTTGCCCTGAAGTATTGAATAGGCGTTCTGAAGCTCGGACGGACCGTTAGATGTTCCAACCAATTTCCCAGCTTTGTTCATTATCAGTGTGACTGATGTGTCGAGTGGGATTCCTTCTGCTTCGAGATGTGTCGGCTCGTTGATGGTGTAGTTTTCACCGTCGAAACCCACAACACTCATGTTCATGTTTCCAGTTTCGGTCACTTGCTGTCCGTTTTCATTCACTGTGGCAGACAGGCTATAGCTGAGGTTTTCTCCCACGTTGAAGCTGAGGCTGTACGGAATTTTCTCCCCTAATCCTTGGGGAACCGGGGGTATGGATCCAAGTACGACGGCGATGAGCACGGCCGCAACTGCAACAGCCCCTATGAGCACGTACAACTTCTTTCTAGACTTTCCAACAGGTTCAATAGGTTCAATCGGCGGTTGCGAAATTGGTTCGGGCTCCACAGTTGGCGGAACATCTGAATCTGAAAAAATATTCCATTGCATCAAACGATTCTTCCCCCATCGAGGAAGACTCCCAGAGTCGTATTTAATGTTTGCCATTTGGCGGGTTCTGCAGCGTTCGCCTGCAAGAACTGTTTGGCGGCACTATTCCTTTTCGTCTGAAGACGAGCCAAGGCTTGAGAGAAGAATCCTATGGTAACTCGAAAGAGTCAGGGAAGAAAAATCGTGTTTTTTTTTGGTGGGATGCGTCATGCAACAACGAGAAATGCGCACGTATATTATCGGGGAAAGGACTTTGCATGACGCACCTTAATCTTATCTTACGATACGAAAAGATTTAATGTTTATGGAAGCTAGAGGCATCGTTTGGTATCAAAAACAAATTTGCTTCTTGCTGTTTGTCAAATCCCAAAAAATCAGACTTGGCTGAAGCATTAGAGGAAAATTCAGGACGAGGACCATGACAAACAAGTTTACTATCAAGCCGAAGTAGCGATTGCCTTGATAGTGTGGAAAGCGTTTAAATCTTGTTTTGCCCAGTTTAGCCTATGAAGTACCGTCTCAAAATCGAAGTCAGCTTGAAGCCGGGCCAAAGTGACCCTGAGGGCGAGACCACTGCCGGTCTGTTAAAAGAGTTGGGCTACAGGGTTGAAGCTGTCAATGTGGGAAAAGTCTACACGTTTGTTCTTGATGCCTCCAGCAAGAGGGAGGCTCAGGGTGAGGCTGTGGAGATGTGTAAGAGGCTTTTGGCGAACCCGACTAAGGATGATTATGTGATTCGTGTTGAGGAGACGAGATGACGGCGTCGGCGAGCCTGTTTGTGCGCAGGAAAGCCCGTTTTTCACTTGTTGACGTGAAGGTTCTTGGGGCGTCTGACGAGCAGCTTCTGGAAATCAGCCGAGAGCTTGGCTTGGCCCTGAGCCTGCACGAGATGAAGATGATCAAGGAGCATTTTAGCAGGCGGGGAAGAAACCCGACCGATGTGGAGCTGCAGACAATCGGTCAAACGTGGTCTGAGCACTGTTTTCACAAGACTTTCAAGGACAGGATCAGGTTTGACGGAAAAGTGGTTAACGGTCTTTTCAAAACGTACATTGCGGCTGCGACGAAGAAGATTAAGCCGGACTGGTGCTTCAGCGTTTTTGAGGATAACGCGGGCATCGTGAACTTTGAAAAGGGCTATGGCGTGGCGGTGAAGGTTGAGACGCATAATCATCCATCGGCTGTTGAGCCCTTCGGCGGTGCGGCAACGGGAACTGGCGGCGTCATAAGGGACATCTTGGGCGTGTGGGCAGATCCGATAGCGTGCACTGATGTGCTGGGTTTTGGGCCCTTGGATTTTGAATATGAAAAGCTGCCGGCCGGTGTTAAGCACCCTCGATACGTGTACATGGGTGTCGTGGCAGGGATAGGAAGCTACGGCAACAACATGGGAATCCCAACCGTGAACGGCGCGATATACTTCGATGAGAGCTACACTGGCAACGTTGTCGTCTACTGCGGCTGCGTGGGCCTGCTTCCGTTTGACAAGTTCAGGAAGGATGCACAGGCCGGTGATGCACTTGTGCTCGCGGGTGGAAAGACGGGCAGGGACGGTGTTCACGGCGTGACTTTTGCGTCTGCGGAGCTGACTGAGAAGTCTGAGACGGTTTCTCGGCCCGCAGTGCAGATTGCGAACCCTGTTGAGGAGGAGAAGTTGAAGAGGGCGATTGTTCAGGTCCGAGACTTGAGGCTAGCCTCGGGCATAACGGATCTGGGCGGCGGAGGCTTGTCATCGGCCGTTGGCGAGACAGCCAACAAGTACGGTCGCGGAGCAGTAGTTGACCTTGACAAAGTGCCCCTGAAGTATGTGGGGCTGGCTCCGTGGGAAATTTACGTTTCAGAATCCCAGGAAAGAATGCTGCTAACGGTGCCGCCTGACAACGTTGAAAAGGTTCTCAAAATTTTTGGCGGAGAGGATGTTGAGGCGACGGTTATCGGGAGACTGATTTCCGGCGGGTTGTTGAGGCTTGATTATTTGGGTGAGAGGGTTGGGGAGGTGGGCATTGCTTTCCTTTTCAAGCCGCCCAGGATCACGAGGACGGCAGAGTACCGCCCTGCAGGCGATGCAGAGCCGACGTTTCCAGAGCCTAAAGACTTGAACGACGTGTTGATGCGGGTTTTGGCATCGCCCAATGTTGCGAGCAAGGAGAGTATTGTGAGGAGTTATGATCATGAGGTGAAGGGGCACACGGTGCTTAAGCCGTTGCAGGGCGAGTTCGGCGGGCCGAACGATGCGGCCGTGTTGAAGCCGCTGGATGATTCTTGGAAGGGCATAGCCATCTCGTGTGGGATGAACCCGAGTTACGGGAGGATTGATGCTTACTGGATGGCGGCTTCGGCGATTGATGAGGCCGTGAGAAACAACGTTGCCGTCGGCGGGAGAAGAATTGCGTTGTTGGACAATTTCACGTGGGGCAATCCCGAGAGGCCTGAACGGTTGGGCAGCTTGGTGCGAGCTTGTAAGGCGTGTTACGACTTTGCCGTTGCGTTTGGGACGCCATTCATATCTGGAAAAGACAGCTTGTACAACGAGTCGCCACTGGGACCTGTGACGCCGACGCTTCTGATTACGGCTTTAGGATTTGTTCCCGACATTCGTTCAACGGTTTCGATGGACGTTAAGGCTCCTGGCGATTCTGTCTACGTTGTGGGCGAAACTCTTCTGGAGTTGGGCGGCTCAGAATATTACAAGCTGAAGGGGTGCATGGGCAAGTCTGTTCCTAACGTGCGTGGTGCTCAGGCTAGGAAGGCGTTCAGGGCGGTTACTAAGGCTATTGACGGTGGTTTGGTTAAGGCGTGTCATGACTTGTCTGAGGGCGGTTTGGCCGTGGCTACTGCGGAAATGGCCTTTGCCGGAAGTTACGGTTTGGAGTTGAATTTGCGCAAGATTCCTAGGAAAGGTTTGGAGCGTGACGATTTTGTCTTGTTTTCGGAGTCGAACAGCCGGTTTCTTGTGGAGGTTTCTGGGAAGGCTCGGGACGAGTTTGAGGCTTTGATGAAGGGCGTGGTTTGTGCTGAGGTTGGCAAGGTTACGAGGTCTCCTCGGCTGTGTGTTAAGGGACTAGGTGGCGGAGTGGTTGTTGACGTTTCGTTGGGTGATTTGTTGAAGAGTTGGAAACGTACGCTGAGTAGTGGGGTGTGAGTTGTGAAGCGTGGGGACATTAGGGTTTGTGTTTTGCGTGTGGGTGGGACTAATTGTGATGCGGAGACGAGGCTTTCGTTCGCGGCGTTGGGTGTGCAGGCTGAGGTTGTGCATGTGAATGAGGTTGTGAAGAGAAAGAGTCTAATGGAGTATGATGTGCTTGTTTTTCCAGGAGGTTTTTCTTATGGAGATTACGTTCGGGCTGGGGCTATATGGGCGAAGTGGATCCTGGCCAAGCTGGGCAAAGAGTTAAAGGCTTTCGTTGACGAGGGCCGTCTGATTCTGGGGATCTGTAACGGTTTCCAAGTGCTCGTCGAGACGGGTCTGCTGCCAGGCTTTGAAGGAATGAGCCCCTATCCCGAAGCGGGCTTGGCAACAAACTTTCCGCCAGGATACAACTGCCGCTGGATAAGCCTAAAACACGAAAACAACGGCAAATGCGCGTTCACCTCACAAATTCCAAAAGGAAAGGTCCTTCGCGTGCCGGTTGCACACAGCGAAGGCAGGTTCCTATTCCCGAAAGAGAAAGAGAAGCAGTATCTGGAGAAGCTTCGAGAAAATGATCAACTCGTCTTTCGGTACTGCAACAAAGACGGCGAGTACGCTGAAGACAGTTTCCCTACGAATCCGAACGGCTCTTTCCACGACATAGCAGGCATATGCAACCCCGAAGGAACAGTGTTCGGGCTGATGCCTCATCCTGAAAGAGCATTCCACTGGTGGCAACAAGCTGACTGGACAAGACACCAGAAGATGCCGGAACACGGCGACGGGAAACTGATCTTTGAAAACTTAATTAACTACTTAGAAAAAGTCTAGCTTGAAAATTCTTCCAACAGGGATAAAGTGTTATCCCAAACAAACTCGCGTTATATTTCGATTGGTCGACTAACTTAGAAAGAGCTCACACCCAATTGCCGAAATACAGAAGCACGATTATGGAGCGCGCGCACTAAGGTTCCAGTCAAGCTGAAAAGCACGCGCTAAATACACCTACGGCCACAACGGACACAAGCGCGCGTTCTTTGTTTCAAGTTACTTGTCCATGTATGGCTGAAGTAGTTGTGCATGGACATGCTTGAACTTACACGTCCGTAACGTGTGCATTGAACTCTAATACGGATTTCAAATTCACAAACCAGTTATTCTGGAGATGTAATCATGTTCCTAGTGACCCGAAATGAGTTTGCCCAAGGAAATTTCGGAACTAAGAGACAGGAGAGCAAATTTAGAGGCTGAAAGGCGCTCGTTAACAGACGAAAAGAAAAAGAAAAAGGAGAGATTGAAAGCGCTTGAACAAATGATGATAGTTGAACTCGCAAATTGCAACGAGAAAATGCGGCAGGACCTGTCTCAGCTTGACGCCAGTATCAATAATCTGGAGAACAGATTAGAGCAGGCCAGACAAGAAGCAGAAAACCAGAATAATGAATTGAACCAGGCAAACGAGGTACACATGCAGACCTGGGCTGCAGCACTCGAAGAATCACCGATACAAGTGGAAGAGGCCTCAACAGAGACAACTTCCGAGAGTTCTGTTCCGTCATCGGAAAACAAGAATGAAATAACGAATCAAGAAAGCCAAAAGAAGAAACGCTAATTCTCAGCGCGCACTATGAATGTACAAAACTAAATCTTCTTGCATCGTCGCAGCATCGTTCCGTCGTTTCCACAGATTCATTTACTCTCTTGAGTTTGGGGGTAAAGTTTTATCCCAACCCAACCCAAAAAAAGAGAAAAGAAGGAAGGTTGGGACCGCGCGCACTTGCCCATTCGAGATTATAGTTCGAGTTTCGAGGACGTCAAAATCAATCGGATACCGTCAGCGCGGTTAGTTGAATTGCCTGAAGTTGCTGTTCCATCCATACTATCGTGCTCTGGTCATATGTGACTTGGACTACTGACAAGTTTCCTTCCCACGAGGCCGTATTCACACCCGTCGTGTTCACTCCGTTTATTGTTGTTTCATAGTCCACCTCTGCGTGAATTACTGCGTGAAAGGTGATTGAAGCGTTTCCTGAACCCTGAAGCATGCCAGACAAATCTTTAGTTTCCATTCCCCAGTTCGCGCCAGACAAATCCTGAATTTCCATTCCCCCGTTCACCGTAGGTTGCCAGTAACCTGAATTGTTCCACGTGGGCTGGCCTACACTCGAACTTTGGCTCTGGTTACCGATTTGAGAGATAGTATACGATTCATTCGAGCAAACATATGTGCCTAAATCAACATTCTGTGTGGCTTCGAGAGTGGTATAAATCGTCGTGTCCAAAGTTACGGTCATGCTAAATGATCCGTTCAGGGCAAGATCCTCAGCTTTGCACACTATGGTCTGAGGTTGATAGCCAAAGGACGTCATCGACGTCGACGTTATGTTAAAGTCTGCTTGACCTGACAATGGAAGACCCGTAGGTATCCCAAATGTTCTCAGAAATACCTGCTCATCAATCCTACCACTGGCGTTTATAAACGTGAATTCTGGAGACAGCGTAGAGATCACGAGGGCGACAGTGCTGTTTGCGGTGTCATTGTTTCCTTCCGACCATGCGAAAGCAAAGGGCGTTGGAGAAATGCTTGGCAGTTTCAGATATGGCGTAAACAGGTTGCTTGCCAAGAACAAGGCGAATACGACTAATGCGGCAAGTGAAATAGCGGTTAGAATTTCTTTTCCGTGTTCCTTCATACAAACACCATCATGAATTGCTTCTGGCTATCACTTATTTCTACGCTTTTGAACAGGTGTACTAATTTTTTTGAACACGAATCGCTTAAGAATATAGAAAGATTCACAGCTTCCTTGATTGGCATGTCGTCAGATGAACAGAGCGATGTTCTCAAAGATTTGACTCTCAAAGTTTATCATCTTCTTCTAAAAGAAGGCAAACCGTTGAGTATTAGAGCAGTTCAGAGAAAGTTGAACCTTAGCAGCCCCTCACTTGCTTCCTACCATCTGAACAAACTTGAAGATGTTGGCTTGGTAAGGCAGACACCTAACGGGTACGTGGTTGATAGTGTCTTGTTGGGTGATTTGATTAGGATAAAGAGTATGTTTATTCCCAGATTCGTTTTTTACGCTTGCTTCTTCTTCTTTGTGTTAATGGTTGAGTTGACCATTTACAAACCACCGCAGCCGACGACAGAATATGTTTTTCATGTATTGGTCAGTTTGTTAGCGACCTTGCTCTTCATTCATGAAAGCATCAGAATATGGTCCAGAGAGAGAAAAAATCTCGGTAAAGGTTGACATTCATATAGAGCGCGCGCAAGGATGAAAAGCGCGCGCTAGTATCCATAATAGATCACTAACAAACCGTTTCTCTTTTTTCCTAAGACAAGTTTCCAACAGAAATCAACGAATCAAGTTCTTTACTGGAAACGCCTCTCTTCTGATTCTGATTGTAACTCAAACCTAACTCAAGAAATATAAGGTGAACGAATTTCTCGTATGGAATAGGCCAGTGTTTTTTAGCAAGTTTGAGAATGTCCTGAATCTTTTTTCTCCGTTGCTCTTCAAATTTCTTGCTCCAATCTTCAAAATCACTCATTGTTTTTAACCTTCCTGAAATTTCTCGATTCTTCTTCAAGAAAGTTAAAGACAAAATCCCGATTAGAAAGATACGCTGCAATTTGCTTATCCTGATTGCCGAAACGATAAACTATTTTCGGAGGCTCCTTCTTTCCCTTGAAGCCAACTCTAAGCGTATATGTGCCTTTAATATTCTGTAGAAGATACCAAGTAATCAGCTTATTGTCTTTCGTAAACAGACACAACCATGCAAGAATACTGTTTAACTCTTCATGAGAAACTTGACGGTTGAATACGGTGTGAAAGCTTTTTGTTCTGTATTCATAAGCAATTCTGTCAAGACTTTCATCTCTAACCTTGTGCAGTGTCGTGCTTGACTGCAAAATTATGAATCCATCAAGATTATACCTTTCATTCATCAATCTACTGAAAAGTTTAACTTCTGAATACGGTCTCTCATCCCAATCAACCTTAACAATATCGTTATTCCAATCGCCTAATACCACGTTTGGAAAAGGATTATAACGCGGAAAACGACTTTCGGGAGGATGAAGAACTGCAAGTTTTAAGGCAGGTTTAAGCTGTTTTGCTGTTCCTGAAAGCTCCCACCTTTTGCCTTTTCCGTCATGCGAACCATAGACGGACACATGCAATTCTTTATTGTGAAATGACTTGTGGGCGAGAATCCCAATCCTCTCCATGTCTTGCTTTGCTCATTTCACGTATTACCCAATCTTTCAGAACATTGCCTCTTTCCGTTTTCTCTATCTGTTTGTTTTTGCCTTTCCATCTTCCTCGAAGAATAACTCTTTTTGAAAATGTGAATTGTGCTGATGGAGGTCTAGGACGGTATCTTATTCTTGTGTATCTTTCAACGTTTGGCCTTGCAGGTTGTCCTTTAAACTCTCGGACGTAACCTAGAAGCTTCTGTCTTCTCATACCGATGTGTCTAGCTCTTAGCTTTTGTTGAATCCGATTTGCAGACCATCCTTTGCGCGCACAGCTTCTGATAACACGGATTTGTCTTTGCGATACACCTTTAGTTTTTGTCAATGTGCTTCACCCACCTCATATTGCGTTAAAATCGTAGTTGATGTAACTGAGAAGTTTTATCACCGTATCGACATGGTGTTGTTTTATCTGGGAATCTCCCTTGATGATTGCTGTCATTTTGACAAGAGAGATTAACTGATTCATTGAACGGTAAGGTAACGCTTCTGTTCTTTCTCCTAATGGTTCTGCATATCCTCTAAGCTGTAACAAAAGCTGAGAATCACACTTGATAGGTTGAGGGTTTCGGTTAATGACATATCGAAAATCCTTCAGAGAATCAGGTTTTTGTAACGCGATATTCTTCAGAATTTGGTCGATTGTTTCTTTACTGTGAACAAAACTGTAAGGAATCAGTCTTGAGAGAAAACCATCTTTCTTCCATCTCTCCGCAAATTGACTATAACTTGCAATTGTTGTTGCAGTTATGAGACCTGCTCTTACCAAAAATTTAGGGTGAAACTCTAAACCGTAATCGTCAAGGTTGCCCACTCCGTCACTTATCATCTGTCGGAATATTGAGATTGTTGTCCCGTATGTTTTTCTTCCATGACTGTGAGTTATCACTTGAAAATCAGGTATTGCAAGAAATCGCTTTTCTCCTTTCTCAACGCCTTTGAGAAATTCCACAAGAAACTTGGGCGTTATGTCGTCCGTGTATGTTACGAAGTCCAAGTATTTCTTTCTGAGGGTGTGCATGGTCATTAAAAGCCGACTTTTACCTGTTCCAGCTTTGCCTAGAATCAAAAGGCTCAATGGATGATAATCTAAAGAGTTGATGGGTATATTTTGAAAGGCTGATTGAAGAATCAGGTTTATCGTGAACGTGCCCACATGGTCAACTATGTTAAGTGTATCACTCTCAACAGTGGGTAACCCTGATGTGAGGTGTAACCTCTTTTGAGGCTGATACACCTTTTCCTTTGATTGTATCGCTTTCATAGAGTTAATACACCTTTCTGTGAATATTGCAGTAGAGGCATAGCCTTTAAAGACTGTTTTAACACATTGTTAAGTTAGTGAGAAACCTTGAGAATGAACAGGGGACACGAAAAGAAGGTTCATGATGCTCAGGGCGAAAGGTCAAAAATGAAAAAAATAGACAACCAACAGCGTGTATGGATGTTGATTGGTGAACGTGGAAACTTCACGTTTCCTCAATTGCAGAAGGCCACTGGTCTATGTAGACAGTCTCTTGCGAAAATTCTAAGAGAATTGGAAAAGAATGGCATGATTGTTAAGGATACGGTTAAGCCTTGGGAAAAATTTGAGCACTTAAAGATTTTTGATGGTTTTCTGGGCGCTTCGATGCAAGCTTTAATGCAGTCTTCAACGAATGAATTGACAGATACTAGAAGTGCAGTTGAGGCTTGGTTTTTGAGACTTGTTTCGGTCAAACCTCAGCATGTTGGTGAAGTTGTTTACAGGATTGCTAAAACGTAACAATTCTTGGATTCCATGAATCTCTTTCATTTCTCAGATACATGGCAAGCAGTAGAGCCTCTTCGTTAATCAGGGTCTCGATTTCTTGCTGTTCCCCTCTTCTAACTCTTGGAAGAACTATTTTATTCTCGAAATATTGATTCAAACTTTTAACGAAACTAAGTGTTTGAAAGTCTTTCAAATATTCTCTTTTTCCTTTTCTGTTTGCTGAGAAATCTTCTTTCTTAACGGTAAAATCTTGTTTGTGAAGGTTGCCACAGTATTCAATTATGAAATCATCCACTAAATGGCGATAGAGTTCTTGGAAGTCACAGATTAGGCTAGGCTTTCCTTTTGCTATGCTGTGCAAGAATCCCAGATAAGGTTCAAGCTTTGCTTTGATTAGTGCATACTGAACCTTCCACGATAGAATCTCATAGCCCAAATTGAAGAGGTTGTTTATTCCATCGTAAGCCTTGAATGTTTTTCTAGAATCAGGTCTGAGAGAGTAAGAGAACAAACCAAATATTTGAGCAAAATAATTTTCTGAGTAGTGGCCTTCAATGCTCATTAGTCTAGTTCTGAGTTTTGCGTTATCCTCAGCATCTAAATTCTTTATTTTTTCCACAACTGAATAATCATGTTTTCTTAATCCGTATTTGCTGAGAACTTGATTTTGTCCTTCAAGCTTAGAGAGAACGAGTTGTTTAGCTATTTGTTTTCCTTTCTGAGCGTTCAATGCTTCATACTGAGAAATCCTAGTTTTAACGTGGCTATCATCATCTAAAGTTCTGAGCATAGCAACAGGTTTTCCTTTCTGAGTTAGAAACAAACAGTCTATTCCCCAGAATCCGCAACAGGCTAATGCTCCAGAAGAAATTGTGTTTCCGCTTTTGATTTTGATTTCGTCTATGAGGTTTTCAAACAGTGGATACCTGTCTGTTTGTCCTTCTCTGTTTTTGACTGTGAAGCAGCCTTTTTCCATTCCCAAATAAGAGCCGAAGCCTTCCAGAGCTATCTTTACGGTTTTAGTCTTCATTTCTTTCTCCTTCTACGTTAATAAGGCGAGAATGTGACTAATATATACCAATAGAAGAATCCTCTAATCTAACTAAATCAGATTCTGTTCGATCTAAATAATTTCTCTACTAACAATTCTAGAACTGTGCTCCACTGTAGAAATATTCAGCGCGTGCGCTTGTGGACGAAACTACTATGTCCAGATTGTACCATTTTGGTGCAGAACTGACATTTTGTAACAAAACAATGTAATCTCCTAGAGGGATGTTGCGCAGAAATTGAGTTGAAACATTCTGATGGGTAACTCCATCCTGAGCTATGATTTCTAAGGTGTAAACTCCATGTGGATAGGAACGCGGAAGCCATGTTGAAAAATACGTAACCATGACAGTTTCGGGAGATTCTACCTTGAGTCCTCCTTCTAAAACACTGATATGAATTTGGTGCTGTGGTACCAGTGGTGCAACAAATATCAGTAACGCAATAATTGTGACGACTACTATTGGCATTGCCAAGCGAAGAACCTTTAATGCCAAAGTTGTTTCTTCCTGAACCTATGATTAGCCGTTCTCAGAAATAAACCTAAGTGCGTTACAAGGAAATAATTTATTGTGTACGGTGATTGTCTAATCATTGATTTGAGAGACTATCTAAAGTCATATGTTGAAAAGCTTCGAGATGCGCGCAACACCGAAGCTAGAAGGAATTTTGAGAAACGATTTGACTATCTTAGTTAAGTCTCTCTTTGGGGTTGGGTTGGGGGTAAAGTTTTATCCTAAAGAAGCAACGCGACACACACACCACGCCACCCACAACTACAACCAGAAACACTGACACACTAACACACACTGAGACCGATACCGATACCCACCGATACACACAGAGAGACCGGCACACACACTAACACACACTCTAACACACACTCTAACACACACTGTTTTTCCCCTATTTCCCGGAAGATCTAACCGGGAAAATAAACGGGGAAGAAAAGGGAAAAAGGTTTTAGTAAAACTAATCCCTATTTGGTCCATCCATCGGGACAGGTATGGAATTTTCTTTCACAAATCCTTTATAAGGCGATAGGCTGATTCTACAGTTGGAGGAAAGGAGTTAGGTTGTCTAGGAAGACTTCTTCGGTTGTATTACTGTTTTTGCTTCTAATAAGCGCGTTAGTGGTGGCGTATAAGAGTCGGCCAGCAAGTGCGGGTTCTGTAACCGTGAGTGTTCCCGGGACAGCTGGTCAAAATCCTCCTCCAGATTCTTGGGCTGATTCAGGCATTTCTCTTTCTTCTGGTGACACTGTCTCTATCACTGCGACAGGTCGAGTGAGCTGGGATGGGGGTTATGATTGGGCGGGTCCAGATGGGGACCCTTCTTGGCCTTCTTCAAGTGGGTTTGAAAATCCTATCTTGCCGGGGGCACCAGTTGGAGCGCTAATAGCCAAGATAGGTGACGGGCCAATCTTTCTTGTTGGAAGTGGACCTACCCCCGCCAATGGAGAAGGAGAGCTTATCTTCGCTGTAAACGATGAGAATGGCTCCAACTACAACAATGTTGGCAACTTCACTGTCACCATAGTGATGTCCGTGCCAACCTGTGTCGTCACCTTCACCGAGTCGGGCCTACGCCTACCTGATGGAGCAAACTGGGTCGTCACGCTCAACGGCCCTGATGTGGATGAACCATTGTCGTCAAGCACGAACAAAACAGTATTCAATGTACCCCCTAACGTCTATACTTTTTCTGTCACTCCAATTGCAGGTTATACCATTTCGCCAGCATCGGGCAGCATAACGGTCAACGGTGCAGGAATTGTGGAGTTTGTTACATTCAGCCCCGTCGTGAGTTTGAAAGGAATTTCAAGCACGATAACAGGTGCGACAAGTCTTGTTGCGAATACCAACTTCACGTTTCAACAGAATTTCTATTTGTACACGGGCAACAAGGATGCACAAAACCCGGAAGTGTATTGGTGTCAGAATTGTATGGAAATGAATTTGACGGCCGGCAAGGGGATTTATTCTCGTGCGAGCATGTTTATTTGGTCATGCTATTGGGAGGGGAACGATATTTATGTCGACAAGAGCAATCCGTTCGACGAATGTCCGAACTATTGGGTAAATATTCCAGGTGACAGCATGGTTTTCAAGTCTTATATTGGCACTGACAATAAGCTGCACATGGAAAATGACATAGCTTGGTTTTCGTGGGTATCCAATAAGCTGGTGTTAACCAGTAGCGCCTATATAGCCTGCGAGTTTATCAGTACCACTTGGAATATTGTCGCTCCCAATTTTGTTATTGTTGGGCCTGCTGGCGGAGGACAAGCTGATTTCAGTAGTGGGTCGGGCACTGTTACCTGCGAAACAACAACAAATATTGGGGGCACATGGCAGACGGCATTGAACCTCGCTATTGTTGGGTTCCACCAATCAACAGGAGAAAGTTCGACAGGATTAATGTTTTTCACAGCTCAAGGACAACCTGCTGGAGGTTTTGGGTATCAATCCGGGGCACAGGATCAAGGGATCTTTTTTGGAATTGACCCTGATGGCCACTCAACCCAAGCACCTATGGTCAGCAGTTTAGGTAATCCTCCAAAGACCCTTGTTGTCACTGCTCAGTGCCCAGTGTATCTTGACTTGTTTGACGAACTCGGAAATTGCGTGGGCTATAATGCGACTTCAGGAACTGTTGATATCCAGATCGACAACGGTGTTTGGATTTCGAACCAGACTTTGCTGGTTTTTGATCCTTCCGGCACTTATCATCTTGATGTGACTGGTTCGGGTAATGGCACCTATGAGCAGGAAGTATTTTGGCAGGGTACTACTGGACCAACCATTACTGTGCTAGACTTCAACAGTACCATAACAGAAAACGAAACGCAGGCCTATGTCGTTGGAGCCGAGGCGAATGTGGCCCCGATAAACATTGTGTCTTCCAAAACTGTCGTGGGCCAAGGCTTTGGTATGCAAGTGAATGCGACAGTTGCAGATTTAGGAGGACCCAACGCGACTTCCGACGTCTCATTGTATGCTAACGGAACCCTAATAGGAACCCAGAGTGTCCTTAACGTGTCTGGATGGAACTCGACAACTGCCTGCTTCACATGGAACACCACTGGCATCGCCTATGGAAACTACACTCTCTGGGCTACTACTGCAAACAACAATAATTGCACAGGCGGCATGGTGACAGTCTCAATTCCGGGCGACATCACGGGTTCGAAGGGTGTGTCCGATGGCAAGGTTGACATGCGAGACATAGCAGTAATTGCTAGGTGTTTTGGCTCTAATCCCGGCGACATCAACTGGAACCCCAACGCGGACATCAACGGCGATGGCACGGTCAACATGAGAGACATCGCATTAGTGGCCAGACAATTCGGAAACCACGTATAGCGCACAGCGCATACAAGTGAATTTGTCGCGTGGCGAGTTGAAAACAAACTCCACTTTTGGGGCAAAATAGATTAACTCTGGGGAAAATACAAGCGATCTAACTGCCGGAAAAATAATGGATCAAGATCTTCTCCATTGTTTTGTCTTCTTTCCGAAGTGTCCGCCCTCCTCAATGTGGTAGTATCCGAGTTGGTTCCTGCCACGTCTCTTCTTGGCCTTGATCTCCGGAGCGTCTGGGAACTCTAGATGGACGTTGGCTTGCGTGCCTATCAGCTCTTCAGGGGTAAAGTTTTGTCTTCTTCTCTCTCTAAAAAAACCAAATAAAAGAACACACGCGCACGCGTGAATAATTTCTTTCAATCAGTCACTATCTCTCTGTGTCTGTCTCAGCCACTTAGAGCCTGCATTTCTCTGATTTTGTGAATCATGCTAAGTATCTCTGTGCAATACTTGTTGACGAAAGGTTTCAAAACCCCGATTCTATTCATATCTTTTTCAAAAGGTGAGAAAACATGTGCACATGCGTCTCCGTGTTGTCTTATTTCTCCCAAGAATCTAAGGAAGTCTTCCTTGTCTCTGTAGAAAGATTCATTATATCTTCTAAACTCATCGAATTTTGTTCTCATGTTAGGAATTAAACGGTTCAGACTGTGATGCCTGTTATCTTTGACTGAATAATAGAGGTCTATTTCTTCTTCTCCAAATTTCTGTTGAAGCAAGTCAACTATTAGATTTTCAAATATTTTTCTTAATAATACCAATGTTGCATTTGGAAGCTTATAGTAATAAGCGCGATTCGTCTCCATTGCTAAATCAGAATAGAAACCCTCTTCAAACTTGGTCACAACTAACAAATCAGAGCTAATCAGGATTTCTCCTTTCTCATTTTTCGGTTCAACATCCATTGTCCCCCGCTCAATCTCATCAAATATGTTTTCTGTTTCTTTGCCAAAAATATCTTCCATATCTGTGTCTCTAATGGTTTTGTTTAGAAACAAGTGTATTGGCATTCCCTCAGAAATCGCATATCCGTTAACTAACTCTCTTGGAAGAATAAGAGTGCGCGTTTCACAAGTTTTTCCATTGTCTAGGTAAGATTGCTTCACATCTAGTTCAAAAGTATAATCCTTAGAGATAACACGTTTTATTTGCCCGTTCCTATCCAGTAGCTCTGCAACTGTGCCAGTTATATCTGGTCTGTTACCAACGTAAAGTTGAAAGCGTCTCCAAATATTATCATCATCAAGGTCAATCCCGAATAGAGGTCTATCTGATAAAAGCTTGATTATCTTGACAGTTTCATATGGCATTCTCTAACCCGAAAACAATCAGGGATTTTTTGCTTATTTGATTTGTCCATGCATGCCTTCTTTGGGCATTAGTCGAAAGCGCGCGCTTGTCTAGTGCGTTCTTATGACCTATGTCATGATGGTAGAAAACCCAAATTCAGATGGAAAATTTTATAGGAAAAGCACCTGTAAAATGGCCATGTAGGCGCCGCGCGCGAGATACCGAAACTCGGAAACGCGCGGCGCCAGTAAGGTTTTTTTGTTATTATTGATTTCAAAAACTCGCCAATCATTATCAGATTACACGCCAATGCGATTAAATCGAATATGCCCATTCAAAGGAAGCTGAAGCCGATTCTGATATTTAAGGTTTCCTTATAAAGCGACCCGTCTTGAGGTCTCTGTAACGGTCTTGAGAGCTACCTTTCACAGTGACAACTTCTTGTCTCCATGTTACAGCAACCCTGCTTTCACGAGGGGCTGTAGTTCTCCTTTCAACAAAAACGGGAATTCCAAGTTTTCTAGCTTCAACTCTCAACGCTTCATTCTGTCCGTACGTGTCAAGCCATTTTCGACCAGCCCATGAAGAGAAAGCCAACTTCAAGTGGGGCAAATTTCTGATTCTGTCAACATCAACGACCCGCTCGAACCGTTCAAAACACTCTGGAAACTTATCCACGGTTACCACCTCCTAAAAGTATATTGTGCCCTCTTCTTTCCAGACCGATGAAACGAGCGGAGATGTCTCTCGCTAGAGCGCATTCAAACGAAAAGCAGATATTCCAAAAAATGCAAACGGTTCAACATGAAAAGTCAAGTTGAACTTGATGGCATAGTTTATGGAAGGCTCGTTGATGACCTTAGTAAACTTGAATCTGCCCCTCTTCTTAGGATTACGTTGGTTGAGGCAGTCAAACTTGGCGAACTTATTGGCTTTATCAGAGAATTTGTCCCAGAAGCATTCTTCATGTTCGTTGTTCATCGTGTATTCAAGAAAAGCTTCAAACCAGTCCCAGAAGCCCCAATAGCGTCTTGGGAAGACAGAATGCAAAAAGGTTTTCGAGAGCAGGGTAGTGTAACTGGTGAGTATGACACAGGGTGGGAGCTTATTAATCCCGCCGTTTTTGAGGGACTACCCTTTGGAACCAATCCGAAGGACCTGCTTGCCTCCTTGAAAGAGAAGCATCAATTCCTGCTACAAACACTCAAAAAAATGCGAAAAGGAACATTCCCGCAACTTTGCTGCATAATTTTGTCGCCACATTGGGAAAAAATGGAAAAAATCGCAGTGAAAGACGCAAAATCAAAGAAGTCGTGTTGGATTCCCGCAAAGAAGTTTATTGCGGAATTTCGTACCGAATCCAATTCTCAGGGTATTGAGGTTCTGACCTTTCAAGGATTCTGCAATAAGTATCAGAAAGAAATACTAGACAAAGATTTCAGATATGAATGGTCAGAGTATCAACGGAAGTTATATTTGGATTTCATGAAACACTTTCCTATGATGGCGTATTCTCTCTGCCATGATGACTACCTCGCATACAAAGACTACCAGAATAAAGCCGAAGTTGACCTAAATGACGGAAAATATCCGGAAGCAATAGCTATGGATTGCAAAGCACTTGAACACGTTTTGCGGGTTTACTCTTTCATGAAAACCATGGAAGAAGCGCCTGAAAAAGAACTTGGCTGGTTTTATCAATCCCTCAAAGCGGATATCATGAAGGAATTCGGCGAGATATATTGCAAGGACTTAGAGCTCATTCTATCTTATAGACCTCATGCGGTTCACGCAAAAATCATAAAACAAGAACCGACAGAAATTCACGCACAGGAAGTCCATGACCGAGTTAATCTATTTTGCAAGACCTTCTTTCACAGAAAATGGAATCTAAGGATTTAGTGCGCGCGCTCCATCTGCACTTGTTTTGTCTGTTTTGTTTGCGTCGAGGTGTAGAAAGCAAGAGAGGTATTAACAGTATAAGAGAGAGAGAAAAAGGGTAAAGTTTTATCCAAACCGTGCGCTATGTCTTCCTAAACCAAAAAAAGAAATATAACGCGCAAACTGCGATGCGTTGGCCAAGTGTTGGCGGTGATGTTTTGGCTGATTCTTCCGTATACTCGGTGAAGGAGCCGGTCATCGAAACTTCGAACCTTGTCAAAGTCTACAAGGAAGGAGCAATTAGAGCTGTAGATGGAGTCAACCTGGAAATAGGGAGAGGGGAAATCTACGCCTTGATCGGCGCGAACGGTTCGGGCAAAACCACAATCATCAGCATGCTTACCGGGAGCCTCTTTCCCACATCAGGCGAGATCCGTGTCCTCGGCTTGCAGGTTCCGAAAAAACGCAGAGTCGTCGCCGCTGCGATCGGTGTGGCTCCGCAGGAATATGCCTTGTACAGCGATTTGACGGTGGAGCAGAACATTTGGTTCTTCGCCAAGCTCTACAACATGGACCGCAGTTTCTTCCTAAAGAGACTCGACGAACTTTTGCCCATTTTGAGATTGGATGAGCGAAGAAAAACCGCTGTCTACAACCTCTCTGGAGGAATGAAGCGCAGAGTCAGCATAGCCTGCGCACTCGTACATCAGCCCAGAATCGTGTTCTTCGACGAAGCAACAGTCGGCATTGACCCTGTACTCCGTGCCTTCTTCTGGGACTACTTCCGATCGCTGGCCGAAGCCGGATTGACGATTGTTTTGACATCGCACGTTATGGACGAGGCCGAGAGGGCGAACAGGATCGGGCTAATGCGAGCCGGAAAACTCATCGAGTATGGCACGCCTGAAGAAATCAAGCAGAGACACTCGGCTTCTTCAATCGAGCAGGTTTTCCTCAAACTCAGTGAAGGAGCGGTGGCAGATGAGTAAGACTCGAAATTTCTCGCCAAGCAGAGTCATTGCGGTCACGTGGCGTGTCTTGACCCAAATTCGCCGAGACAGACGCACAATAGCCCTGATGATATTCATACCTGCCTTAATCATGCTCATATTCGGCTTTGTACTGGGCGGACAAACGAAAAACCTCCCCATCATGGTTGACAACCAAGACGCCGGCTACACTGTTCATGCAGGACAAAACTCGACTAGCTTCAATTTCGGCAACGAGGTTCTGTCTTCACTTCAATCGGATGATCGAGTAAAACTAAGCCAGGGAAGCTTTGACTCAGGAAAGACCGGCGTGGACAACGGAACCTATTACGCTGCCATAGCATTTCCAGCAAACTTTTCCGAAGTATTAGCCCTAAGAAATGCTGGACAGAGCATTGACGCGCCAGTCACGGTTTACATTGATGGATCCAACCCCACGATTGAGGCTACCGTTCTGGCAGCACTGCAGAGTTCCCTGCAAAACACGTTCGGCAGCGGAGGGGTCGTTCTGAGCGAACAATTTGCTTTTGGGGGCATTCAGTTCTCAAGCTTGGACATAAGCATTCCCGCAGTGATTTCTCTGGTGCTGACTCAAACAGTGCTCCTCGTTTCTCTCATAGTCATAGTCAGAGAAACCACGTCAGGCGTCTTATCGAGACTCTACGCCACGCCCCTTTCAGCCTTTGAAAGATTGCTCGGATACTCAATCGCGCTTCTCCTCTTAGGACTGGCAATGACGGGCATCGTTCTTTTCATGGGACTAGGAATCTTCGGAGCAATCGTCCAAGGAAGCTTCGCTTTGCTGCTCCTCGGCGCGGTCCTTTATGCCTCGCTCAACATATTCTTAGCCGTCTTCCTCTCCAACTTTGCAAGAAACGAGCTTCAAGCAGTCCAAATGGTACCATTGATCACCCTGACCAGCATGGCTCTAAGCGGAATGCTCATCCCCGTTGACAGCTTCCCAAGCTGGGTCCAGACACTTGCCAGGTTCATTCCCATGTACTACGCCAACAAACTGTTCGAGGGCATAATGCTAAAAGGATACGGAATAGGCAACCTTGCCCAACAGTTCACCATCCTCAGCGGAATAGCAGCATTATTCTTCGTCCTAGCCGTAATGACCGTAAAGGACAAAATGGCCGACTAAGAAAGAAGCTTAAAGCCCGCGCTAAACATAAAAGCGGCCAGATGTTTTGAAGTCACATAATCGGGATGAGTTAAATGGCGATAAAGGTTCGAATGAGCAAATGGGAACCAGAGGCCAGAAAAGAACCAGGCGCCAGGACGGAGCCAGCGGCAAGAACCGAACCGGAAGCTAGAACGGAACCAGCGGCGAGAACGGAGCCAGCAGCAAGAACTGAACCAGCAAAAAGAACTGAACCAACAAACGATAAAAGACAGGCTATCAAGTGCCCATCCTGTGGATATCTCCTCTTCTACGTCAAAGAAACCGAAAAACGTAGCATCAAATGCACAAAATGCGGTCACGTCTTCCAAGTAGAGTAATATTCCGTTCGTTCTTGGGTTTGGGATAAAACTTTACCCTCTCTCTCTCTCTCTCTCTCTCTCTCTCTCGGACTAACTAACTGTCTCTTACCCTCTCACTCACTCTCTCTCTCTAAACACACAAAACACACACGCAAAACACAAACGCACAAACACGCAAACAGACACAAACAATCAGACAGAGAATAAAAGAATTGAAACCATTTTTGCGCGAGGTTTTTTAGTCAAAACTCGAAACGTTTTAACTATTTTCTAATAGTCACGATTTCAATTGAAGGTTCTTCCGACAATCGTATAAATTGGTTTAATCCATAGACTACGTATGGAAATGACAAAGGATGAACAGAGTTGTTCTTGTTTTGGTTGCAATTCTTTTTTTGCTTTCCGTATCGTCGATAACGGGATTGATTCAAGTTGCAAAGGCTGATGGCGCAACCATTACCATCAATGCAGACGGAAGCATAAGCCCATCAACTGCCCCTATCTATACCGCAGACAATATCACATACACATTAACTCGCAACATCACCAGTAGCTCCGATGGAATTGATGTTGAAAGAGACAGCATCATTCTGGACGGAGCTGGATTCACGGTTCAAGGAGAGGGAACTGGAAACGGAATAGACCTATCCAACACTAGTAGCGTAACAATCGAAAACACAAACGTAGCAAACTTCAACTTGTACGAGCTTGACTATGGCATCTATCTCGAAAACTCTTCAAATGCTTCAATTAATGGAAACAACATAACAAACAACTACGAGGGCATCTATCTTGACTCTTCCTCTAATGCCAGCGTGACCGGAAACAACATAACAGCAGACACGTATGGCATCGGGCTTGATTCTTCTTCAAACAACAACATCAGCGGAAACAACATAACAAACAACGGTCAAGGCATCGGTCTCTACTCTTGTTCCAACAACAGCGTAAGCGAAAACAATATAACAAACAACTATTCTCCCACCCTGCCCGCGGAAGGCGTTTATCTTTTTTCCTCTTCAGACAACACTATTTCCCAAAACAATATAACAACAAATTATTTTGGTCTTGGTGTCCAATTTGGGGCCTCTTCAAATAATACGGTTTCTGAAAACATCATAGCAAATAACATTGTTGGCATAGTTCTCCGGTCGTCGACGCCTTTATTCAACGCACCGATCTATTATTCTTCGGACAACATCATATACCATAACAGTTTCATAAACAACGCTATACAGGCCTCTGGAGGCTGGCGAAATGTTTGGGACAACGGCTATCCTTCAGGCGGCAACTACTGGAGTGATTATCTGACGAAATATCCGAACGCCACTCAACTTGACAGTTCAGGCGTCTGGGATCAACCTTACGTAATCGACACAAACAATACTGACTATTACCCGCTTCTGATTCCAATTGTAGTGGTTCCGCCCGCGCACGGTGGTGGAACCGTTACCATTAATGCTGACGGAAGCATAAGCCCGTCAACTGCCCCTATCTATACCGCAGACAATATTACATACACCTTAACTGGCAACATCATCATCACCAGCGATACCAACGGAATTGTGATTGAAAGAGACAACATTGTTTTGAATGGGGCAGGCTACGCCGTGACGGGAAGCGGAAGCGGGAACGGAACAACACTAGCGAACGTAAGCAACGTGGAAGTAAGAAACATGACGATAACAAACTTCGCCACTGGCATTTGGCTCAACTCCTCTTCTAACAACACTTTATCTGGCAACCACGTTACAAACAACGTGATTGGCATTTTTCTCTGGGAATTTTCCAACAACAACACTTTGTCTGGAAACAACGTTGTAAACGACGACTATGGCGTCTGGCTCTACTCTTCTTCTAACTGCACTTTGTCTGGCAACACCGTCACGGCAAACAACGTAGAAAGCATTTATCTCTACTCTTCTTCTGACTGCACCTTGTCCAGCAACACCGTTGCAAACAACGACTTCGGCATTTATCTCTACTCCTCTTCTAACTGCACCTTGTCTGGCAACACCGTCACGGCAAACCCATTTGTTAGCATTTATATCGACTCTTCTTTTAACTGCACTTTGTCATACAACAACGTCACAGACAACAAATATGGCATTTGGCTCGACTCTTCAGATAACAACACCTTGTCTGGCAACAACCTCACAGCAAACAGCTACTACGGAATTTCGCTCTACTCTTCTTCAAGCAACACCATTTCTGGCAACAGCGTCACAGCAAACAACTATAATGGCATTAGTTTCGAATCTTCTTCTAACAACACAATCTACCATAACGACTTCATAAACAACGCCAGCCAAGTTTCTTCTTATAACTCAACTAACTTTTGGAATAATGGGAGCGTGGGTAACTACTGGAGCGACTATCTGATGAAATATCCGAACGCTACTCAAGTTGAGAGTTCAGGCGTCTGGAACACTCCATATGTCATTGACGCAAACAACACTGACTATTATCCGCTTACAGTTCCAATCGCGATAGTTCCAGAGTTTCCATCATACCTCGTTCTTTCGTTGTTCATGGTAGCAACATTGGTGGCAGTCATAGTCTGCAAAAAGGTGCGAAAACAAGGGAAATGCTGGTAACACCTAAAGGGAAGTGTGGGCCAAATGCTCGCAGGAAACTTCAGGTTTTGGGGTAAAATGGATCAACCGGGGCACGTCAGGTTTCCTCCGGGAACCAAAAATCTGTACTAAGCAAGGCGCAGACCAATGAATGTCATGTTAATTGATTCTTCTCTAAATCTTTCAGGTCTGGAAGTCCTACTCTAGCTCCCATTCTTGTTATGCATCTCGATGCGATAAAATTCCCAATCTTTCCACATTCCTCAAGATCCTTATGTCTGATCAATCCGTAGAGGAACCCTGCACAAAAAGCGTCCCCGGCACCGGTCGTGCTAACTACATTCACTTTGAAACCTTCTACGTTATGGCTCCGTCTCCCATCAGTAACGTAGCATCCTCTGCTGCCCAACTTGACCGCAACAATCTTCACACCTCTCTTGAGCATGGTTTCGGCTCCCTTTCTATAGTCAGCCATGCCTGTCAGAAGTTCAAGTTCGCCTGCGTTCGGCATCAAAACATAACTCCTCTCAACAATCGATCTCAATGCAGCCAGTCCTTTCCTCGCGTACAATGCGCCAGGATCAAAGCTTACCAGAACGTCCCCAAGATTCTCAAGAATTCTCTTCTGTGTCTGAAACGATTTTTCTCCCACGAAGGATGTTAGATGGAGAAATTTGGTTTCAGAAACATATCTCTTGATTTTCTCATTAAATTCCACCTGGTTGTTTACGCCCGGGTCAACGTACAGCGCTCGATCGCCGTTTTCGTCCACGAAGCCCATGACTGTGCCGCTTCTGCCCCTCTTTGCACCGGCTATGCCTTTTGTGTCGACTCCCTCTCGCCGGAATTCTTCGAGCAGCATCGTTCCTTCTCTATCGTCGGCGACTTTTCCTATGAAGCCGACTTTGCATCCGAGTCTCGCTAGGCCCACGACGGTATTTGCCGCTGATCCTCCGCATGTTTCTGCGAAGTCTGTTATGAAGCTCTCTTCTTCCGCTGCGGCTATTCTGTTCACTCTATAGAGTTTGTCTACGTTGAGTGCGCCGAATCCTACAACGTCAAATTTGCTCATCGGAACAGCTCACGCAGGTAAATCTTGTGCTCGCCCAGTTTTCCCCCGTAGTTTCCAGCCGACACCATCACAACGCCATCAACGCCCAGGCTTGCTTCAATCCCGGCCTTCATGGCCTCTTTCACCGCCCGCATCGAAACGCCGTTAATCACTATTTCAGGGATATACTTGACCACGTCAGGCACTTTTGAATCTCTGCCCAGCTTCTCCTTCAGCGATGGGCAATAGGGATGGTTCGTCGTCGGTCCAATCAGCGGAAACTTGGTCTCAGTCTTCGACCCTGCTGAACAGACGTCAAAAGGCGTAATCACCCCCTCAACCCTGCCGATGGCTTCTAATGCGGCCTTTCCTGCCTCCGTGACCGACTGTTTCGTTCCGCACATAATCCAAAAATTACCTCCCGAAATCCCCCTCGCATAACCAACGTACCTTTCTATGAGAAAGTCGGGCACCATCAACGGAACAGCAATCATGCGCCGACCGTAAACACGCTCCTCCCACTCATACCCGTCACCGCAGTGCCCAACCCTTTCCACCATGTCCATCCTTCCCAAGGGCTTATCCTGCAACGCCTCAAAAACCGCCGTGAACGGCTTCACCAGAATATCCTGCCTAATCCGATAAGAAAGCTCCCGTTCAAACCGCTCGACAACGCCTTCCAAGGGCTTATCCTTCTCAAGGCCCTTCCAAAGCTGCAGAATAGCGCCTTTCCGTTTGTCCGGCGTTTCCTTTTCGCTCAGCCATTTTTCAATTCCACCCTCAAGCCTGCCTATCACCGTCGAAGGCGTGGCCGTAGCGTCCTCCGATGCCTTCTTCAACGTTTCCTCATCGTCCGCAGTGACCAAGAGTCGCACGTAGAGGCCGTCAAACGCCTCAGCATAAGTGTCCTCAACCAAACCCTTTTTAACCATCCCAGCCCAACCTGTCATACTCGTTAGCAAATTTTCAATTTGTGTTTTTTGGTCCCAGCTTCCAGTGTAGCTGCAACATCACACTACGCACTCTTATAAATTCCAGTTACCTCTTGGTGAAGAGGGATGTGTTTATGAGATCGTATGCTTGCGCTGGTTCAAAAAGCCAATCGGGGAAGATATCATGAGTTCTCAAATAGATTTGTACCGTGATATCCACAAGGGCCAGCGCCGTAGGTTTTTCAACATTGCAACTCAAGCTGGAATCCTCGACTATAGCGATCCGAAGGCTCTTGACACACTGTACGATGAACTATATGCCTTCAGGGAGCACATGCGCCTTCACGCTCATGTGGAAGAGGAATTCATTCACACTGTTCTGTCTCAAAGAGTTCCAGGCGGTGCCAGGCAACTTGAGGAGGATCACCGCGCCATACATCAAGAATTCGACGACCTAATAGCGCATTTCGACGGCATAAGAGCCAAACCTGTTGACTTCGAAAAACGTGGAGAACTCGCCCTCGAATTCTACCGAGCGTGGAGCCGCTTCATCGCATTCTACTTTATGCACATCAACAGAGAAGAAGAACAGATAATGCCCGTCCTTTGGAAACTCTGCACAGTCAAAGAGCTTTTTGAAATACACAAATTGATGATCACCAGCCAAAAACAGGAAGAACTCGTCGAAGACTTCGAGATGATACTACCGAACGCGAACCTGCAGGAACGCGTTGAAATTCTCGGGATGCTTCGCGTTTTAACGTCACCCGAGGTATACCAAGAGTTCCTCAAGCTTGCAGAACGCATACTCGAACCAAACGAATGGGCAAATCTGAAGACAGAACTCGGACCTACATAGATAGCGCACGCGCAAGATTATGGAAACGCCCGGAAGACTGGAATGCAAGGTCTGTAATGCTCGCTGCTGAACAGATGAAAGATTGCGGTTGAACCGACGAACATCAAAGAACTCGCAATTTTCGTCATCACCTGGACACCTTCCACCAGTCCTCTTAACGCCCGCTTATTAACCTGTTTGAAGTAACTTAGATGCGGATGTGAGTCTTTGTCGGGACCGCTTGACATAGTGCGCTCGTTACACAATGCGTTTAGGCGTGATGTTTCCCAGATCGATAATTCAGTCTTTACGGTAGCACGTAGTGGTGGTGATTTAGCACCCGTTTTTGATCGTCTCCATATAATGGGCGAGGTTCTGGACTATCACGCTAGGGGTGAGGAGGCGGCGGTTTTCCCCGCTGTCGACAAAGTAGCACCTCTCGTGGCAAAAGCCTACCTAATGGATCATCGTGAACTTGACACCATGGTTGGTGGGCTGGAAACGATGCGGAAGACACCTGATCCTCTCACAACGGTCAGGGCCACAGCAGTTTTAGCTTCGCATTTAAGAATCCACTTGAACAAGGAGGATGCCCATCTGTACCCGATCCTGAGAGAGCGAACAACAGAGACTGAACAGGCTTCCATCGGTGGACTCATGTCAAAAAACGTGCCGCCTGACAGGTTTCCCACTCTAGTTCAATGGCTGTTCCCTCTACTCGACCTTGAAGACCGAATCGTGGTAACAAAGGGCTGGATGACTCTGATGCCGCCACAGGTCTTTGCCGGCCTCAAACCCCTAATAAGAGAGAGCGTTGGCCAAAACTGGAGTGAACTGTCGCAGCGAATCCCAGAGCTCGAAAACAAGTGAACCTGCAAGACCTTCCCAAACGTTGGTCAGTTGATCAAGTCTAACCCAATCACCATCTCACAAAGCACACTCGTTACTTTTCGGCATGAACAATGTGTAATCCATAAAAAACAGGAGGGCTGACGGCCCTTTCAACGCGCGGTAGGCATCTTCCCACACGCTTTCAACGAGTGGCTGCCGACGCACTGCAGTCAAATTGTCCGTTGTGTACTACGCCGGTGGAGGTCGGCTTCCCAGCGTCACTGCGACGTTAATCGTCTGGTTGTTTCGCACGATCGTGGCGTTTACCGTTTGGCCCGGCAGCGTGTTCTCTTCCATGTAGCTTGACATGGCATCTCCGTTCGCGATTCTCGTACCGTTGAACGCTATTATTATGTCGCCTCCGATAACGTAGGTGTTTCCTAGAAAGTCGGTGAACTGCGTCGTACCACCTTCTAAGCCCGCTGTGGCAGCAGGTCCTCCGCTCGTCACATCAGAGATCAACCAACCGTACGTTACAGTCGTGTTCATCGCCTGCGCAAGCTCATAGCTCATGTCGACGCCGTCTGCTCCCAGATAGGGATGACTGCTGTACGAACCGTTTATGATGAGTGACGGAACCTCCCGCAGTATCGAGCTGGATGGAATCGCCAGACCGAGCCCCTGAGCCGCAACGCCTTCGTAAGTGGCAGTGTAAGAGGTTATTCCAACAACCTCGCCCGCATAATTCAACAGCGGCCCTCCTGAATTACCAGGGTTTATCGGCGCCGAAGTCTGTATGCAATCAGATATGGCGTAAGTGGTCCAGTCAACCGTAACCGACCTGTGCAAAGCGCTTACTATGCCCGAAGTCATCGAACCAGTCAACCCGAGAGGATTGCCCACCGCGAAAACTGGGTCACCAACCTGCAGCGTTGACGAGCTTACGATTGTGAGAGGATGATACTCGCTCTCGGGCGCCGTCGTTGACAGCGTGGCCAGATCCGAGTAGAGATCCGTACCCGTCACATTGGCCGAATAGGTGTCTCCGTCCGTGAAGGTGACAGTGATGTTGGCTGCGCCTTCCACAACGTGATAGTTTGTTACGATTGCAAACTGCCCCGTCATGTTAGTGACGAAGCCCGAGCCCTCTACTTCTCCGTAGACGGGTGTGCCGAAATAGTATCCTGCCAGCACTATTCCTTGAACCATGACTATCGAGCCACTGACCTGATCGTACAACTGAGAAAGCGAAACGTTCATCCCCGAAATCGAAATGTTGATGACAGATGAGTTTTGCACTGCCTGAAGTTCCTGCTCCAAATTTGATACCTGAGTCTCGAGGCTGCTGATTTGGGTCGAGTTTGATTGTAGTTCCTGTTCCAGGTTTCCTATTTGAGTTTGTAGGTCTCCTATCTGCGTCGAGTTTGACTGCAGTTCCTGCTCCAGGTTCGATATTTGACTCTTGAAGTTGTTAATTTGATCCGAAGTGGCAAAGTTGCTCATCGCGTAGCCCAGTACTCCGCCTACCAGCAAAGCTACAAGGGCTATTCCTATCAAAACTGTGGCAAGACTGCGCGTTCTTGGTTTTTCGCTTGGCTCCGGCATCATGATCGACTCCTGAGGCTTGCCAAATCTCTTGTCCGTGAGGGATTTCTCGCGAAATGTGCGGTGCCATTTTTCGTGCTTATGGTTATGTTTTTCATTTTGTTCACCGTTTTAGTGGCTACTATAGGCTATAGTAGCGAACTTTATAAACCTTACAGCCGCCGACAGCAACGCGTCGGCCAAACAGCAAAAAGCTACTGCCGAGAAAAACATCAGGGGGCGGTCGGCGCCGTGTTCATTTTAGTCTGCGGTTGAAGAAGTCAAGAATAATCTTGAATGTTCGGGTACGCATCGACATGTCCGTGTAACCGCCGTGTCCTTCTTCGCCGAACTCGACATACTCAAAGTCTTTTCCCTCTTTCTTGCCCAGCTCAACCAGTTTATCCCTGAACTGTCGACTCTCCTCCACCGGACACCTCGGATCGTGCACACCGTGAATCATCAAGATTGGACACTTGATATTCTGTGCAAAATTCAAAGCGCTTCTCTCTTCCCACAGCTTCGAATTCTTTTCAGGATCGCCCATGAACATCCTGACAAAATACTTGTAGTGCGGCAGGGAGCGTTCATAGAACGTTTTGAGATTCGAAATTCCTACCCACGCGCAAGCGGCAGCCCACAACCTGGGTTTTTTGGTCACAGCCATGAAGGTCATGTAACCTCCGTAACTTCCACCGAATATCCCCATCCTCGCCTTGTCCCCGTATGGCAGGGACCTGAGATACTCAGCGCCCGAGGCGACGTCTTCGAGATCTTTACCTCCCCAATCCATGAGGTTCATGTCCTGAAACTCTCTGCCGTACCCAGTGCTTCCTCTAACGTTGGGCAGCAACAAAACATAACCTTCGTTCGCCAACACCTGCCCAAACATGTCAAAGTCGAAGAAATACTGACCCGTCGGCCCTCCATGCGGTATGATAAGCGTCGGAAGAGCCTTCCCACTCGGAATGTCCTTAGGCTTATAGAGTATCGCAGGAATCTCAAGCCCGTCAGACGACGTGTACCAGATCCGTTCCGGAGTAACGAAAACGTTCGGATCTGCGCTTCCATACTGCGGCTCAACCAGGTATTTTATGGTTTCAAGTTCAAAATCGTAGGCAACCAGGGCGCTCGGAATCGTCGGAGTGTTCAGAGGCGCTACCAAGAGCTGATCGCCTAGCGCGTACTGAACGCTCGAGGCCAAGCCTTTCGGAAACCCCGTCTCAACACACTTTCCATTCTCAACATCGTAAACGACTGGAAGCACCGTCGCCTCATGATTTCTCAAACACACCAGTTTCTTCCCATCCTCGGAAAAACCTGCAGCAGTCTCTTCACGTTCGCCGCCCAGAAGCCTCATTTTTCCAGTCTCAAACTCGTAAATGCCGGGCTGTTTCACAGCGTAAGCGTCAGTGGTAAAGGCAAGCAATCTGCCGTCGCTGCTCCATTCAACCGCATTGTCCTCAGAGCCCTCTTTCACACAGACTATTCTCTTCTTTTCGCCTCCATCCGATTTCACGAGCCAAATGTCCATGTTCCGCAGGTTTTTAGTCTCATTCACCCCGTAGGCTATCCAATCATGCTTCGGGTTCCAGGAACAGCCCCCCATCGTCGGGTTCGCATGATCAGTAAGTTGTTTCACCTCTTTGGTCTCAAGGTTCAACCTGAAGAGGTTAACCTGCCCCTTTCTCGTCGAAAGAATTACTAGGTACTTACCGTCTGCACTCGTGTCAATGGCATAGTTTTGAACCCCAACGGTTTCGGTGAGCGGCTCAGTCTTTCCCGAGTTGATATTGATTCTAATCAGGTTGTGGTTTTCGTCGCCATCTTTGTCTTTGGCGAAAATCAGATATTCACCATCTCTCGTCCAAACGAACCCAGCCCGAATAGCCCTGGGGCACTCACCGTGACTCACTTGCCGTATCTCGTTAGTCTTCAAATCCAAAGTATACAGTTCCAACTTGCCAGTCTTATCCCAGTAAAAGGCCACTCTGTCTCTTGAATGATTAACCATCGGCGCAAGGACTTGAGGGATTTTTGCCAACGTGTCTACCGAATGTTCCTTCTCGTTCATACGCATCGGCTCACAGGAAATGTTGAAACGACTAGTTTAAGAATTGTACTGTACGCACGTTTGGGATAAAACTATCCTTTCTCTCATTCGCCTGTTCCACGTGTGCCGGTTCGAGACGCAACGGCCCTGTTCTGTGCAGAATCCAAATATTCAAGTCGGTCGAAGTTAACCTTGAAATGAAAATAACCATCGAACCCGAAACTGAAGGCGATTACGAACAGATAAATGGGCTTCACACATTAGCGTTTGACGGAGATCGCGAAGCAAGACTCGTGGCGAAATTGAGAAGGACGCCAATTTACATTCGCGAATTATCTCTTGTCGCAAGATACAGAAACGCGATTATTGGACACGTATTGTTCTACCCGATAAAAATCCGTACAAGCAGAAAGAAATGCGGCTCATTGGCCTTGGCACCCGTTTCCGTGATTCCTAAATTTCAAAACAGAAAAGTCGGCAGCAGATTAATCAAGGAAGGCTTAGAGAAGGCTCACAAACTCGGATTCAAGTCCGTAATAGTTGTTGGACACTCCAAGTATTATCCGAGATTTAGGTTTGAGAGAGCCAGCAAATACGGAATCTCAGCACCATTCAAGGTCCCTGACACAGCTCTCTTTGCCATCGAGTTAGAGAAAGACGGATTGAAAAACTGCAACGGAACAATAGAATATCCCATCGAATACGACGGAGTATAGTTTATCCTATTCCAGGGCCAGAAAGGCATGGACGACAACGAAAAAAACAATTCTTGCGTAATACTTCAGAGCGTTGAATGCCTGTTCGCGTTTGCAGAAAAGTTATAGCCGAACTTAAAACAACTATCGATTGGTGAATCGGGTTGCTTGAAGGAAAGAACGTAAATTTGAGGGTCTTGGAAAAAGAAGATGTTGATTTTGAAGCTGAATGCTTTAATGACATAGATTTCTGGGGAGAGCATAACAGCCCTGCTTTTGGGCAGATTTCAAAATCAACCTTGATGCAGCTATTCGATAATCCTTCAGACTTTCAAAAAGTGACCGAGTGGAAGCTGTTCGTCATTCAGAAGAAGGATGGAACCAGGATAGGCCTCATCTATCATCGGATTTATCAGCCATACGGAGTGACGGGAATTGGATGCTTTTTGGTTCCTGGCCAAAGGGGGAAAGGATACGGAACAGAAGCCACTCAGCTAATGGTTGATTACCTTTTTCTCACCAAAGACATCGTCCGCATTCAAGCAACAACAAACGTCAAGAACGAGATGGCCAGGAGGGCTTTAGAGAAAGCAGGCTTCAAAACAGAGGGAACAATCAGAAAACTAAAATTCGTAAGAGGAGTCTGGACCGACTTCCATCTCCTCAGCATCCTCAGGGAAGAGTGGAAAGAACCAAGAATACTGACAAAAACCACCCGATGAAGGCTCGCTTATGGTTGAGTTCATTCCGTGGACGCTTCCCAGTCTCTCGTTTTTTTGTCCCGTCGCTGGTGTTCGCTGTGCTCACGAAAGGTTTATTCATAAAGGTGCCAGACTAGCAATTGAGGTATCGTTATATCGTTTGAGTCAGGCAGAAAACTGGGTCTGACAGGAAGTTTAATAGAGGTTATCATTCCGATTGCGATCGTAGCGGCAGCGATACTTTACATCTGGTCAGTATTCTCATCTCTTGTCTCAACATCAATCCCGACGATTCCCTCATTCTATTCTACATCCTTGGTATTTCTGATAGTTTTTATTCTGCTCGGAATCATGATTTTCATTGGAATCTTCCTGTTCGTCATAGGTATGCGCCGCTTGTCGCGTTACTACGATGAGCCTCGCATTTTCAAGAATGCCCTATACGGTTTCATCTTAAACGTAGTTGGATCGGTAACTGCAACAGTCATAGAGTTCACTTTCGTGCTAGAATCAATAAGGAGCATCAATCAAACAGGCACCACGCCGTTAGCTGCCACATTGGGGCCAGCCGTCTCGACAGTGGCGAGCGTTTCAACTGAGCTTACCATTGCATATTATGCAGCGCTAGCCATAGGCTTTGCGCTAGGAATAATAAGCGCCGTACTCTACATGCGCGCATTCAACATGCTAGCGGAAAAATCAGGTAAGGGTAACTTCAAAACTGTAGCACTCCTCTACCTTCTAGGCACAGCACTAACAATCCTGCTGATAGGAAGTTTACTCGTTTGGATAGCGTGGATTTATGCAGCGACAGGATTCAACTCGCTCAAACCAAAAGAAGCCTCAGCAACAAAGCCTCAGGTCCCTCTTCCACCCTCATGGTCGTAATAATCACCCCATAGTTAGTAGAGCGCCTTCACCGAGCTGATCCAGACATAGCGACATTGCCTTTCCCTAGCTGAACAGTCAACCCGACTCACGATGAAGAGAAACTCCAGAGTCATGTTCCAGACGGGCAAGTGTCTAACAGAATCTTAAGGTTTCTGCACAACAGTTATGTTAGGGTGGAGAATTCACTACTTCGAAAGTTAACCGAGGAGATGTATGATTGTCTCTCAGCGACGGGAAAATGGTTGAATTGTATAAGGAAATGCTGAAGATAAGACGCTTCGAAGAGAGAGTCAGCGATTTATTCTCTAAAGGACTGATTCCCGGTTTCGTTCACCTTTACATAGGACAAGAAGCGGTCGCCGTTGGCATCTGCGCAAACTTGACGAAAAACGATTACATAACGAGCACACACAGAGGCCACGGACACTGCATCGCGAAGGGTGCAGATATGAAAAGAATGATGGCCGAACTCTTCGGAAAGAAGACAGGCTACTGTAAGGGCAAAGGAGGCTCAATGCACATCGCAGATTACAGCTCAGGGATACTAGGAGCAAACGCAATAGTGGGTGCCAACATACCCATCGCGGCTGGCGCCGCATTCGCAGCCAAATCGAAAGGAACCACTAACGTGTCAGTCTCTTTCTTCGGCGACGGTGCGTCAAACACAGGAGCCTTTCACGAAGGAATTAACATCGCGGCGGCATGGAAACTACCCGTAATATTTGTCTGCGAAAACAACCTGTACGCAATTTCCACACGCACGACAAGATCCATGCCGATAACCAATATAGCTGATCGCGCCGCTTCCTACGGCATTCCAGGCGTAATCGCCGACGGCATGGACGTAATGGCGGTTTACGAAGCAGCTCACGAAGCCACAGACAGAGCAAGGAAGGGGCTAGGCCCAACGTTGATTGAATGTAAGACCTACAGGTTCTACGGATCATTCGAAGGCGATCCACAGCGCTACCGAACGAAGAGCGAGAGAGAAGAATGGCAAACGAAGGACCCGCTAAACTTCGGTGAAAAGCTAGTCAAACAGGGCATCATGACCGATGCAGATCTCCAGAAAATCGATCAAGAGGTTAAGTCGGCCGTGGAAGAGGCGGTAGAATACGCACAGAACAGTCCGTATCCCGAAGCGGAAGAGGTGACAAAGGACCTGTTCGCATAGGCAGGGGTTGGAATGAACATGCGAGAAATAAATTATGTTGATGCACTTCATGAGGCCATACGCGAAGAAATGTTGCGGGACGAAACAGTGTTTGTCCTTGGCGAAGACATAGCCGTGCACGGCGGCGACTTCGGAGTCACGAAGGGGCTTCTGGAAGAATTTGGAGAAAACCGGGTTAGAGACACTCCAATCTCTGAAACAGCAATAATCGGCCTCTCACTGGGTGCGGCTTCCGCTGGAATGAGACCCATTGCGGAGATAATGTTTTCCGACTTTCTCGGCGTTTGCATGGACCAGATACTCAATCAAGTGGCAAAAATGCGCTACATGTCCGGCGGACAGGTGAAAACGCCGATAGTCATAAGAACAGCTTTCGGTGCAGGAATAAGCGCAGGTCCACAACACTCGCAGAGTCCTGAGGCATTTTTTGTGCACATTCCTGGGCTCCAAGTCGTCATACCGTCAAACCCGTACGATGCGAAAGGACTGCTTAAAACCGCAATCAGGAGCGACAATCCTGTCGTCTTTTTTGAACACAAGCTGCTCTACAGCATTAAAGGCCCAGTGCCTGAAGCCGAGTACTGCATTCCATTTGGAAAAGCGGAAACCAAAAGAGAAGGCAAGGACGTCACGATTCTGGCCACTGGACTAATGGTAAACAAGGCCTTAGCGGCATCTCAGAAGCTTGAAAGAGAAGGAATCAGCGCGGAAGTAATCGACCCTAGAACCCTGGAACCTTTTGACAAGGACGCCCTCATGAATTCAGTCAAGAAGACGGGAAGGTTCGTCGTGGTTCACGAAGCTTGGAGGAGATGCGGTGTAGGCGCCGAATTCGCAGCGATGGTGGCCGAAGAGCTCATGGACTATCTGGATGCCCCCGTCAAGAGAGTCTGCGGGATGAGCGTTCCGGCTCCATTCAGTCCAGCGTTGGAAAAATACGTGATACCGAACGAGAACGACATTGTTAAGGCAGTTCAAGAAATCGTTTAATAAATGAAAGGCTGATCATCAAAAATTGGAGGAGGAAGAAATTGGCAACCAAGGTGATTATGACTAAGCTCGGTCTAACCATGAAAGACGGGACCGTCGTTAACTGGCTCAAAGAGGAAGGAGAACCGGTGCAGAAGGGTGAACCTCTTGTTGAGGTGGAAACTGAGAAAATATCCACCGAATTGGAAGCCCCAGCATCCGGCGTCCTTCTGAAGATCACAGCCAAAAAGGGTACGATCGTCCCAGTATCGGGACTGTTGGGAATAATCGGGGAGCCTAACGAAGACGTTTCGTCGATTGAGAACACTGAAGCCGAGCCAGAAATCTCCGCTGCGGCGCCAGAAACAGAGAAAATTTTGAAACAAAGCGAGGTTGAGGTTTCTCCAGAGAAGGTGAGGATCTCGCCGTTGGCAAGAAAGATTGCTGACGAGCATAAAATTGACTTAACAAAAATCACGGGAACAGGCCCTGATGGCAGAATAGTCAAAGAAGACGTTCTGAAGGCCCTTGGAAACACAGAAACTGTTGGCCAACCAACAGCTTCACTATCAAAGGAGGGGGTTGAGGTGGCTGAAGTCATTCCGCTGGTCAGTATGAGAAAGACCATAGCGGAAAGATTGTTTCAAAGCTACAGTTCAGCTGTACACACCACGGTGATAGCCGAAATTGACATGACTGAAGCCTCAAAATTCCGCCAAGAACTCACAGCCAAAGTCAAAGAAGAAACAGGGATCTCTCTGACTTACACGAGTATTATAGTTAAGGCAGCAGCCTTGGCTCTGAGAGAACACAAGATGGTGAATTCAACGTTGGAAGATCAAGAAATCAAGATTCTCAAGAACATCAACGTGGGAGTCGCTGTCGACATTGAAGAAGGATTGATAGTCCCCGTAATTCGTGACGCGGACCGAAAGTCGCTCTCTGAAATTGCACTGCTCTTGTCGAAGTTGGGTGAAAAAGCGAGAAATCGAACTCTTTCTATGGAAGAAGTGGCCGGAGGTACCTTCACCGTCACGAACCTGGGCATGCTAGGGGTGCACACTTTTATTCCGATAATAAACCCGCCTCAAGCGGCGATTCTGGGAGTGGGGGCTATCGAAGATAGGCCAGTGATTGTCGAAGGAAACATTGTGGCGAGATCGAGACTCAACCTGAGCCTCGTGTACGATCACAGAATTATAAACGGAGCAGGGGCAGCCCGGTTCTTGCAGACGATGAAACGAATTCTAGAAGCGCCATCGACGTTGAATGGTTGAGACAGTTCCAAAGCTGCTGACTCCAATGAAGAACGTAGAGACTTGGCGACTGCTCGATCTAGAATATTCAAACCCGTACATGAACTTGGCTCTGGAAGAAGCCATTCCGTGCAATGTGGGAAAGGGCACGTCTCCGAACTCTATACGTTTCTGGAGAAACTCGAATGCCGTCGTCATAGGCAACTTCCAGTCAGCAAAGAGAGAAGTCAACCTTGACTGGTGCAATAAGCACCGAATTGCCGTTGGGAGGAGGTTTACGGGAGGAGGAGCCGTTTATCACGACCTTGGAAACCTGAACTGTTCAATCTCCGTACGCAGAGATCATCCATTGATACAGACTGATCTCGAAGGTACCTTTGTTGAGCTCTCACATGGGGTGATCGAAGGCCTAAAACTGCTCGGTGCACCGGTGAGGTTTGAGCCTCCAAGCAGTATTCAAGTGAACGGGCGGAAGATTTCGGGAGGAGCCGGGGCTTTGAAAGGAGGGTTCGTTTTTCATCATTGTTCCATCCTGATCAGCTCGGACTTGAAAATGCTTTCAGAGGTCTTGAATTCAAGCGAAAATTCAGTCGGCGAGCCCTGTGTGCGCAGCGCAAAGAAAACTGTTTCAAACCTTTCGATTGAGCTCGATAGAGAACTGACCATAACAGAGGTTAAGGATTCACTCATAATAGGCTTTGAAAAGGCCTTCGCGATTGAACTTGCAAAAGGCGAGACCACTACAGAAGAGAGGGTGCTTGCCGAGAAGTTATACAGCGAAAAATATTCAAAGGAAGAATGGAACTTCAAACGTTAGGCCTGTTTCACTCCTCAGCAAATCGTATAAGCTAAAGCTCATTCTGTCTAGCCTCTAAACAGAGTATTTGATCTGGTGAAGGTGGCCACGATGAAAAAACTTACCTCTGAAGAGACGAAGAGAGCTTCGGAGCTGCACAAAGAAGCAGTCATAGTTGATTCCCTGAACGCTTCGGTCATGTCGGACGAGTATTTCAGGAAACTTCAAAAAGGCGGCGTCACAGCCACAAACTATACCATTGCTATGATGCACAACATGTCAGAGACAGTCAAAAGGATTCTCGACATGCAAGACATGATCGCTACAGAGAACAATACCGTTGTTCTGGGAACCACAGCTGAAGACATAGTTAAGGCGAAGCGGGAAGGAAAAACTGCCATTCTTCTAGGCTTCCAGAATATTCAGCCCCTTGAGAATGACCTGAGACTGCTAAAGCTGTATCACTTTTTGGGAGTGCGAATAATCCAGTTGAGTTACCACTTCAGGAACGCAGCGGCTGACGGTGGCGGAGAACGAATAGACTCCGGACTTAGCCTTTTCGGAATCTCACTTATAGACGAGATGAACCGCTTGGGAATGGTTGTAGATCTTGCACATGTTGGGAGGCAGAGCGTCTTGGAGGCGGTGGAAACTTCGGAAGATCCTGTGATAGCTTCTCATTCTAACCCTCGGGCACTCGTGGATGCATTTCAAAACAAAACGGACGAAGAGATCAAAGCAATGGCTGAAAATGGCGGCGTCATAGGCGTGACGGCATTCCCGAGGCTCCTCGGTAAAGATCCGGACAAAATCAGTCTGGACAACTTGCTTGACTGCATTGACTATGTGGTTGAACTCGTTGGGGCTGACCACGTTGGTATAGGGTTGGACTTCGCCGAAGGATGGGCAGAGTATCCGCCATCGAGAATGAGTCTTATGAAGATAGATGGAAGAATCTATATCTATCCTCGAGAAATTGACACTGTAACCAAATTTCCGAATATCACAGTAGGCCTGATTGGAAGAGGGTACTCAGACGCGGAAACGAAGAAAATTCTGGGCGAGAATTTTTTGAGAGTGTTCGAGAAGGTTTTTGGGAAATAGAACTCGAGAATGAAGCCGCAAGTCTTGCTTGAGTCTCAACTGTTTGTGTCCAAATAGTTGGTTTATGTCTTGACCCCGATCCCTGCGGCTATTCCTTTCTTAATCCTTTCGGAGAAGAGCAGGTAAAGTACGAACAGCGGTATGGTGGAGATTATTATTCCGGCTGACATTGCTCCGTATTGACGGTTGAAACCGTTCCAGAAATTGTTGTAGAGTGTGAGCTGCAGAGTGTTCGAGCTTGCCGTGTTGATGAGCACTAGCGGGTAGAGGAAGTCGTTCCAGACGAAAATGGCTTCCAAGATCATTCCTATAAGAACTGTTGGCATGGCGAGCGGAAGTGCTACCCTCCAGTATGTTTGGAATGTTGATAGTCCGTCCACTTTTGCGGCATCTTCCAAAGACGAAGGAATGGATAAGAAACCGAGCCTTGATATGAAGACTGAGTAAGGCAGACCTGAAGAAACATAGACCAGTATCAAACCCAGTAAGGAGTTTGTCAGGCTCAAGCCTCGGAGTAGAATCAGCAAAGGAATCAGTGAAACCTGAGGCGCTATGTACATTCCAGCAATCAAAAGATACAACCACGTACTCTTGCCTCTGTACTCTGCTTGGGCCAGTGCGTATGCAGCCATCGGCGAAACGACAAACAATATAACGATTGTTAGAGTCGTAACTATTACGCTATTCATGAATGCATTTCCCACACTCGTTGACCCACCGCTGCCTCCTGTGGTCCATGCGTAGATGTAGTTCTGCCATTGGGGACTGCTTGGTAAACCCCAGATGTTTGAAGTCAAAGCTTGATTTGTCTTGAGAGACGCGAGGATGGTCCATATAAAAGGGTATACTGCAGCGATTGACCATAGAATCAAGATTGCGAAGCCGACGGTTCTCGTGAACCTGCTTCTGAGCCAATTCCATGGACTGTACTCTGAAGTCATTTCTCACTCCTCCCGCGAAAGAGTCTGAATTGAACGACAATTAGCACGATGCCTATCATGAGCATGAAAAAAGCAACGGCCGCAGGTTGTCCTCCTTCGTAGTATTTGAGATAGCGGTACAGATAAAGTGAGATAACATCATCTGAAATATGTGGTCCCTCACCAGTCAACGTATAGACCAGATCAAATATCTTGAAGGAGGAAGAGAGAACCAGAACAAGCGCTAAGGCTATTGTCTCCTTCATCATTGGCCATATTACCCGTGTGATCTTCTTCAGGTCAGAGAGTCCATCAATTTTCATCGAATCGTAGATTGATGGAGGAATTGTTCGAAGGCCTGCAGAGTAAATGATGGCGTACAGCCCTATGCCTTGCCAATTTGCCGCAAGGAGAACGGAGAGGAGCATTGTATTCGGATTTGAGGTCAATGAAACCGGTATAGTTGGTAACCCCACGAACCTGAGCGCACCGTTTATGCGGAGGTAATTTATCATAGAATCCAGCAGGCCGAAAGATGGACTGTAGATCCACGTCCACATTAACCCCACTGAAACAAACGATAGAACAATGGGAATAAGAGCCACAGACAGGAAAACATCTCCCACTTTCCCGTATTTTCGTGCAAGCCAGGCGAGACCGAATCCAATCAGAAATTGTGCCACAGAATTTGCTGCCATAATTATCAGAGTATTTTCTAGTGCGTGCTGAAACAGGGGATCTAACGCTACGAAAATGTAGTTTTGGAGACCGACGTAGGACGTGTGAGGAGTGAAGAATATGAAATAGTTCAAGGGGACCCTTATATCGTATTTGTAGAGTCCCATCGTCAACCCGTTGATTACGGGATAAACAAAAAAAAGGAGATAGAGAACCAGTGTTGGCGCCAATAACGCGTAAAGGACTAATGTTTTTCTCGTTTCCGCTTTTACCATTTTCATCTATGCCTTACGCATTTCTAGGTGACTGGTCCGATTATGTCTGTTGCTGTTGCCTCGATAGTTGTTGCAGCCGCTGAAGGTGTTGTTTGGCCTGTGAACACTAGCAGATTTTGGGTGTCAAGTTCGTAAGACAACGCGTCGGGAGCTAAGGTTCCTGGTCTAGTGAGCAACGGTTTCCCACTCGCTTCCGCAGCCGATATTGCATTCTCGATTGCTTGCAGTGTTGGCGGATAAGCCGCAGGATAGCTTGAGGACAGGACTTGAGCTACCGGGTTCTCTGTCAAATTCACGTACTCAGACAGCCATAACGGTTGCGATATAAAGCTCAGGAACTGCTCAGCTTGGGCAAAGTGTTTAGTTGCGTTTGCTATTGCAAAGCTTGTGTACTCTCCAAAGATGTATCCGTTCGCTGAGGGGTTACTTGCGTAGTAAGGCCATGGTACCGCGCCTAGCTGGAACTGTGAATCATCGGTAACCATTCCAACGCCCCATGTTCCCTGAATCCACATTGCGGCCGATCCGTTCTGGAACAGTGGGGCCGCATCTGCGTAATAATCTGCTGATTGCCAGCCTGGTTGGAAGTCGTTGCCGGCTACCCATTGCGCTATGTTAGTGTCGGTAGCGTTATATATTGTAGTGAAATTGGTCTCGCGGGCAAGAGCATTTGCAAATGCATCGGGTCCATTGGTGCGTTCAAGTATGTATTCTTCTGGAAAGGTCAAGGCCCAAGTGTTTGCACCACTCATCGCGACTGGAACAATACCGTTTGCTTTGAAAACGTTGCTGTCGGCTTGGAATTGATCCCATGTCCAGCCCGTGGTCATGTCGGGTATGGTTAAGTTGTACTTGTTGAAGAGCGCTTGGTTTATGAACAGCCAATCGCTGTCGAGCTCATATGGAATTGCGTACTGAGCACCGTTCACGGTCTCCGTGGTCTTGGCAGCAGCAGGGATTTGGTTTTGGGCCCATGTTTGGCTGTACAGATTTGATATGTCGGCTACCGAGTTGTCAACAACGTATGTGGTTGCATCGGCACCGCCGTACGTCACGAAAAAGTCGGGCGGAGCGCCGCTTCCGAGTGCCGTTGCTAATTTTGTGAAGTAATTGTCACCTGAATACTCTGAAACCTGAACAGTAATATTGTACTGGTTATAGAATGCCTGAGTCGCATTGCCCCAGAATTCGTCTTCCCCGGACTCTCCCGCAAACGGAAGCCAGAAAGTGAGTGTTACATTACTACTCTTGCTTGTGCTCGAGCCGTGATTTTCGTAGACATACCAGCCGGAAACTGCCGCAACCACTATAATGACGATGGCAACAATTGCATAGATATATTTTCTTTGCATTTTCAATACTTCTCCTTTTATCTTCCTCCTAGAGCGGGGGTAAGAGAGGTATCATGATATATTCTTTGCTATTCTCCTATCACCCTAAATGCATCTGTCAAACCGCAGGAAGGTTAATTCCCAAACTCGAAACGTTCTTTAACTTTCTCTTCTGCTTTCTCAATGACGTTCTTTTCGTTCACTGTTCGGACAGTGTCTGCTTGCACCACAATTCTGCCGTCCACGATGACTGTTTCAACATCTCCTCCGTTGGCGCAGTAAACCAAGGTGCCGACTACATTGTTCAGCGGCCTCAGATGAGTCTTCTCCAAATTCACCAAGACCACATCCGCCTTCTTACCCACCTCCAACGATCCTATCTGATCTTCAAGCCCAATTGCCCTAGCTCCTTCAATGGTCGCCATTTTTAACACGTCATTGGAAGAAATGACTGAAGCGTCCATACTCGAAACTTTATGCAGAAAAGCCGCCGCTCTCATAGCTTCAAACATGTCCAAATTATCATTGCTCGCACACCCATCAGTGCCCAATGAAACAGTGATGCCTTTTCCAAGCATTTCCGGAATTGGAGCGATTCCTGATGCCAGTTTCATGTTGCTCTCAGGATTGTGTGAGACACTGGTGCTGGTTTTTTTCAATAAGTTAATCTCTCGATTGGAAACCCAGACGCAGTGGACCGCAGAAACATCGTTTCCTAAAAAGCCCAAGCTGTAAAGATATTCCACGGGCCGTTTACCAGTTTCTTTGGTGACCAGATCACGTTCGTATTTGGTCTCTGAAACATGTATTTGAATGTGCATTCTGTTCTCGTCTGCCAGCCCTCTTATGTCCTGCAACAGTTCTTTTGAGCAGATAAAGGGTGTCGAGGGACCGTACATGCACAGTATTCGGCCATTCTCGGCCCCGTGCCATCGACTGGCAATTTGATTGAACATCTGCATCATCTGATCTTTGGGAAGCAAAACTTCCGGGGGAACCCACTGGTCCGCCAAGCTCATCGCGTATACTCCGCGAATGCCCGTCTGTTTAAATGCTTCCGGCACTTTGGGGTTACGCAAGTTCATATCAACGATGCAGGTAGTTCCAGACCGCAAGGCTTCGATGCATCCGAGCATTGCTGCATAATAACCGATTTCAAAATTTCCCTTCAATGAGCTCTGGAATTCCTCCTTGATTAAGGGCATTGTCACGTCGTACACCCAGTTTACCAGCGGAAGGTCGTCTCTCATTCCCTTGAGCAGGTTCTGGTATAGGTGGGTGTGAGTGTTTACGAAGCCAGGCATGGCAGCTCTTCCCTTGGCATCTATCACGACTTCTGGAGAATACTGCTTCGTGACTTCCCTGCTATTGCCCACCGCAACAATTTTGTCGTCTTCTATCGCCACGGCGCCATCTTTGAGAATAGTATTTTGTTCGTCCATCGTCACGATGATTGCGTTCTTGATTAGTAAGCTAGCCATGTCATTCCTTCTGCCATCTTGAAAGAGGATGTTCGTTTGACATATCTTTTATTCTTTGCGCACCAGTCAAGCTGACCGTAGATGTGTAGCATTCGCCAAATTTAATGCTATGGAACGGGGAATAAGTTTTTAAAACAAAACCACATGATTAGTCGTCTTCAATATCACGGAGATTCGAAAAATGAGTTTTATGGAAAAGATGTTGAGGCGCTGGGAGAAAATAAGCATCAACCAACGCTGTCTCGAAATTATCAAAGAAATGATGAAGGAGAGCGACCGTCTAAACATTGGCGTGGAAGAGCTTAAGAACGGCACAACAATTATCGATTGTGGCGCAAAAGTTTCTGGCGGTTATAGAGCTGGAGAACTGACCACACAAATAGCTTTCGGAGGATGCGGAGAAGCACACGTAAACGCCGTAACCTATGAGGACACGACGCTTCCAGTTTTGTTTCACTACACGGATATTCCACCGTTCATAGCAGTCTCGATGTACGTGTGGGTCGGAGTGATTCCTCCTCCCCACGTTGGCAACAAAGGATTCACAGCTTGGATATCGGGTCCAGCAAAGGCCTTGGCTCAAGAACCCGCCAAGATATTTGAAAAATGGGCCTACAAAGACCCCCACCCCGACGCCGCTGTTCTCTTGGTTCAGACACGCTCACGGACCGACGGGCTTCCGGACGAAAAATTCGCAAAAATTATCGCAGACAAGTGCAAGATAGGCCCTGAGAAGCTGTACTTGGTCCTGATTCCGACAGATAGCATAACTGGGACGGTTCAAACCTCATCACGCGGAGTGGAAGACATATTCTGGCGGCTAACAGAATACTACAAGATTCCTTATACACGAATCGAAAATGTTATGGGAACAACACCTGTTTCTCCGGTTTCGCCTCCCGCGTTGACTCAGCCTGGCAGCTGGCCTGATGATATGATAAGATACGGAGGTACTGTTCACTGCTGGGTCCGGTCCAACGAAGGAGAGGATCTTGACAGGATGGTGAAGGAATCAGTCATCGAGAATTATCCGAAAACCTACGGCACATCATTCTACCAGATGGCAGTTAAGGAACAGAAATACATAGACCCCACACTCGATCTGCACAAACTGGCAAAAGAAGGATTAGGGTTCATAGTCGGAGAAGTCTCACTGAGCGACACGCGAACAGGAATAGTTCACAAAGCGGGAAAAGTGCACTTGGACATGATAAAGAGGATCATGCAAAACCCATGGTGAACGAAAGAACAACAAAGGCTACTAGCGAGCTTCGGGGTCCGGTTCGTAGTTCTCTGAGAATGAACCTAGGTGAAACTGAAAACAATTCGTCAAGCGCAGCAAGAATATATCAAACTCTTCGCCAAGGAGGGTTCAAGGCACAATGACGCCCTTTCAGCAAGCCTTAAGAAATGGCAGGTTTTCTTGGTCAGATAAATACAACGTGTGAAAGCATTTGGTCAAGATCACCCTGAAGAACGTCACCAAACAATTTGGAAAAGTGAAAGCAGTCGATAAGCTGAACCTTGAAATTGAAGATGAAGAATTCTTGGTCCTGCTCGGACCGTCTGGTTGCGGCAAAACAACAACTCTTCGAATGATAGCAGGACTTGAGAAGCCCACGAGTGGCGACCTTTTCTTCGACGACAAGCCGGTCACAACTCTTGAACCCAAAGAAAGAAAAGTCGCCATGGTCTTCCAAGACTACGCTTTATACCCGCACATGTCAGTCCTTGATAATATCACACTCTGTCTTCAAGTCTCAAATGTTCCGGCCCAAGAAATAAAGAAAAGGGCACAGGAAACGGCAGAGTTGTTGCAGATCAGCGAGCTTATGGGTCGCAAACCAGGTCAGCTGAGCGGTGGACAGAGACAACGTGTCGCCTTGGCCAGAGCAGCAATCAGGAAGCCTTCCATTTACCTTTTAGATGAGCCCCTTTCGAACATCGATGCAATCCTGAGAATCAAAATGAGAGGCGAATTGAAGAAACTACACGAAAGGCTGAAAACGACCACAGTTTATGTTACTCACGATCAAGCTGAAGCCATGGTGCTCGCAGATAGAATAGCCGTCATGAAAGATGGTTTACTATATCAAATCGACAAGCCCCTGGAGATTTATGATCATCCAGCGAACAAGTTCGTGGCCACTTTCGTGGGCATACCAGTCATGAATTTCGTCGATTGCCAAATTCAAGAAAAGAACGGCAAGTCATACGTAAACGCCGATGCTTTTCAAATGGAGATCACAGAAAACAGTCGGATCGCAATGAAAGGACAGCAGTTTACAGCCCACGAAGCAGTAATGGGAATCAGACCAGAACACGTTTACGTGAGCAAAGCACCCTCCAAAAACGCTGTGGAGGCTAAAGTCGATCTTTTCCAACATTTCGGAGATACTGGATACGCAACCGTAGAAGTGGGGTCATCCCTGATCACAGCAAAAGTTGATCCCCTCCTCAGATTTGAAGAAGGAGAAAAAGTCTTCGTGAAGCTTAACAGCGAGCGCATTCACATTTTTGACAAAGCAACTGAGAAAACCATTTTTTAGTTGGGTTCGCCCTATTATCTAAGACGTTGACCAACCGCCATCCATTACCAAGGCCGTTCCCGTGATGTATGAAGATCTCTTCGATGCCAAGAACAGTGCTGCTTGCGCGATTTCTTCGGGAGCAGCGACGCGTCTGAGCGGTATTTTTTCCAAGTTTCGGGCAAATGCAGCGTCATAGTCTCCAGATGTCATCATCACACGTTTGAACGTTGGAGTCAGGACGGAGCCTGGACAGATGCAGTTCACACGGACATTGTCGGAAGCGAAATCCAAGGCCATAGCTCTAGTAAGCGATATGACACCCCCTTTTGAGGCGCAATAAGCAGCTTCACCTTTAGAACCTATCAGACCCAGCACAGAGGCAATGTTAATAATTGCACCGCCTCCACTTTCAACTATTCTTGGTGTGCAGTATTTTGAGCATAGAAATGTGCCTTTCAAGTTGATATCGATGACCCTGTCCCAGTTTTCCTCCGACACGTCTACGACAGAGCCTGTGGATTCGACTCCTGCATTGTTAACGAGGATGTTAAGCTTCCCGTATTGTTCAACAGTTTTCTCGGCCATCATCTTGGCACTTGCAGACTTGGATACATCTCCTTGCATGAAAATAGCGTCTCCACCCTCTTTCTTGATGAGATCAACCGTGTTCTTTCCATCAGCTTCGCTCAAATCAGCAACAACCACTTTCGCCCCTTCACGCGCGAAAAGAAGAACGATGGCACGTCCGATTCCCGAACCTGCTCCAGTCACTAAGGCCACGGAATCACTTAATTCTCCTTGACGCATCGACATTCCTCAATCTCATCCAAAACTGACTTTTGACTATTAACATTTTTCAAAATTAAACAAAGTCTCTAGGCGTGCTCGAAACACGGTGCAAATGGAGTTATGACAATATTTATGAAGGGTTACACATGAATTCAAACGAGTCTTGAAGACGCGGGTATAGATGGAGGATTATGTTTACTTGAAACCAGAATCGTCTATGAGAAAGAAATTGGCTGAAAAAATAGCTGATGAAACCATTTGTGTGCAGAAGGCATGGGTGGGCACGGTCAAAAAGAAGCGCGGTGGACGATTCAACATAAAAGATTGGCAGCCGATGCTCCAAGCAAAAGAGCGCCTTGTCCCTAGCGGAAATCAGTCGAAGGACGTTTTTGACCTCTATTCGGTTTCGGCGAAGGCCGCGTACGATGTTCTCAGTATGCTAACGGATTATGTGCGTCCTGAAGATGAGCCTTGGCTGGAACATTATCAGACGACGACTGTTTTTGAAATCCTGTACGAGTTTGACCGAGATTTTAAGAGAGCTTCCCAAAAGATCGCAGAGGCTATTGAGAGTTCGACCGACCTAATCACCCAGGAAGTTCTGGCCCGATTTTGTGGTCGCTATGGGCCCGTTTGGATCGCAGACTATGTGGCGACTCCAGGATCGTTCTCAAACGTCCTTAGAAAAATTGTCGATGAGCTTCCGATGAAAACCGAGTATAAATGGGCTTTTATCAACGCGGTATCGGCTGCTCGCAACACTAGTTACAGTGTAATGTTCGGCTCAAAGTTCATCTGCGTACTAGCAGAAACCAACGACGTCTCCAAAGCGGTTGAGGCGGAAAAACAAATGATGAAAGAGATGTGGTTACACCCCATCGCAACCCAAGTTCAGCTTATGAAAGAAGTGAAGCAAGAATCCTTCGACTATGAAAAATGCATGACGATGTTTAAGGATCGAATTTTCGATGCAACCGTCAAGGCCGCTGAAGCAGGCGTGCACTACGCAAACATCAGTTTGATTCCATTCTGGGCTGCTGGAGACTTCCACCACGTATCTCAAACCAGTTACAACCTGTGCAAAGGTGACATCGAAATGGCTATCCTCGAGAGCCTGACAGAAGCTTATGAAAGCACAATAAAAAGAGCTAAAAGAAACAGGCAGCTCGACAACCCCTCAGAAATACCAACGTGGGAGATAACAGCGGCCGGAGCGGCCCACATAATGCATCTCGACGGGTTTACTGCGGAGATGGTGAATGACCTGCTCACCAGAAGGTATTTCAACCTGCTGCTCGAAAATCCCAGAAAATTCGAGTATGAATGCATGAACGAGGAGTTCGTCAGCTTTCTAACGCAAGGAGAACACATACTCGGAAAGCCTCCAACCGGACTGGGCGGCCAAGTCAATGGCGTCAAAATCGACCTTCAACCCATAAATGACAATGAAGTCTTGAAGAATCCGCAGAGATACTCGTGGCCAGAATGTCCAATCACCGCACGTTTCAGCGGCTTACTTCGGTTTGCAGATGATCCATTTCACCTGTACAGTGATCCCATGATATGCTTGTATGGCACCGAACTCATAGCTCTGGAACCTCGAAAGCCGTACCTTCCATTCTTTTATTGCAAACAATGCCCTTCAGCGAGGCTGATGCCGAGCAAATGCAAATACTGCTTAGCTGAAAAACCTATAAAATAAAAAGCTGACGCATAGTCCTAAGTTTGGCTTCTAAGCGCGCTTCTGTCAATTTGTGCGAGATTCTTCGTTCGCCTCCGCTTTGTTGACAGGAAGGGAAGAAGCACAGCAAGTCCTAGCACCGTTGTGATAGGCGGGAGAAAATGCTGGGCCAACACAGTTAAAGATTGACTTTCAGACCCGATGGGCGTTGCCGCAGTGTTGTTGGTGCTTGGGACATCCCAGAGAACTGTTCCAGAAGCTAACGTGTGGTCGTCCCAAGAAAAAATTATCTCGTACGGATTTTGTAGTGGGTGCTGATAGTACTGGGCGTCTGCACCAGGGTATTCTGCTCCTCCCCACATTAAACTGTAGTCGAGATAGGAATGATCGCCTTCAAGTGACCACGCCCTGTCGACCAGAGTCCAGCCCGTCTGACTGAGCATTTTGGGCTCTTTCAGATCTACTTGCCAATAATTGTCGGCTATGGCTTGGCTGCTTATGACGCCGAACTGGAAATAGTTGGCGATTCTGCTGAGCGGAAACGGGTCAATAATCACGTTTCCATGGTAGAACTCCGGTATGATGTTTTGACAGTTGAGCGTGCCAACCACGTTTACCGAAATAAGATTTTCAACTTGTCCAGAAACAGATATCGAATAGTCCACGGAGCCGTTGCTATCCCAGCTTTGAAGCAGAGTAACTGGCGTCGATCTGTCGACTCCTGTGATTTGCCAAGTGTAAGCGTAAACAAGGCTTGACATGGCGGTCTGAATTGGAACCGTGGCTTCCTCTGTTTGATGAAGTCCCAAATCAACAAACATCCTGCCTGAGGCGTCGAGTACAAGCATCATGTAGAAGCCATAATCCACGAAGTTAAACACGTGATCCTGACTCTGAACGAACATGCCCCCTCCAAGCCAGCAGCCAGAAGGTAAAAGCTCTGGTTCAGTTGACGGAAAGCTAACCGTAACTGCAGTGGCCCTAACGGTGCCGTGCGCGGTCAAATTATCGGCCATAACATCGAAGCCACCTACGTAGGGCATGTTAGAATTCAGTCCAGCAACATGATTGTCAGAAGTGAATGTCAAAATCAAATCGGAAGCTTTTACTCGAGAAACGGCCAACGCGCTCACAACCACGACAAGCATTAAGACGGTCGCAGCGTGCCCGCAACGTTTCAGTAGCTTGACCCCTTCCGCAATAAAGTTGCACTGTAGTTGATAAAATTTGCGCAAATCTTAACTTTAACAAGAAAAGACCTGTTTTCATGGCTACACAGTACACGAAGCAGCGGGAGACTGTATCCATCGACGCGGCCTACCGCGCCTACTATCCGAATACATCTGATGCGGCCGCCAAGATATCTGAAACAAACACTGCAGGTACACTGATGATCATAGCCACGATGGCTTCATTGGTTATTTTCATTCTCTCAGCATATGCTCTGCAAGATATCTACAGATGGTATCCTCCGCTCGTAGCTCAACGATGGTTCATCTACGACCAACTACTCACCGTCTTCTCATTGCTAGGACTGATATTCGGGGGCCTAGCAGCTTCATTCATACTATCAAGGAGAAGTTTCAGAATGGCAGTTACATTAGCAACGATTTGCACCCTGTCTGGCGCAAGCGCCTTTGTAATTACCCTGATCCAGCCCCTAGCAGTACTATGGGTATCATTAGTCTTCTACTTCCTACCGCTATTCGTAATACCATTTACTGGAACTGTCCTGACCTATCTACAAGGAGAGCGCGCGCGACCACAATGACACTGATTGAACCTTTCTCGCATGCGTAATGACCCTTAGCTACCAATCTTTTTCTTCTGTATGTCGTGGTTGCGTGTGCTTGGCAGTTAAGGTATATAAGTGATGTTGAGAATACTTGGATGCGCGTTCCATATCTATTATTTTGACGATGGAGTTGCGCGTTAAAAAAAACAGAGTGGAAACAAGTTAGATGGCGAAACGTGTTTGGAGAGGGAGAGGCAGGCCTCTTAAGGGCATGCATTCATACGAAGATGGAAGGGTTTTGGAGAATCTTGCCAAAATCGCAGTGTTGCATAATGTTGATGCGGGCGAATTTTTCAATCGCATAGTGGAAGCTTGGGACCACCAGCGGTCAAAATGTGAGCAGGTGATTATAGAATGTCGCGAGAGGACGAAGAATTCAGCGATTTTCCTCTTTACCGCCAATCGAATGGTTGTAGCTCAATTTCCGATATCGATTACCGTCCTGCAGGGAAAGCATCAGCTCGAAAGTTACACGAAGACTATTTTGGCCGGAATCTCCTCAGTGAAGAATCTCACACGTGCAGACTCTAAGATTGGGAACTTGAAAGTTGGAATGAAGAAGGTCAGCCTAAAAGCAGAGGTGCTTGAGATTCCAAAATCTAAAATCGTTTACACGAGATACGGAACAACCGCTTGTATATCAAACGCGCTCATCAGAGACGAAACCGGTTCAATGAAGATGAGTTTATGGAACCAGCAGATAGACACAGTTCATAAGGGCGACGTAATTGACGTCAAAAATGGCACAGTAGCTTGGTTCAGCGGCGAAATGCAGTTGCGACTGGGAAAAACTGGAAGCTTAAGCGTCATCAAATGCGCGCTCGCATCCTAGAAGGTAGTTTTTATGCCGAAGACTAAAGCAATAATAAAAATTCAAAACGTTGTTTCCGCGGCCACTCTCAACCAAAGGGTTGACCTGAACGCGGTTGTGAAGGGTTATCCAGGTGTCGAGTATCGACCGGAACAGTTTCCGGGACTAGTGTTTAGGCTTAAGAGACCGAAGACAGCCACGCTGATTTTCAGCTCTGGAAAAATGGTATGTACAGGAGCAAAATCGGAAAAGGAATCCCGCAGAGCAGTCATGACAGTTGTCAAAGAACTGAAAAAAGGTGGAATAATCATCATCGGCAAGCCGGACTTGAAGGTTGTGAACATCGTGGCTTCTGCAAGCCTAGGCGGAAAAGTAGATTTGGAAGCAGTTTCAACGCATGGAAAAACCATGTACGAGCCGGAGCAGTTTCCAGGGTTAATCTACAGAATGGACGAGCCCAAGGTGGTCATACTGGTATTCGCAAGCGGGAACCTTGTTTGCACCGGAGCGAAAAAAGAACAGGACATTCATGACGCGGTGCACAAGCTTCATGCAAACTTGGAAGAACAAAACCTCATATTCTACGAATAAACGCTTCACAGTTTAATCCCAATCGACTCCACGAGAGCTCAGCGGGCGCTAATTGTCACGACGGCTTTGAGCCCTTTGCGTTCAGCTAACACGTCTATGGCCGTTAGAACTTGGTTTAGCCTGAACTTGTGCGTTATCAACTTGTCGACGTTTACCCTTTTGATGCCTATCAGTTGAAGAGCGTTGGCAAAAGTGATGTGTGAGAACCCGAAAGTTCCGGTGATTGTGACCTCTGAATAATGGATTAAGTTCGGATCGAGTTTGAGTTCTGACTGGCTTGGAAAACCTCCGAAAAAGTTGATTATCCCGCCCTTTCTGACCATTTTCAGGCCTTCCTCCGCCGCTGCTACGCTGCCTACTGCAACGATGACCGCGTCCGCCCCTCGATTGTCTGTCTCCTCCATGACTTTCTCGACAGGTTTTTCCTCAGTTTCGTTGACCGTAACGTCGGCGCCAAGTTCCTCTGCCAACTTCAGCCGCTCATTTAACTGACCGCTGAGAATCGTTTTCGTCGCTCCCTTGACTTTTGCCAGCTGCAGATGCATTAGGCCTATCGGGCCGTCGCCGACGATAGCGATGGAATCGCCCACGCCGACGTGGCATTCTTCGATTCCGTGAAGGCAACAGGCCAGTGGCTCCGTGAGAGATGCCTCCTCATACGAAACCGTGCCAGGTATCTCAAGCGTTCCCTTCTTCACAATGTTATCAGGCACTTTTACAAATTCTGCAAACCCTCCGGGTGTAGGTGTCTGATCATAAAGTCCGCTGCACATCGTGTATCGTCCATGCAGACAATAGTAGCAAGTACCGTCTGGAACATACGGGGCGACGACGACGCGCTCGCCTATCTTGTGCTCCATCACGTCTTTTCCCATTTTGACGATTTCGCCTGCTATTTCGTGACCGAGAACCGTTGGTGGTTTGATCAGCGGATGTCCTCTCATGACTGTTTTAATGTCTGTCCCACAGACGCCGCAAGCATGAATCTTGACCAGGATCTCTTTATCAGCGATTTCTGGGACTTCGCTTTCTTCCAGTCTGACATCTCGAGGTCCATAGTACACCGCCGTCTTCAAGTTTTTCCCTCTCGCAGGTAACAGTAAACAATAACGTATATAGCTTGTCAGGAAGTTTTGCTGAATTTTGTGTTTTCTAACAAATGAAGAGTGAGGAATCGATGGTTTAGACTAGAACCCTTTCTCTCATGAATTTTTCAAGCTCCTCCCGCGTGGGCAAAGCTTCTTGAGCCCCCATCTTGGTGGTTGCTAAAGCACCGGCGCAGTTCGCATAGGCTACTGCCTCTTCCAAGTTTTTTCCCGATGAAATGGCCACTCCCAACGCGCCGCAGAAAGCGTCTCCCGCGCCCGTCGTATCCACAGGAGTTACCTCGGGGCTCCTGACGTGAAATATTTCATCTTTTGTTCCGACAAGGGCTCCTATTTTTCCCATCGTGAGAACGACGTTTGCAGCTCCTTTTCTCAAGATTTCTTCAGTCGCCCTTTTCGCAGACGTCAAGTTCGTTATGTTGGTGCCGGTCAGTATCTCCGCTTCGCTTTCATTCGGAGTCAACACGTACACTTTCTTTAGCACTTCTTCGGGCAACGTGTGAGCCGGAGAAGGGTTCAAGATCACCCTCACTCCATGCTGAAAGGCTTTCTGAACAGCGTGTTGAACAACTGGAATAGGCGTTTCCAGTTGCGCTAGGAGAATGTCAGCTGACGCTATAGTTGATTCGGCGCGGTCGATGTCTTCTTTGCTGCACTTTAGATCCGCACCGGGAAAAACGGCGATGACGTTGTTGCCCTTCTTGTCAACCATTATCAGGGCTAACCCTGTCTGCGTTTCCGTGTCTTGAATGATGAAATTCGTGTCTATCAGATGCAGCCTAGCATTTCTCACAAGGTCCGTTCCGAAAGCCTCGGAGCCCACTCTGCCGATTAACGTGACGTTTGCCCCAAGTTTCGCTGCTGCCACAGCCTGATTCGCGCCTTTTCCCCCGGGGGACATCTTGAACTCGTCGCCGAGCACCGTCTCGCCTAAACGGGGAATCGTCTTAGCCTTGATAGTCAAGTCCATGTGCAGGCTACCCACAACCACGACGTTCGGTCTCTTGGCTTGATCTGGATTCTTATGAAAGCCTTCGCGATTTCTGCTTGATTCTTCTGACACTATTTTTCATTGCTCCCTCGAGTTCGAAGATGCGTTCCAGACGAATAGTACCGTTTAAAGTACTTTTTCAAGTGTAAATAGGCATCTTTGTACATTCGGAAAGACAAGTCGTATTTTTCAAAGAGATCCTTCTGTGGGTTGATTCTGCATTCCGTGTGCACCATTTCTTGAGCGGCCTTTCTCAGGTTTGGTTGGAGCCCAACGCCTATGGATGCTAGTATAGCTGCGCCGAGCGCCGAAGCTTCGATTTCCCGCGGAATAACTACCGTCTTTCCAGTTACGTCAGCTTTTATTTGTCCAAAGAATTTGCTTTTTGCAGCGCCCCCGCAGCTTCTGATTTCGTTGACATGGGCACCTAGCTTCTCAATTGTCTCTAGGTTGTGTCTTATCCCAAATGCGCACCCTTCCAGCAGGGCCCTTGTCAGATGGTTGCGAGAGTGTTTTAATGATAGGCCTAGGAAGACCCCTCTGGCATATGCGTCCCAGATGGGGCTTCGTTCTCCCATCATGTAAGGGAGAAAGATAAGCCCGTCAGATCCTGGCGGCGCCTCTTCAGCTTCAGAGTCCAAGTCTTGGTATGATGCTTTGGGTTCGATGTTATCTCGGAACCATCGCAGAGAAGCACCTGTTGTGGACATTGTTCCCCACGTGATCCAGAAATTGGGCAGCATAGGAAACTTTTCGCAGTGCACTCTTTTCTCTGGATCATGGATTTCGTGCCTTGAAGGAACCATCAGGCACGTGGAGCTTCCTGTTATCTCGCAGGTAGAGCCTATTGTCAGTGCATTTGCGCCTATCATGGCCAGGTAAGCGTCGATCCCGCCTGCCGCAACTGGCGTGCCCTTCTTGAGGCCTGTCTCACGGGCAGCCGCGTCTGTCACGGTGCCGACAATCTCTGATGAACGCAAGACGTTGGGAAGTTTCTCGACAGGTATCTTGAGCCGGTTCAAGAGGTCGGTTGGCCATTCATGCCTGTGATAATCGAAGTGAAATGTTCCTGCGTTGAGCCAGTCGGTGACGAAGTTCCCTGTCAGCTTGAACTCGATGAAGTCCGATGTCTGAACAAATTTGTAGGCCTTCTGGAAAACCTGTGGCCTGTTTTCTTTGACCCACGCCGCTTTCGGCAAGTTCATGGAAGGGTCATCAGCCACACCAATAGTCTGAGCCATCATCTCGGACTGTTCGATGGCACGTCTGTCCATCCAGATGAGGGCATTCATCAATGCGTTGCCATGTTTGTCGACTGGAAGCAGGACAGGAGATTGACCCGAAACGCTGACGCAAGAAATTTCGCCTTGCTTCTTGGAAGTTTGTTTGACTACGTCTGCAACGCTTTTTCTAACAGCCTTCCACCAATGTTGAGGGTTCTGTTCGGCCCAAGTAGGCTGAGGAATCGTGACTGAATACTGTTGGTACGATCGCGCAACAGATTCACCGCTGAGGTTGAACACTATTGCTTTGCAGCCTTCTGTTCCAATGTCTATGCCAAGCAGGCAGGTCGACGGCGTCATAATTTTCACTGGCAACTCCCTACACATTTTGGACAGTCATTTATTAAAAATATCCTTAACAACTTGCACACAGCATTTACAGTTTACGTTGGCTAGCCGCTTTTGACAGACCTGCCATGGCCTTGATCAGGCTGCTGTCGACACTGCCAAAGTGATGCATTTCGCCAGTTGCCAAATCGTTAACGAAGATTTCTGCAGGAGCGAAGAGTTTCAAGTCTATTCCTCTCAACCCTCCGTGTTGCTTTAACATGTCCAAAAAAGATTGGCCGTAGCATTTTGAGGTTCTTGAAGGCATCTCTCGGGCTATTTGCCGCAAATTTGTACCTTTCTCGGGCATTATGTAGAGGTGGACTATGCTTCCGTAGGAGAGCATATCATCAGGCAAGATGCGTCTCGATTTTAGTGGAGGCAATGGGGCAATTCCGCATGCATTTCTCACGTTGTTTCCATCATAGCCAAGAGTGTGCAATTTTACCATTGCGTTTTCAACGCTTCTACCCGCCACCTGAATGAGCCCAGACATGCTTGAAAGCGGAGCTAAAACCACGTACAGATTTTCAGGGTTGACTTTGCACTTTTCAGCAAGCGAATCAGCAGCCTTCTCATTCGGATACTGCTCCGATTGAAGGACTACCACCGCTTCTTCAGCTGAGTCCGCAAACGGAATCATTTCAAACAGTTTCTTCGGCTCGTGAACCAACGCTCTTGCAGGTCCACTCGCGATGGCATTGTACGAGCCGACGCTGAAGTTGATCCAGCCCTCCATCGCCTCTCGGTAACCGCCTGAAGCTTGACACAGGAGAGAAAGAATCGGAAAATCAGTTGAGACATCCACGGCGGGTAGTGTTATTCCTCCCAAATCCATCAAAGTGAGGGACACGTTTCCCACGCCTCCTAAGCCTATTTTGGTCACGTACAAGCCTGCTTATACGCCTCCCGGGGCCTTGTGTCCGGTGTCAATCAAATGCGCTCCGCTTTCAAAACGGCTGCATTTGATGTTCAGCTCCTCTTCTTCATCCATCATCTTCTTGCAGATCGAAGCAGCTAACCTGTTGACGCTGAGCATTTTTTCCACCACTTTAATATTTTTGAGTCTCACTTAAGCAGTTCAGACAGGTGAAGATGAGTATGGTTGGCAAAAGAGCTTTTGGACTGAACCTCGTGGGTTTCTCTCCCGCCTTGGACACGGCGAAATTGGCCAAGATAGCTGAAGCATACGGTTTTGAGTATGTGTGGATTGCGGACGAGAATCCTTCGCCACGTTGCAGGGACGTTGTGGTGAACATGACAACTGTGGCCCTCAAAACATGCAAGATTAAGGTTGGAACGGGCATATGCAACTTCTACACGAGACACCCGGCCCTTTTGGCAGTGTTTATATCCACGCTCGAGGAAATGGCGAGTGGACGCGTTGTCGTGGGTGTGGGGCCGGGAGGAGAAATGCCCCTCAGACCCTTAGGAATAAAGATGTGGGAGAAACCTCTAGTCACAGTGCGGGAGGGCATCAACGTCATGATTCGCGCGTTGGCAGGCGAAACTGTGGATCACGATGGAGAAATGATAACGGCGCACGGCCTTCATCTTTCCTTTCATCCGAAGACCAGAATTCCTGTTTATTTGGCGGCCAGAAGCCCCAAGTTTATGCAGTTGGTCGGCGAATTGGCTGACGGTTCGCTGCTGAACACGCCTTTTCATTACATCGAAAACGCTCTGAAAACAATTCAGGAAGGGGCCTCAAGAGCGGGAAGAAAAATGGATAAGATAGATGTTGGAAATATTCTTCCATTCGCCGTCGCCGAGAATGACTCAGAGGCCCGAAAGAAAGTGAGGCATTTGGCCACTTTCATGGCGGCTTTCACTTCGATTTCGGTGCATGAGACGTTGGGAACGAAGAAAGAACGCGTAGCATCTATTCAAGAAGCTTTGTATAAAGGAAGGGAGGCTGAAGCGATGAGTTTGATGACGGATGAAATGATTGATGAGTTTTCGGTGGCTGGGAGACCGAGCAAATGCCTCGGAAGGGTTGAAGAATTCTTTAAGGCTGGAGTTACGCAAATGATCTTCGTCGTCCCTGATGGGAAGAAAGGAATAATGTCAGCTGGGAAGGACATCATTTCATTTTTCAAGGCCTAGCATCCTGAAAACTGGCGTTTTGCCTTTTTGTTTAAGCAGATTTATTTCTGGCAAAACACATTGATAAATAACAGGTTCGGGAGCATCAACTATCGTGACATCGGGTTGGACGGGAAGAGCGCTTAACGTAGACTTGGCTTCTGGCAAGATTGAACCATACAACCTTGAAAAGCCGATACTGAAGAAGTTCCTAGGCGGACGCGGCCTGACTTCTTACTACCTTTTTGAAGAGTTGAAAGAAAAAACAGACCCATTGTCGCCTGAGAACGTCCTGCTTTTTTCCGCAGGCCCCCTGGTTGGAACCATGTGGCCCACTTCTTCAAGAATAACAGTGGCGGCAAAATCACCCCTAACAAATGGTTTAGGATACGCCCACGCTGGCGGCTACTTCGGTCCAGAACTAAAATTCGCCGGGTACGACCTGATACACATCTCAGGAAAGGCAAGAAATCCAACGTACCTGCACGTTGAAAACGAAAAAGCCACTTTGAAGTCAGCCAAGCACATGTGGGGCAAGACAACGAGTGAAACGATAAAGACAGTTCAGGAGGAAACTGGCAGGTGCCGCGTCGCCTGTATTGGACCAGCAGGAGAAAACCTGGTTCTCATAGCCTCAATCATGACCGACAGGGATAGAGCCGCTGGCCGATGCGGACTGGGCGCGGTCATGGGTTCAAAAAACTTGAAAGCGGTGGCGGTGACCGGAAAGAACAAGGTTGAGGCTGCACGTCCCGAGAAATTCCGCGAGCTATGCCTAGCTGCTCTCAAACAGTGGTCTCCTCAGAATCCTCGGCTGAAAGGTCTGAGCAATTATGGAACGCCGTGGTTAATTGCCACAAAGAACGAGACAGGAGATCTTCCTGCCAAGAACCATCAGGCCGCCAGGTTTCCATGGGCTGAACAGATTTCAGGAGAAACTCTGAAGGAGAGATATTTCCTCAAACCAGAAACGTGTTACTCGTGTCCCATCCACTGTCGAGCGTACGCAAGGGTTACAGAAGGAAAATACGCGCCTCTGGAAGGCTCGAGACCAGAGTACGAAAGCATAGATTCTTTGGGGCCGATGTGCTGGATCGCAGATTTCAGCGTCATCATGAAGGCCAACCAGCTCTGCGGTGAACTGGGATTGGACACCATATCAACGGGCGTGACCGTGTCCTTCGCTATGGAACTCTACGAAAGGGGTTTGATATCCAAGAAGGAAACTGGGTTGTCCCTAGAATGGGGAAACGCTGAGAGCACGCTGGAACTCATAAGGATGATTGCCTATCGCGAGGGATTCGGCGATGTCTTGGCGGAAGGCACGGCGAGAGCATCCGAAAGAATAGGCGGGCAGGCAAGCATGTTTGCAATGCACGTCAAGAGAATGGAGATACCGAGACAGGAGCCGAGAACCCTGAAAGCCTTCGGCTTAGGACACGCCGTTTCTAACCGCGGAGCAGACCACCTCTACGCTCTACCGACGATTGATTCTGCCCGGAAAACGGATGTTGCAAAGCAGCTCTTCCCAGGAAAGCCCGTGGAAAAAGTCTTGGACACGAAGAACCCGAGGTACAAGCCTGAAATCGTGGTCTTCAGCGAAAACTATTGCGCAATCACGGACGCCCTAGGCGTCTGCAAATTTACTACGACGGAAACCTACGTTTTTATGCCTTCAGACCTGGCCCGAGCCCTCACAGCGCTGACGGGAGAGGATTTCACCGAAGAAGAGCTCCTGAACTGTGGAGAGAGGATAGTTAACTTGGAACGATGTTTCAACGTCCGAGAAGGGTTCTCTCGAAAAGACGATCAGTTGCCGCAGAGGTTCCTAAAGGAATCGCTCGAAGGAAGCACGGTTGAACTGGACCAGATGCTCTCAAAATACTATCGCTTACGCGGATGGTCCAACCAAGGAATCCCCCGAAAAGAAAAGCTCAGCGAACTGGGGCTGAAAACCTGCAGCGCCCGTTAGCCATGGGGTCTTGCCTTTTTTTCTTTCGGGAGGTTCCCCGTTTTCTCAAGATCGTCTGCAACGTTTTTCAGGCCGAGTTGCTCCAGCTTCTTCCGCGGTATTAAACCAGTTTTGACGTTCCATCCACGTGTTCTGTAATACTCATCCAGCATCGTTTCGAGCTCTACTTTTTGTCCTCTGCATGGCCCGTCTGGGCTTGGTTCTTCGGTAAACCTTGCCGGCAGTTTATCGTCTTTGCGGGACAAGCCTTCGCGAATGTTGTATGCCCTCTGGAGATTGACTATGCGTTCTCCGGCCTTTCTCAAGGATTTCTCGGTGGCTTTCATCCCTGTCGCGGCTCCGACGGCATCTGCGAGATCCTTGAAGTAAAAGATTGGTGGGTAAGCGTATCCTCCAGTGAGGCAAAGCCCTAGCGAGCTCACGACGGCTGCAAAATCCTCGCAAACCTTGACCATCACTCCCTTGTACGTTTCGTCCAGCCTGTCTGCCATTTCGGGCAGATACTGCTTGCCAAAACGTTTCCCAACAGCCTCTTCAAACCCTATCTCGTCGAGAAAAGCGGAGGCGCGCAAATGATCTGCCCCCCTCGTTGAGACTGCGTGTGCAAGCCCCATCGACTTCTGTGCTCTCCCGTCCTGGGCGGGAATGTCCATTCCTTTAACATGCATAGCGTATTTTTCCGCGCCGCGATCAAGCTGATCCGCAACTCTCTTTGTTCCTTCGGCCAAGAGATTGCCTATGCCTTCTCGGAACGTGATCTTTCTTATCAGTTCCAGAGCAAGGTCTTTGTCCCCCCACTCGAAGGCAATGCCTCCCGTGTCTGCCTTGCTGATTATCTTTTTCTCGTAGAGTTCCATCATGAACGCTATTACGCCGCCGGTTGAAATGGTGTCGATGCCGTAGAGGTTGCAGAGGACGTGCGCCTCTATTATCGAATCGAGATCGTCGTTTCCAATTCGGCTTCCGAAAGCGCATAGCGTTTCATATTCTGGATGATCGAGGATCATTCCCTTGAAGCGGCCCGTTTTGACTCTGATGACATTCTTGCACGCAAGCCTGCATCCGAAGCATGCCTTGTCAGCGATTTTGTATTCTTTAACAAGCACTTCGCCGCTGATCTTGTCAGCCGTTGGGCAGACTCCTGTCTGAAAGTTTCTGGTTGGAAACCTTCCGATCTCGTTCATCGCTCCGACTAGAATCGTTGTGCCGTACTTTCTGACTTCAGGCACGAAGGGGTCCGCTCTGATTCTCTTATCTGCCTCTTTGACGAGCGCGGTAAAACGTTTCGGATCTGCGATTTCCACACGGAGACTTCCTTTCAAGGCGAGGGCTTTCAGGTTCTTTGAGCCCATGACTGCGCCTAGTCCCGACCGTGCAGCAAGACGGAAACGGTCGGTGACTATTCCGGCGTAGCGAACAAGGTTTTCCCCGCCTTGGCCTATGCAAGCCACTTGAGTTTTCTGACCGTGGTCTTGGCATATTATCGTCATAGTTTCCTCAGTGTTTTTTCCCCAAAGGTTCCCTGCGTCTCGAATCTGTACCTCACCGTCTTCTACGTAGACGTATACAGGCTTGGAGGCACGTCCTTGGATGATGATGGCGTCATAGCCGACGCGTTTCATTTCAGGTCCGAAGCTTCCTCCAGAATTTGCTCCTCCCAGGATGTTGGTCAGCGGGCTCTTGCCACCGACCTCGTACCTTCCTGACTCTGGCCACGTCGTGCCAGATAGAGGCCCGACTGCAAATACTATGCGGTTCTCTGGTCCAAAAGGGTCTGTTTCTGGACTGGTTTCGTTGTAAAGAATATTCGTGCAGAACCCTGTGCCGCCCAGGAACTTCTCAGCATCCTCAGGGGACAAGTCTTGCCTGCTTACCTTTCCTCCTGTCAAATCTATTCGGAGGATTTTCCCCGTGTACCCCTTGTACTTCAGTGCCACGCGGGTCAGCTCCTGAACTTTATAGCTTGCCGAGGACAAACGGAGTAGCAAAGACCACAGCTGAGACATTTACGTTTGTGTGAGACTATCTTTCCATCACTCAGAGTCAATGCTTGATAGGGGCAGAGATTTACACAAAGTCCACACAAGGTGCAGGTTTCATGATTGATTTGAGGGTGCAGTCTTTTCTTGCTTTCCCTCTTTTGTTTCTGCAGATTTTTTAGTGCGACCCCGCGCAGCTCCTGAATTGTCTTATAGCCCTTAAGCTCCATGAATTCAACGAGCTCATTTTCTATGCGATCAAAGATTTTCAAGCCATGGAGGATGGGCGCACTGCACAGTTCAACACAACTGGCGCCTGCCATAATCATTTCAACGGCGTCTTGGCCGCTCGAAATTCCGCCTATGCCTATTACCGGTATCTTCACTCGCGCAGCTATTTCAGCAACGCATTTCACTGCCAATGGGTGAATAGCGGACCCGGAGAGCCATCCTTCGCCATCACGAGTGCCGAGATAGGGTTTTCCAGTTTCGACATCAATCGCCAACACGGGACTAGTAGAATCGATAGCTGACACGGCGTCGGCCCCAAATTTTTCGGTCTTGACCGCTATTCTCAGAAGATTAAGCCAATTCGCGCTCACCTTAGCTATGACGGGAATCTTCGCCGCGGACTTGGCGGCTTTAACAGTCGGCAAAATCTGATTCGCATCGTAAGTGACTGTTTCGATGAAATCTGCCCCAGCCTCTTCCACCATCGGAGCGATTTTTGCTGCTTCTTTTGCCGTGAATCCGATGCTTGCGATTATGGGCACTCCGAGGCGTTTCACCGCTGGTATTTCATGAGTAATCCATGCTCGAAGAGGAAGATCGGACCACTTTTCGGCGTTGATCAACGTGTCCACACCTATCTTTGCAATGTTAGGAGAGGGGTTTTTGGCCGCTATGAGCCTGATCGTTTTTGTGGTGACAGCGCCAAAACCCGCTCTTACTGCGCGTTCCAAGGTCTCGGCGTCGCGTCCGAACGGTCCAGCAGCGAGAACTATAGGGTTTGTCAGGTTTACTCCACACAACGAAACGGACGTTCGAACTGTTCTTGCCATTGCCGTTCGCTCTGTCAGGTTTTCCACAGCGTCTCTGCCGCTTCCATGCATCTTGTCCTCGCCTTATCTTCATCCACGGTGAGTATTTCTTTGTTTCTCACTATTTCCTTGCCGGCTATCAGGACATTGCGAACCATGCTCCCGTTGCCGAAGACGACGAGCTGCTGAATCAGGTTTTCAGCCGTTACAGGCGTTGGAAACTTTAAGTCTACCGTTATAATGTCTGCCTGCTTATTGGGAGTTATCGAGCCTACCGTGTTTTCCATGCGAAGGGCTCTTGCCGCGTCGATTGTCGCCATTCTAATGACGACGTCAGCTGGCATCACGCTTGCGTTTTGCAGATATCCCTTGTGTATAAGGAACGCGGCGCGCATCACTTCAAACATGTCCTGAATGTACCCGTCCGTTCCAAGCCCGACTGTAAGGCCCGTTTGCAGAAAGCTTGGAACAGGCGCTATGCCCCCGCCTACTTCACAGTTGCTCAGAGGCATGTGTGATACCTTCACATCGTGTTTCCGCAATAGTTTAGCTTCCCTCGGGAGCGTGTGCACGCACTGAGATGCCAGAACATCGGAACCTAAGAAACCTATTTCTTCGTAGAGCTCAACTGGAAGTTTCTGATACTTGGCGAGACAATGCTTCGACTCATAGGCGCCTTCTTCCAGATGAATGTGTATTCCCGCATGGTACTCGTCGGCCTGTTCTCTCACTTTCTTCAGGAACTGCGGGCTGCAAGTGAAAGTTGTGTGTGTGCAAAACATGCCCCTAGTCAACGAATCGTTCTTTCCGTTGTGTTTCTTGATGAAGTCGATGTTTTCTTCAACTCCTTCCTCTCCATTCTCTTGGCTGATTCTTTCAGTAGCTTCGAAGCTCAGCACGGAACGCAAGCCAACCAGTTCCGTTGCTTGAGCCTCGACATCTAAGGCCCCTGGAATAGAGTTTGGTGCCTCCAAAATGTCAGAGCAGCACGTTGTTCCAGTTTTCGCCATGTGAATTGAAGACATGGTAGCAGCGGTGCTTATTTGGTCCCTGTTCAAGGCATTTTCGATACAAGGCCACCAGAACTGCTCTAGAAAAGTGATGAAAGTTGACGTTGTTTGAGGAACGGGTAAGCCGTGCGACAGAATGCCGTACATGTGGTTGTGACTGCAAATCAGCCCTGGCATGACGACGCATTCTTTGGCGTCGATTATTTCATCAGCGTCATAAGAGTCTTCGATTTTTTTTGCGGGTCCAACGTCCAGAATCTTGTCGCCTTCCACGAAAACGGCTCCTTTGGGAATCGTTCCGTGCTTCTTGTCCAGCGTTAGAACGTATTTTCCTTTGACGATTAATGATTTCACGCTGAGCTTACTCCATTACTCCATAAAATCCAACTCGGGATTAATATTTAGTGCCCAGCTGTTGTCCTATGTTTATATAACGATTCTCGCATGTTAGTTTTGAGCTGAAAAATATGCCAAAGCTCGTTCTGGATGGTATGTTCGTTCCCTGTGTCACTCCATTTACGCGTGCTGGTCGACTTGACATCGGCGGGCTCAGGGCATGTGTGCGGTTTTGGTTGGAAGGCGGAGTCTCGGGGCTGGTGCCCTGCGGCAGTAACGGCGAAGCCCCTTACCTAACTAGGCAAGAGAGGATAAGGGTGATTGAAACCGTGTTGGATGAGGTTAAAGGGAAGGTTCCTGTAATTGCCGGCACTGGCAGCATAAGCACCCAAGAGACTATCACCTTCACCAAGGATGCTGCCAACCTCGGCGTAGATGCTGCACTCGTGGTGACACCGTTTTACTTCAAACTGTCAAACAAGGAGATGCATGAACACTTTCGAGCAGTCTCAGAAGCTGTCGACATTCCCATCATCGTCTACAATGTTCCCAAGTTCAGCGGCGTCTCTCTAGAACCCACTCAGATTCAGAACCTCGCGGTGGAAAACGAAAGGATAATCGGCATCAAAGACAGCGGTGGAAACCTCGGCACGATAACGGAAACCGTGAGGCTGATAGGCGACCGGATTTCAGTTCTGGCCGGAACGGCTGACGTGGCGCTGTCAACCCTGATGATAGGTGGGAGAGGCGCAGTGCTAGCAGTCGGAAACGTTTTTCCCACTTTGTGCAGTCGCTTATACGAGGCTTTCAAAAACAGGCGGTATGAAGAAGCAGGCAGGCTGCAGAGCCACTTATCCTTCGCAAACGAGGTACTCGTGAAGAAGTTCAATCAGGTTTCAGCAATAAAAGAGGCCATGAGACTGCATGGACTTGAAGCTGGCTACCCTCGAAAACCATCGTTGCCGTTGGACAGCGAAGGAAGGAAGGCCCTCGAAAACTTGCTCAAGGAAGTAAGTCTAGCCGCCTGAGCGCAAGACTCGAGCTTCTGAAGAACTTATTCTTCACTGAAAGTGACGGTTTTAGAAACGAATTTATGAAAACGTTAACGGCGTTTTTGGATTTTCTTGGCAGAATCCTTTTCTAGGCAGAGCGGAAATGGTGGATTGCATGGCAACCAGAGCGATTAGCCCTCTTAACGTCGTCTTGATGGTTTGTCTTATCACTTTTTGGGGCAGCTCGTTCGTGGTTGTGAAAACTACTCTTGGTGAAGGGTTGACGCCTATCGCCATAGCGACCTTCAGGTTTCTCACGGCTGGGGCACTCTTCGCTATAGCTCTCCCTCTGAATAAGAGCAGAAAAGCTGATTACAAGCTTCTTGTTGAAGGAAGAGATTTTCCGAAACTTGTGTTCCTCGCATTGACTGGTGTTACTTTCTTCTTCGTCGCACAATACACTGGAATACAGATGGCTAGCGCTTCAATCGCTGCTATTCTTGTTTGTCTTCTCTCGCCGATACTCATCAGCGTTTTTTCAACTCGGATGTTCAAAGAACAGTTGATGGGCAAAAATCTCATTGGCATTGGTGTAGCCGCTGTGGGAACGTTTGCTGTCGTCACTGGAGGAGCTTTGAGCGTTCAGGGAAGCAGCAGCTTTCTGCTCGGAAGCGCAATCTTGCTTTTCACGCCTCTCATGTGGGCCTCTTACAGCCTGATGGGAAAAAGAATCATGGAAAAGTACGATCCCTTTCTCGTCGTGGCCTACGTTAACATACTGGGAGGGCTTTTCCTTGTTCCCTTCGCTCTGGCACAAAACTCTTTCCGCGAAGTTTTCACGCTGAGCATCAATGAGTGGTCCGCGATTCTTTACTTGGCCTTCACCTGTTCTCTTTTAGGTTATTTCATCTGGTTCCGCGTTATGAGACAGGTGAAAGCCTCGTTGACCAGCTCGTTCATGTTCGGAGAACCTCTTATCACAGTGCTTCTAGCCTCAATTTTCGTCGGCGAGGGCAATGAAATCACGCCGTTCACCGTGCTCGGAGCCTTGCTGATCTTAGTGGGTGTTTACCTTGTCAGTCGGAGATAGGTAAGGGCAATTTGTTTCCAAAGAAACTGAAAATCCGCCTCGGACTGAACACTCCTATTCTTGCGTTTCTCAGGTTTTTGCCAATCCTTGGAATCAATCCGACTGCGTCGGTACCAAGCTTGCACACGATGGCATACTCGAAGCCGCCGAGCGGTTCGATGCCGACTACATCGCGGCTGAACCCTGCTTGTTGAACAGCCGACTCAATCCCACTGTGAGATGCTCCTAAAATATACAGTCTGTCCAGCAGCGACTGTGTCCATGCTATGTATTGTCTTCGCTGCTTTTCCGCAACTTCGGCCACAAATTGACTCTTGTCTTCGTCGATGCTGTCGATTTTCAGTGTGACGGGCAGATTTTCAGTGAAGCCGTATAATTCAGTAATTTCCTTCAAGCTGATTTTTCTTCCATCGACGAGCTGAGCTTGTAATCGTGCCAACGGGATTACCGCATCGTAAATGCGCGGAGAGAAGACTCCGATGTCCACTCGCAGTTCATCCTTGCTTTGGTCCAAATTTGTTATGCGCCCTTTGATGGTTGAGAACCTGTGAACGTCCTCAAAGCTAGATGGGCATAGTCCAATCATGTCGTCCAAGAAGTGAAGAGCTGCGTTTTCATCTTCCCCAGAAACTGATACTTGAATCCAGCCGCGCGCGGTTGCTCCACAGGTTTTGACTTCAGCCTTCAAGCCTTCCAGCATGGATTTTAAGGCCTTGTCGAAGCTGTCTAGTCGGCGATTGTTGTGCGTTTTTGCGAACAGCGTTACGGTAGGCATTCGCAGTCCCCGACCAGGATTAGCATTTCTTCGTGCAGTTTCCACAGTCTTTGGATGGCGGGCGCCGGCAGTTCTCGTGAAAGTTCTTCTATGGTCACCTCTATGGGCACTCGCCTGGAACCTTCGATGAGCTTGTCGGCGTACGAAACGATTTTTTCTTCAAGTGATAAAGGAACGTAAATGTCTCTAGGCCACCCGAGTTTCCGAGCTTCCGTTGCCGTTATTCCTCCGCCGACGTGCCTCTTGATTATCGACACCAGAGGCTCTGGTAGACCGAGAGATCTTGCAATCTCTGCTCCCAAGACTGCGTGGTGTACGGTGTGAGTTTTGCCGCGTCCGATATCGTGCAGAAGCGCGCCGATTTCAACAAGTTGCACGTCTACGTTGTATCCTTTCTTCCGGCAGGCTTCGGCTATTTCAACTGCAAGCGCAGAAACCGCTTCACAGTGCCTTACTACGTTTTCCCGACAGCCGCTCTCTCTGAGAAACTCCAACGCCTGGGCTCTCGTCGGGAGCTTTTCACTCACCAAGCTCCTTCCTTAGGATTTCAACTTTCTTGGCCAGTGATTCAAGAATTTTATCGTTGTCGCAATGCATCAACGGTTTTCCACATGTTGGACACTTGAAAACGAGTTCAACAGCTTCTTCGAAGGGAATTCGCTGGCAACCCGGCGTGGAACAGTAATAGAAATCATGGTTTTTTTCATAGTCCAGTCGAATGTCAAGTTTTTCAAGCACTCGACGTTTCTGACTGAGTATGAAACCCTCAAGCTGATCGGGCTGCAACCTCCAATGAAATATGAACCACCCCGTTTTCGGATCGCGCGTGCGCCTGAGGCTTACGAGAGAGTGGTCATAGAGTTTGTAGAGGATTTTTCGAACAGAGTTCAATCGTATGCCCGTCTTGGTTGCAATCTCGTCATCCGTTATTTCACCGGAGTTCTTCAGAATATCTATTAATTTGACCGCGTCTTCTTCTCCCACGGCTTCAGCAACTTTGAGCAGGGTTGCATCATCTATGTTGGATAACATGGCAGACCTTTGCTTCCAGTAATCAGCATTATTACTTATATCATATATTTTGCAGGTTTAGACTTAAATCTCTTTATTAGGAAAAGCGGGGTTTTTCACGGTCTTTTCTCTACTACAACCTTTTTTCCTCTACGTTGAGGGATGATTTTCACGTCTGCGTTCTGGAAGCTCTTGGCCAATTCCTCTCCTTTGAAGAAGCGGTCGAGGAAAACTGCCACGCTTGCGCATTCTGAGTGCGGCTGGTTCCCTATGGCGACGTTGAAATCTGAAACGGCTTTCGAGAAGAATTCGCCTGGGACTTTTTGGCTTCCAACGATGACCAGAATGTTCTTTCCAGAAGCTCTGATGCGGGTCAACACGTCTGAAGTTTCAACGTTTTCTCCGTATGCTGTCATGTGCACGACCACGCCGTTTCGGGCTTTCCAGTCGCTTACAGCCTTTCTCCAGGAGGTTCCCATTTCGAAGAAGAAGGCCCCGCCCCAGCTTCGGGTGACCTCGTCTATCGTGTCCTTGAGTTTTCGGTCCTCTGTGTCTGAGAGGATTAGTCCAGAAGCACCTAGGGCGCGCGCTGCGAGGGCGACGTGCGTGGTGAGCCTTGCGTCTCTTGTCGGCCGGTGCCCCCATCTCAGCACAACGACTTCGGGCATAGTTTCTCTCTTCATATTTTCTCGACTTGTTGATTAAATTCTATTTTCACTCGGCTTCTAACCTTCTCAGCGAACGTGGGAGCCGATTCGAAAACCACGCAGACGGAGTTTCCGTTGTAATCCGCTTTCTGAACGTCAGCATTTTCGAAAAGCCACGCCATGAACCGCATCGTCTTGTCGGTCAATGGAATGGTGAAAGTTGCCCTGACATAGTTCCTCAGCGTCTTCAGTATCTCCTGTTTCAACTGTTCCAGGTTGGTTTTGAACAATGCGGATATCGGAACAAGAGTCATCGCCTTGTCCTCCAGCGCTTTAATCTTCTGCTGAACCTCGGTTTCCGACATGAGATCAATCTTGTTCAACAAGGTAATCACCGGAACGCCTGAGGCTCCAATGCGGTCTATGGTGTCCAAGCATGTCCACAGCTTCTTTTCGATAACGTTCATCGATTCACTCGCATCCACCAACAGGAGTATCAGGTCCGAGTAGATTGTTTCTTCAAGAGTTGAGTGGAACGCCTCTATCAGAGTTAAGGGCAGCCGATCTATGAAGCCGACGGTGTCGGTCAAGAGAAACTCTTTCTTCGAGAGTTTTACGAGCCGCGTCGTCGTCGAAAGCGTCGTGAACAATGCCGCGTCCACGGGAACTGTCTCTTCCGCAAGGGCGTTGAACAGAGAGCTTTTTCCGGCCTTCGTATATCCGGCGAGCGAAATTGACGTGAACCCCAATTCTTCCCTTCTGCGCCGATGCAGGACTCTCTTTGCCCGGATTTTTCGGAGCTTTCTGCGTATCGCGTGTACTTCTCTCTTTACGCTTTCGTAGTAGACGTCCACTTCGTAGGCTCCGAGCCCCATGAAACCCGGCTGTTCTCCCTTCTTGGCAAGGCGCACTCTCTCCTTGGCCTGGGTCAAATCGTATCGTAGACTTGCCAGTTTGATCTGCATCTGCGCCTCGGCAGTGGTGGCTCTCTTCGTGAAGATTTCCAGTATCAGCTGAAAACGGTCGATGATTTCGACGCCCGTTGCTTTTGCAAGGTTGTAAGACTGAAGAGGCCTCAGTAGGTTGTCGAAAATCACTTTTTCGGCGGCTTCTTTCTTTACGAGTTCGGCGAGTTCTTCCACTTTCCCGGAGCCTATCTGGTAGCGGGCGTCTCCCTGTCTGACTTGTTCCAGCCTGCCAACGATAGTGTAGCCCGCCGATTCAGCTAGACTTTCAAGCTCATCAAGGCCGTTCGGTTCGAATTGCTGGCGACGTTGGACTATGATTGCCTTCGTCCAGCAGTATCCTCCTTCTCCTTGCCCTTCTTGTCCATCTGAATCAGATCTCCAAGGGTCATGTCCCGACCTGAAGCCCTGCCCAGTTTCGCCTGCGGGACTTTCTCTTCCTTGGCTGGAACGATTAGCTTGATTTTCAAAGCGTGCTCGAGCATCGTTGCAAGTCTGTTGTCCGGCGTCATCTTTCCAGTTTCAATTTTTCGCAGAAGCGACACTTTCTCGTTTATTTTCTTCCCCAATTCCTCGTGAGACAGCCCGAGTTTCTCTCTGGCTTGCCTTATTTTCAAATCGAAGTTCTCCACGAGTTCCAAGCTTGTGTCCACTTTCGGAGGCTGCGGCTTCTTGGTCTGAATCATCAGAGGCCTAGGCTTCGTCCCAGGCCTCAGACTTGTAACGCGCTGTTTAGGTTCCTCGTAGTATGGCTTTCCAAGCTTAGAGCACTCGATGCATACCGTTAGCTTTGCCCCTTCGATGATGACTTTTAGGGGTTTTCCGTTGATTCTGCGCCCACAGACTTCACATCGCAATTGTCCTTCCACCTGAACTGTTTTTATTATCCATTTTATTATTCTAGTGATGTTTATAGTTGTCGAAACGGAATTCGGCCTTTGCTGGTGACAGGTTTGGAAGATTCATTGAGAAGAGTTAGGAGCGTTGCTGATTATCAGTTCGGCAAGGGAGTTGGCAGGGTACTGTTCCCCGACGAGGTGAAGATCGTTTTTTCTAGGAACACGGGCCGAATCCGCTACGTCTACCTTGAGGGTAAACGGCTTGGAACGATGCGGCCGACAGACGGCTTCTTTTCGTTGAGTATTTACGGAGCGAAAAGAGTTGTTGATGGTGGACAATCTGCGAGGTGTTTTGTTACTGTTCGTAGTGACGTTGCGAAGTTCATAGCTGAGGGTGGCGACGTTTTTGCTGCGCACATCGTGTCGGCTGATGACGAGGTTCGCGCTAGAGACGAAATCATCGTGCTCGACGAAGAGGGCGAGGTCTTGGCAGTTGGGCGGGCTGCACTTTCGGGTGAAGAAATGAAAGCTTTTAAGCGCGGCATCGCCGTGAAAGTTCGGCGCGGTTGTCTAGAGGAAGGTTAAGTATATGAAGATTGAATTGCAAATGCTATGCATGTAGGGTGAGACCGTGCAAAGACGTGTGAACCCCAGAGAAGCAAAACGCATGATGCAACGTATGGGCCTGAACATGAATCCAGTGACCGACGTTGAGCAAGTCATCATCAAAACTAACAGCAAACAGATCATTATAGAAGAGCCTGAAGTTGCGATGCTTGAAATGCAGGGACAGAAAATTTTCCAGGTGACAGGTGGAAAAATCACTGAGAAAGCAGCAGAACGCAAACCGTCAGCCGTGGCTGAAGAAGACGTCAGGCTTGTAGCAGACCAGACTGGAAAAAACTTGGAAGAAGCGAGAAAAGCCCTGGAAGAATGTCAAGGAGATCTAGCCAAAGCCATCCTGTTGCTACAATCGAACGGCTAGAAAGTAGCGCTCTCGCACAAACAATCTGAACTCATCGATGACGGCTAAGCCAACGTGAAAATCGATTTTCAAGAAAAAGCAAGATTGATCAAACTCTTTCAAAAGCATGACAAAAAAACATTCACTGACCTGAACTTCGCTAAAATAATACTTTCAATGAAGTTTGGAATGACTGCTTGAAAGTTGAAAGAGACTTCGGACACTGAGACGGGAGCTGAAAACTCGCGGCGGGATGCATCCCAGAACATCTATAAGCAAATTCGTCTTTCCTTAATGCGACTATTTGAGGGGGCGCCCGTGAAGTATAGGAAATTTGGCAAGTTGGACTGGGAGGTTTCGGCTTTGGGGTTTGGAGCAATGAGACTGCCTATTATCGATGGGGATGCCTCGAAAATCAACGAACCCGAAGCTTTGAAGATGATCAGGTATGCGCTTGACAGCGGCTTGAATTATGTGGATACTGCGTATCCTTATCACAGGGGAAACAGTGAGGGACTTGTTGGAAAGGCGCTGCGAGAAGGCTACCGTGAGAAGACAAGATTGGCCACGAAGATGCCGTCTTGGCTCATCAAGTCCCAGGAGGACATGGACAAGTACTTGGATGAACAGCTCACTAGGCTCCAGCAGGACTACGTGGATTTCTATTTGTTGCACGGGCTCAGAAAGGATGGCTGGCAGAAACTCAAAGATTTGAACGTGTTCAAGTGGGCTGAAAAGAAGATGGACGAGGGAAAGTTTTTGCATTTGGGTTTCAGCTTCCATGATGACTATGGCACTTTCAAGAAAATCGTAGACGCCTACGACGGCTGGACATTCTGCCAAATCCAGTACAGCTACATGGACGAACAGTACCAAGCTGGCACGAGAGGGTTGAAGTATGCCGCCTCAAGGGGCTTGGCAGTTGTCGTGATGGAACCCATAGCCGGCGGAAGGCTGGCAACTGTACCTCCCAAAGAGATCCAGGAATCTTGGAACAAAGCAGGTATCCAGAGAACACCCGCGGAGTGGGCGCTTCAATGGGTGTGGAACCATCCGGAAGTGTCCGTTGTCCTGAGTGGCATGAGCACGTTTCAACAGGTGAAAGAAAACCTGGACAGCGCAAACAGATCAGCCGCCAACAGACTCACAGCTAAGGAACTAAGCGTCATCAGCCAAGTCAGACGCAAATACAAAAGGCTCGGCTTCATCGGTTGTACTGGCTGCAGATACTGCATGCCCTGCCCACAGGGAGTGAACGTACCTGAGATATTCTCACTTTACAATGAATACTACGTACGGAATGAGGACGACGAGATAAAAAGCAAGTATTGGGAGCACATCACGCCGGAAAGCCAAGCAAAGAGATGTGAGAGATGTGGAAAATGCGAGGAAGTTTGTCCTCAGCACCTGCAGATCAGGGAAATTCTGAGCAGGGCCGCTTTTCTCTTTGAAGAGAAGACCTGAAAAAGGATGCATGCACGAATTAGGATGGCTGCGCAGGAATAGCAGGTCTCGCGGGTGCTCATATTTTTAACGGGAGGAGACGAATGTCTGGACTGCGCGTTCGCTTTAGGTCTTTGGGTGACAACCTCTTGGTGTCGCGTGATTTACGTTCAGTTCATGTCATCTATTTTGATGTAAAGTTTACAGATGATTCACTTTTTTGAGAACGTGACCAAACTCTGATTGTTCTTTTTGCATTACTTGAGAACAAAGATTAAATAGTCTCTCCTCCATGAGTTAAGTCTTAAACTTTGGATTTAATCGAGGTGATACAATTGGTGAGCGAAGGAAAGGGACGCTTGTTCAGAAGGAAAGACGGAAAGTATCTGCTCTACCTGCCCGTGGACTTGGCTGAGGATAGTATGTTTCCGTTCAAGGAATACCAGAGAACAAAGAGAGGAGCCGATTCAATCGCTGTTAAAATAAACTTCAAACATGGGGAGGGCAAGCTGACAGTGGAAAAGTGGAAGGAACCAGCTGCACAATAATCTGGTCGAACAGTTGCAGTTAAGCATTCCCCACGTTAGAGCAAATCTGTCACTTGTTTCTGAACCACCTACACTTTTTTAGGCATTAGCCCAGATTTACCAAGGCAGGCAAGTCGGGGCAGTGATTTTGAAAGTTCCGTTTTGGTGTGAGTGTATGCATACAAGAAGGACGAGAATGAGGGCAATTTTGATCTTTGCTGCGTGCAATCAGTGATCGAGAAGATCAAATCTATTAGCCGTAGATTGAAACTCGGCAAAGACCTTTCTTTTCCAAGTCTTCTGCAATATCGGTAATCCCTAACTCTGTCAATTTCTCTTTTGTAGGTATTCCCCTGTCCAATTCCCAACCTCTTTCGTCGTAATACTCATCAAGAATCTCATGGACGTCGTTCCGGTTGAGAACCTTTTTGCCATAGTAATCTTTCATTTTGACCAACCCGTCAGGCGTCTTTCTCGGCTTAAGCCATATTTCGGGAATCACGTCGTTTTTTCTTTCAAATCCTTCTCTGACATTCAAAACTTTAAGCAAGTTATGAACAAGCTCACCTGCTTTCTTGAGTTCTCTAGCATTAGTTTGAATCCCGGTTGCTGCTGAGTAGGCTTCGGCAAGAATGTCTATGCTCAAGATTCCTAGTACTGCATAGATCGTGCATATGCCTAAGGAATTATAAACTGCGTAGGCATCCTCTGCATGTCTGGCGAGTCTGCCAGCGCTGAATCCCAGAGGATTTGACGGATTAAAAATCCTTTTCAAGGCGTCAGTATCTACACCCATCTTCTTGCAGTCTTTCCGAATCACATCTATTGATTGTAAAGGATTAATGCTCGCTGAATGAGCAGATGCACTGTGTGCCCCGCGAGGATGGACAATTTGAGTGAGGGATATTGCATCAAATGATCTGAATCGTGCATCGTATATCGAGTCTGCACCCTTGACTTCTCCGCGACCTTGCAGGTATTCAGTGCTTGAGTCTATGCCAAGTGTCTCAGAAGTCGTTTTCCATCCATCTGCCAAAATATCTCCGAATCCCTCCTTATGGCTTATCATATCCGCCAATAGAACGTAAGTGTTCAAGTTTCTCTTCAGTTCTAGGCCACCAGTTTGTTCTCTGTTAATCTTGCCTTGTTCAAAGACTCTAGTTACAAAATCTACTAAACCAGAGAATGTCATGCAGCATAGGCCGTATCTATTCAGTATATCCATTAATTCAATTGCATTTCTGTAATCAGCAATTTCCAATCTATTGCCCATCGCAGCTATCACATCGAAGTGTCCTGTTTGCGTGCCATGTCCCTTGAATTTCCCACTTTTTATTTCAAATGAAGCTGCACAAGGCAGCATGCAAGCTGTACAAGCTAATATCTTTGTTTTTACTTTTGCAAAATTTTGGAACCCATAAAATTTATCATATGTCTCTTTATCCCAATTTCCTTCATTCATGGTCTCTATGTAAGTTTCCCATCCTGCCATCGTACCTAGGTCTTTCATTTTCTCGAAGGAAGGATGATTCAGGATTTGTCTGCGTATGCGGCCCACTACATTCATGAATTTTTGCTTTTCTCGTATGTTTACACGTCCAGTGCCTCTGACAACGATTGCTTTGAGTCTTTTGGAGCCCATCACTGCTCCAAGCCCGCCTCTGCCTAAATGGTAGTTTTTGTCGACTAGGCACAGCGAAAAACTCACTAAATTCTCGCCAGCGGCACCAATTGCTATTATTCCATTCTTGCCTTCATTGGTCAACTCATCGGAAACTTCATAGCTGTCTTTTCTTCCCCACAAATGTTCGGCATCGCAAATGCTGATTCGATCATCTATAATCTCCAAATACACTGGATTCTCCGATTTTCCAGTTATTATTAACTGATCGTAGCCTGCACTTTTGAGCATGAAACCAAATCTTCTGCTACCACTTACAGCTCCTGCAATCGTCCCCGTGAGAGGGAATTTTGTTGTTGCCACTACCTTTGCAGCAGATGGGAACATTGTTCCTACAAGGGGACCGGCGCTGATAATTATAGGGTTGATTGCTGATAGAGGAGTTTCTTCGGCTTTTATCAGGGAGTAAGCTACTCTCAGGTCCAGCCCCCAACCTCCAATAAATTTTTTCGCCAAAGACAAGTCGAGGGATTTCATATCGATCTGTTTGGTTGCAAGATCCACGAAAACCGTGGTGCCAGCAAATCCGTGACATACCATCCTAGATCCAACTCACTGTTCTCAGCGCTTCAAAAGGACAATACTCAACGCAGAGTTTGCTTTCTTTGATGCATAGTTCTAAAAATACGATTTTCTCTTTGCTAACCGATATTCTTGATTTTGAGACGTTGAAACTCCCATTGTGTGCAAATGAGCAGATCAATTGGCAGCTCAAACACTCCCTACACTTCTTAGGAGACATGATTATGTTTGTCTTCTCATTCATCCATAATAAAACCGCCGATCTTAATTATTAAACCTTGTCTGCCCAATCCTGTTGAGCTAGCATTTATTCTGATTAAGTCATCTGGCTTAAGAGCCTACAATAATCGTCTTTGTCGAAAACAACGTTAGAAACAATACGTACTCCAAATTCATAATGGATAAATCAAATGTCCAAGTCTTTTTGACTATCAACGGGAGTCTTCAAGCAAAACCTGAATATGCAAGTTACCCATGGTAGAGACGCAGAACATGGTATCTCCCCAAAGATGTGAAAATAGGCAGAAAATCTGATGTCACAGTTTGCCGATGTGCATGAGAGTCGTCCAAGCGCCAGACCTGAAAATCTGTCGAAAACACCTTAGAAGGGGAGTAGCTTTCACGACAACCGTTCCCATCGACCCATAGGTACAGGGGGCAAGGAAATTTGGATGAAAATAACAGAATCCTGATAGTCGACGATGACGAAAGCATAAGGAAAATCTTGTCAGCGATACTGGAAGATGAAGGATATGTTGTTGAAACGGCGGAGAACGGTAGAGAAGCCATTGACAAATCTAACGAGAAAGTCTACAACCTTGCATTGATTGATGTGCGTCTTCCAGACATTGAAGGGGTGGTGCTTCTCGCGAAGCTTAGAGAAACTATGCCCAGAATGCGAAAAATAATCATAACAGGATTTCCAACTGTCCAGAACGCCATAGAGGCCGTGAACAACAAGGCAGATGCTTACATGTTTAAGCCTTTTGAGGTTGTAAAGATTCTGGAAACGATCAAAGAGCAGCTTAAGAAACAGCTCGAAGAGAAGGAGTACAGCCAAAATAAAATTACAGAATTCATTGAAACAAGAGTTAGAGAACTGGAGATGGAAAACGCTCCAAAAACATCTCGATAAAGTGTCCCTCCAACCAACCATCCATCCGACTGTACGGCAGACAGCCAACCTCCATCTTTTGCACCATCCAAACGTTTTAATCGTTTGAATATTTGCAAGCGCCTCGTCAAAACCATGATTGCCATCCCCCTCCCGTCAGGGATAGGTGAACAAAGATTTCCTGGCTTGCAAGAAACTGCTTCCGCTCCCCTTACACCCTACAATGCGGAATTAAATACTATCGAGTATTATGTTCTGGCGATCCATTACAAGTCAAAAGATATTTATCGTCAGGAGAAAACCATCTTTCGATGCTCCGGTAGTATAGTCCGGTCAAACTTCGTTGAAGGACTAAGTATAGCGGCCTCTCGACCCCGAAAATTGGGAGACAGTCGCGGACCCGGGTCCAAATCCCGGCCGGAGCACCAATTTACCGGTAAATTTCATATGGATTCAAACGCCAATCTCCTTGGTGTGTTTTGGTTGGACAAGTACCGTTCGATTGGTCTTGGATCTTAGACCTGTCATTTTTCTGTAGGTTTATTGCATTCATGATCTGACCCAAGCATCTGAATTCTTGTATAAACCATTTTGCGGTTGTGTTTTCTTCGAAAATTCGGTGTATTCAATCTCTCGTCAGATTAGCGTGCGCTCTTGAAAAACATAGTTCCATCGCTTCTGGTAGTGTCTTTAATACTAGTTCAAGCCTCAGTGAGGATATAAGTGGAGGGGTTGGCTTGGGTAATCTTGCTGAGGAATTTGATAAAAGTTGGCAGGAGGAATCGAGAAGACATGCGGCGACCACAATCCGTAACGAAGTTGACGACTGGTGCGAATCCTACAGGTCCACAGCAGAGAAAAGGTGGCTTTATGAATTACTACAGAATGCGATAGACACTGCAACGGAAAACATGATTCCCAGCTTGGACATAAAGGTTGAATTCAAAGGTGGAAACCTTTCGGTTAAGCATAACGGAGGAGGTTTTCTTCTCAAAGAAGTCATTGCTCTTGTATCTGGTGGGACATCAAAGTACTTTGGCAGAGAAACTCTTGGAAGGTTCGGCAAAGGGTTTCTCGTAACTCATATTTTGTCCAAAGAAGTTGAAGTTGAGAGTTCGATAACTCATTTGGGAACCAAAAGGCCTTTTCAAATCAAACTAGATAGAAGAGGGGACGAAAAACTCATCGAGCAAAACATCAATGATTGCAAAGACCAGCTAGATGTTGTTGTAAATCGAGTCGAGCCTGTTAACCTCGACGAAACGACCTTTACTTACATAAACGCAGCAGTGGAGGAAGCCAACAATTGCAAGGTTCTCTGTCGTCCGTTGCCTTACGTTATGATTTTTAATCCCATAATTGAGAATATCGACGTAGATTTTGAGCTTGAAGATGGGCGCTTCAACGTTTTTTGGAAAAAAAGGAATCAGAACAATTTTGATTATAACGGGCAACAATTCGAAAAAATTGGCATATCGACCGCCACCGGCGAACTTACCTGCATTAAGATAAAAAGCACTAAATTGGAACTCGCAGTGCTATTGGCAACTTCAGGGGCTTCACCTGAAGTTATGGACACTAGATGCTTCCCTAGTTTTTACTGTAACCTTCCACTGTGTGATTCGGATTCAGCTAGCCTTTCTTTTGCGATTAACAGTTCGAGCTTCGGAATTGACACAAACCGCTCTTTCATCAATGTCTCCGCTGAAAACTCCGAAATTCTCGAGGAGCTTCCAACATTGCTAAATTCTTTATTAGATTATCTTGTTAGTGCAGGGGCACTGAACTTGCACCTGCTAGGACATGTTGACTTTTCAAGACTTTCGGAAGAAAGAAAAACCTACTTACTGAAACAGTTTTTCTATCTTACAGAGCAACTAAGTTCTAAACCGATCCTTCGTTGCAAAAATGAAAACATCGCTCCCAACTCATCACAGATACCTTCAGGTGATTATCTAGGCCAAAACCTTCCTAAATTGACACCTTTGATATATGGTCTTCTAACCCAGTGTCACGCAAATGTGCCTGAGCTGTACGAAGAATGGGAAACAATATCTAAAGAATGGGCATTTCTAGGAGTCAATCTACAGATTCGCACCCTAGAAAATCTGTTGGAAAGTCTGCAAGCGGACATTAATCTTGTTCAACCAGGATCGGTGAAAGCGTATGTGATTTCATTAATAGAGGCTCTTTATTCGGGTCAACAAATCACAAAAAGCATTCCTCAAGAAATCTCACAGAGGAAAATATTGCTAAATCAAAAACTGCAGCTTGTTGCTCCTCAAGACGCTAACATCGACTTGCAAGTAGATGAGAAATTAAAGGAAATAGCCTCTGGAGTGGGATGGGATATAAAAGGGCAGCTTCTGGATGGTGAGATTCTCAAAACTCTGTCACTGAAAGATTTTATCAGTAATACACTCTGCTCAGGCAGAGAAACCTTCACAAACGATCTTGTCTTGCGAAAACTGTGGGATTCCTATGTTTCTACCAGATGGAAAGAAAGTCAGAAACAAGTGACATACAAAGATGCTTTGATGGGTCTGATAATTTGGCTAACGAAAAACAAAAGCTCAGATGAAATAAGAAGTTTCGTGAATCCTGACCTGCTGCCCATTCTTTGCAGCGATGGCATCTTTAGATGCAACGAAGAAATGTCGCGATATCCTTTTTTGTGGTCTGTGGAACAGCTGGAAGATGAACTGCGGCAGTTTGTTAACCTGATCGGTTCAAGATGGATCATGGCAAACGAATACGTGACTTTGTTGCCGCCGGATGAGCGTACCAAGTTTTTTGAAGCGCTGTCGTCAATCAGCGTTTCTTTTGAAACTCCAATTTTTCAATGGTCCGATAAGCAACTTAATGAAAAGGAAGCAGACGCTCTAGCCAGCTCGACAACTTTTCCAACTGGAGCCAAGGTTGATGCGTGGGACCTTATAGGCTTGCAAGACATGACTTCCGCAGTCGCTGGAGGAAGGGATGCAGATCTCGCTTCAAAGGTCTTGGCATTTGTTCTTACCTACGTTATCAATCACGATGACTCATGGCTTAGTCCAACCTTAATCGGCGATAAGGCAATCTACAGCTGTTATTGGCTAGCTGTTTTGAAAACGAAGGATTGGGTTCCGTCAATAGATGGAAAACATTTGGAATCTCTTAACAGAGAGAGTTGGGAACGGGTCCTCAACATCCCTGATCTGGAGCTTAACGGTAACATTGTGAGTTTCTTAGGAAAGCATTTTGGCATTAATTTGCCAGGGATTCTCGCTCTAAAATTGAAGGTCATGAATCCGCTCGATTATCGAACTATGATTATAGACAAGTTAATCACTCTTTCATCGGATGATGCATCAAAGATCGCAGCAGAAGTAGAGAAACGCCTAAATGATATTGAAAATGTCCGAAACAATCAAAAACTTGGTCGGATTGTGGAAGAAATAAGCAAACGTATTTTTGAGAAACGAGGATTCAAAACGAAATGGACAGGAATAGGTTCTGACTTTAGATTAGTCGAGCCTGATGATATTGGTTCATTGAAATTGCAGTCCTCGGAGAATAGCCAAGATTCCGGAGTACTGATAGAAGTAAAGGCAACTGCTAGAGAAATTACCCGCATGACAATGGTGCAAGCGAAAAAAGCAATTCAAACCGGAACAAGATACATTTTGTGCGTATTGGACGTAAGCGGAATTACAATCCCAGATGTTAAGGGCGAAGAACAAGACCCCAAAACAGTAGAGTTGGTTGCGAAGTCATTGAAATTCGTCACGGACGTCGGAAGCAAGATCGACGAAGCTGTCAAGAAAGCTGACGGCTTTCAAGATCATCAGGGAGAGTTGAAAGACGTGGAAATTCCTCCAGGCATTAAGATACGTTTTGAGGAGACCGATATTAGGCTTGGCGTAATGAAAAAAATATGGGGCGAAGGATATTCATTGGAAGAGATTGTGCCCTATTGCGAAAGCATTGTCAGTACCAGATCGACAGGTACATAGCCAAGTCTGCAGCGGTCCGCGCGCGCTGAAAAGGGCGGATTGCCTCGGCTGTTTCCCAGTTCAGAGACACTTTCACCTTATCCAAAATCGAAGAGCGAGGGGAACTAGTAGCCGTGTACAACCTTTCCAGAGCCTGGGAACGCATGAAACTTGCTAATTCTTGGGCAATAGGTCTTTTAGGATTTGTATTTTTGAGTTTGCCAATCTATCAACGATCAGTTCTATGTTTTTGTCATCATCTATTGCCTTCCTCACATAGCCTAGCCATTCGTTCATGAACAAAGCAACATGACCCCGCCGCAATATGTACCATTGATCTGGCTTTAGTTCCTCAAGTTTTTTTACAGTCACACTTCTACAGAAGTCGCAATTGTGAGGCAATGCTCCAATATTTTCGTATATTTCCTTCATGACATCCCAAGGCCTATGTATTAACATGGTCGGATGAAGCCATTTGCCATAAGGCGCATACTTGCCAAAACTGTGTTCAATATCATAGTTTGTGAAAGAACTGGAAACAATGTCGAAACCAGCGAGAGGAGAGACAAAGCTTTGGCAATTATTTTCAAGAACAACACATGCTCTATTTTTGAACGTTTTCGAGAAAAATTCTAGATTCGCCATAAAATCTCGATAATTGTCTCTCTCAGTTTGAAGTTCCTTATTGGTTAGGTCTAGATATTTGAATTTGAGCACTACTAAGGATTCCTTCGCATTTTCGGCGATGTACCTAAGAGCCTTGTCGAGCAATGACCAGCTAGCTAAGGCACTGCTTTTGAACAGAAAATAGGTAGCACAATGTTTCTTTCCTCTGGCCAGTTCTTTCGCGTTATCATTCATCTTTTGGGCTATCTCCAGCATTTCCTCTGAATCTACCAGAGGAGTTGGAGGCAGAACAGCATCTGCATCATAATCTAAGTCACATTGTAGGAACGCTCGGATTATGTCAAGTCTATTTTGATTTGACTGGCTATTTTCCTCAGCAAGTCCTCGCCAAAATTCTCGATGATGTCTGTCGCGTTTGGATTCAAAGGATTTGTAAGCCTTCTTCTTCTCCCCTTTGTATCCAGACTCTTTTTGTAGTTTTTCAATTTCTTTGATGTAGTCAAGAATTACTTTTGGAGTGTATTGATTTTTCTTGAAGCCGTCCATTCTCGGTAGATAATAGAGGTATTCGAGACTAGGGTCGATAAGAAGAAGCTGTTGTTCGAAGAAGAGGCTATACTTGTCCTTGCGTACGTTCATCAATACATCCTTTGGTGTCTTCGGATGCAATCTCCATAGAGCTTGACGCAAATCGACGAATCTTACTGTAGATGTTGTTAGTCTGTCGCTGACATGTTGCTCTCTCAAATTGATTAGAAAGTCTAGTTCATCTGAATCTTGCAATTGTACACAGAAATTGGGCGTAGATACAATCTTTTGTCCAATTTTCGTTCTGGTTGTTCGGGCATAGCGATCACGACTCTCTGGTTTGACTTCTATTTTTAACTCGCTATCCATTCGGAATCCTCCTTTTTCTCTACGAATTTATGTAAAGCGCTGAGAAAATTCCCCAAGTCTTTCATGTTTATCATTACCCCTCCTTTGATGTGCGGGACTCGGCACTCATCTAATTCTTTCTCCTGTAAGTAGATGAATTTGCCTTCGTTGTTCTCCAACTTGTAGAAGGTATAGGTTTTGTCAGTGTAGACAATGCTTTGAACGTCGGTTTCGTGAACAATCTTGCCGTTTTTGTAGTAGATGAACAGATTGCCTCGCTGGATTTTGTAGGCTTCTCCTATAGCGACCAGGACATCAAGATGTTTGCTAATGGTCATTCTATTGAAGTTAGTAGCAGAGGCAATTTGAGTAACTGTAATGCCTCCTTTGTCGTTTAGTCTGAGTATTTCAAGAATTACGTTGCGGGTATAGAAGTCTCTTTCTTGTGGAGACAAAACATGGATTTCTTCAGGAGACAATACTGTTCTCGGAACGATTATGCGACTTCTTATCTCAAATTCCCTCCCTAGGTTCTGTTCAGCATTCTTGCTAAGCGAATATGCTAAGCATATCTGCTAATCAATATTTAACACTTTTGCTTAGAACCCATATATCGTCGAGGCGGCAGCACCCGCTACAGTATTTGTTTGCTGTAATATTCATATAAGACGCCATGTTAGAGGTAGAACAATGAGGATCACCGTTAATGTCCATACCTTTTGAGGAACTTGATCCGAAGCAAAAACAAATCGTCCGACGCGCAACTAGTCCGCTTCTTGTTCTTGCTGGGCCGGGAACTGGTAAGACAGAAGTGTTGACACATCGAATTGCCTATCTTAATGCTCAAATGGGTGTCCCGCCAAATCGAATACTAGCCGTCACCTTCAGTAGGAAAGCCGCAAGTGAAATGCTTGATCGCCTGAGAAAATTTCCAGGACTTGAAACAACAGAGTTTCATGTCTTAACCCTTCATGCAGAGTCGCTGAAACTACTGAACGAGATTGGAAAACGTCGCAAGTTTCTTGTTGCAGATGATGAGGCACGGCTACTAATTAAAGACGCTGCTGAGGATCTGAATCTTGGACTAGACTGGAGAAACTTAAGCTCATTAGAAAAAAAAGTGAAACTAGCAAAAGCAAACAACCTCCTTCCTGGAGATATTCGAGATCAACCCTTGCAGCGTTTCTACCGACGATACGAAGAACTCCTTGACTTTAACAACGCGATAGATCTTGATGGACTGGTTGTGAAAGTCACGAGAGCCTTGCTCTCAGAATCGCCTTCTGATGTTTTTGAAGGTCATCTCCTAGTCGATGAGTATCAAGACATAAACCAAGCCGAATACAAACTAATCCATATCTTGGCTAGGGAGGCCGAAAGTCTTTTCGTAGTGGGTGATGACGATCAGAGCATTTATGGTTGGCGTGGCGCGGATCCTAGCATAATCCGCAATTTTGAAGGAGCCTTCCAAAATGGACGCATCGAAATTCTTGAGCAGTCGCATCGATGCCCGGGGCACATACTTGCAGGTGCTTATGCGATAGTATCAAGAGATCCTGATTGCATAAAAAAGACTGTTCGTTCTTCGAAAGGTGATGGCAATCCTATTAATGTCCTGCTCTCAAAGAGCTGGAGTGTTGAGGCTATCTGGATAGCAAATTGGATAAAAGAATGTGTTTCCAAGGGTTCCGTTAAGCCCAGTGACATCGCAGTACTGACAAAAACACCAAGTTTAGCCGAGTTACTTGTGGACCAGCTCAGAATTGCAGAAATTGATACGGTGTACTGGAAGTCAGGAGGATTTTTTTCTGATAGGAATATCTTAGACATACTTGCATATATACGCCTAGTTGTCGACAAAGATGATAACTTGGCTTTGCGGAGATGTTTGATGACCACAACATCAGGCATCGGAAACGTAGCCGACACAAGATTGCGCTTGCTGGCAGAAAGGAATGAATGCAGTCTATGGGAAGTCGTCGTTGATTACATGAAGTTTGTAGAACTTCGCAGGTGGCGCGGTTCATTGGGAAAATTCGTGGCAAGGTTCACGCAGATGGAAGAACGGTTCTCCGAACTTAGGGTGTATCAAATTGTCCAATCTATCGCAAAAGAAATAGGTACGGACCGATCAGCTAACATAAAGAAGTTGCAAGACTTTGCCAAGGCATTGCCGGAAGACTTCGAATTAGAAGATTTTCTTGCAGAGATTAACAAAAACAGAGGCGTAGACCTTACTGGCGGGAGTCCAGAACCAGAGACGAACGCAGATGCTGTAGCTATAATGAGCATGCATTCTTCCAAGGGACTTGGATACAAAATTATCTTCATTCTTGGAATGGATGAGGAACTATTACCGGATATGAATCAAAATGAATGTGAGCAAAGGAGACTATGCTACGTCGCAATGACAAGGGCAAAGGACGAACTTTTCTTATGCCATGCCAAAATGCGGAAAGGGCCTGCAGCAAAGGGGCTTAGCTTCTACAAACCATCAAGATTCATTAGCAACATACCAAAGAGCCACATGAAAATCATTAACAATGAATACTTCAGACAAGGATCAGCTGGTGCAACATAACTAGCTCCAGCTTGTTTTTTACTACTAGTTTTTGTTCCTTCGTATATCTCCACAATATCTCCTACTTTCCAGTTCAAAACACTGATAACCTCTGGAGGTATTGCTATCGCCGCTGATCCGCGGCGCGCCTACGAAATAAGCCTACGTATGAATAGCAAAAGCTACTACAGACGTTTGAAGCAAGTCATTATGACTCTTCTCCAGGGCGAAGCCCTAGCAGGGATTGAATTAGAAGAATCAACAGCTAAAATATGGATGCCCATTTATCAATCTAAACGTAAGAACCTTAATTCCCAATTCTGCAAGTACTCCTCTGAAGTTTTTGCCTAGAACATCCGGAAATACTGCCACGAGCTGAGGGTTAATGCCTAACCTGATTGAGTTGAAGAAGAGTTGTCCTATTGCTGCGTAGCAACTCTGACGCTCTGTATCAGTCTTAACCTCGTATAACGTTTTTACCTCGTTCTTTTCACCAAGAATGTATAGGTCCATCCCATATCTGTTACCAACCTTCGATCCCTCAGAGATGAGCTTTTCTTCTAGACCCTTAACGATAATGCCATGATTGCATTTGGCTTCTATTTCACTATTGGAGCTGTAACGTTTTATTCCTGTAAATTCTTCTCTGAAAGCATCGAACGTTCGATCGGGTATGTGTAAATCAGACTTTTGATGTAAAGGTGCAATATATTTGATTCGTGCAACTTCATGCACAAAGACACTCATTTGTTGCGGGAATTCTTTGCTCCCAAGCGACGCGACAAGTGCTAGCCTAGCTATATTATTGCCCTCTCGAACAGATACCCATTCGCCAATGAAATTATTAACGAAAAGCGACTTTCCAATGCCTTTTCTTCCGCCACCGATTATTCCTCTGTGCAATAGAAATAGTCCCTCCATTTCGTCCCCTACTACGGCACCAGAAATCCTTCGGTTAAGGTTCTTAGGCAAATTGACCTCAACGACAATGCTATGAGGATACTTTTTGCCCCATTGAGGCTCTTGGAGACCAAAGGAGTTCCAGAACCTATCTTCTTCGTCCTTTGCTGTCCACCAAAAACCAAGATCTCTATTCCAGTAAGTCTCTCGAAACTGATGCCAACCTTTGCCACCAATCATAATTCTACCATGCTTATCCAGAATAGACTTCAGTCTCTTTTCGAGTTGATCTTGAGCCTTTCTAACATCCGTCTCCTTTTCGATTATTCTTAGCATTTTTCCCACAATGTCTACGGAACGGCGTAGTAAATAAAAGCTTGAGGTAAGGCTATGCCAACCGCAAGGCAGTTTTACAAAAACGACGCATTCTTGAAAGACATGAAAAACCTTTTGATTTAGCCATAATTATTACATAATTCGCTCTTATGATGACCGCGGAACCCATAACCGATATAATAAAGAGAATTCAAACCCTCGCCAAGCAATGCGCAAGTATATTTTTACTGGCAAGAGCGTATTCCGATCCCGGCCGGAGCACCAAACTTTTAGTGCTGTTCTCCGCAATAATCGTTTTTTCTTGTATGGCGCCCCATCAGGTACCGACATAGCTCTGCTTTATAGAATCAAGCCACGGCAGAAAATGCTCCCGGTCAATAGTTTCTATTGGTCGGCGGTCTGGTGTCTAGAGCTTGTATGTTATTGTTGCCACCTTTGCGTGCGCAGAAAAGATGATAGTAGGTGAAAAAACTTGGAGAATAGATACTGCAAGACCAAGCTAGTTCAGCGGTTTAGTCAAGACTTTGGCGTTGCCAGTATCATGTAATGGTAGACGCCTTCTTTCTTTATCTCATTTATTTTGAAGCCTGCTGACTCTATAAGGCCAGAAGCTTTCTTTTCGTCGAATCGTATTTGTAAAGGTGGACCCAACCGCATGGGTTCCTTTTTCCAGTCCAGGTCTACAAGTCGGCCTGTCGGCTTCAGCATTTTCCTGGCGTTTGACAACACTTTGCTTGGATCCTCGAAGTCGTGAAGGACTATTCCAAAGAAAACAACGTCTGCGCATGAATCACAGAGTACGGTCTCTTCAGCCATTCCCGCTGCAAGCTTGAGGTTCCTCAATTTTTCTTTTGCAGCTTTTTCTTTCAACCTGCGTATCGCTTCAGGATCAGCGTCCAAACCGTAGACTCTTCCTTCGTCGCCCACTAGTCTCGCTGCAGGAAGCGCAAAGAATCCTTGGCCACAGCCTACGTCTACGAACGTGAGCCCTGCCCTAACGCCCACGTCAACCAGAATGGCTTCAGGGTTTTGCCATTTTCTCCTTTCTTTTTCATCATCGAAGAACCTGCGGCCATGCAAGTCTATCAACCTCGAATGCTATCTAAGTCCAACACGATAATAGATTCATGCGCACTTGCTTTCAAGCTTTTCAATGGATGTGGTCAAATCCACGCACGCTGAGGAACGAATTATACGCAAAAGAAATAGACCAGAAGCTAGAAAAGGTATTCGATCTTAATAACTGGTGAGAGGTGTACTGTTTGGTTTCTCTCAGAGCTTTGGCACCGTCGTTAACAAGAATAACTGTTGCCGGGGCTGTTGGAGCAGCGATGCATATCGGCCAAGGTGACGAACACTTGGTAGACTCAGACGCAGTCGAATTCTCGAGGGCGGTTCTGGCCCAGACAGATGTCGAGGGTGAGGTAATTGCCTGCGAGGGACCAAAGGACAACGCTCCAGCATTCATACGTAGAGAGAAAGTTGGAACCGGCAAAGGCCCGAAAGTCGAGTTTGTTGTCGATCCTGTTGATGGCACAACTGCCGCTTCCAAAGGGAGAAAGGACGCAATCTCTGCGCTTGCCTGCGCGCCAGCTGGCTGCTTTCAAGTTCTTCCGGACGATGGATACTACTTCAAAGTGGCCACTGACCGCCACGCGCTTGGAAAGATTTCCCTAGAAATGTCGATTGAAGAAATCGTGCGCACAGTCGCTCGGGAAAAGGGCTTGCCTGTTGAAAACTTCACGGTAATCATGCTGGAGCGTGAAAGGCACATAGAAATTCTAAATCGTCTAAGAAAGCTAGGCGTACGAATAATCCTCATAACCGACGGCGACATCGCGGGAGCAGTCGTCACGTGTCGACCGGGGTCAGGCATAGATCTCCTCTTAGGTGCTGGTGCGGGACCCGAGGCGACCATTGCAGCCACTGCCATTAAAATTCTGGGCGGCACTATGCTCGTGAAGGCTTGGAAGGATAAGAAAGACGACGCGAAAAGGATGGACAGATTGAAGGCCGAAGGAGTTGACGCAGACAAAACTTATTGCCAAGACGAGTTGGCCAAAGGCAACGAACTTGTCTTTGCTGCATCTGGCGTGACTAAAGGCGAACTGTTGGACGGCGTTCGGTTCATCCCAGAGGGGGCCATCGTTAACTCTCTTTGCATGAGATTGCCTAGCGGAACCGTGGAAAAGTCAGAAACAACCTTACGGTTTAAGGGGCATCCCGTGTACAAGCGGTTCATGCCCTAGAATGCATTAAGGCGTTCATGTGGCACGGCACGAATCATCCTCAAATGGAGCAATGGCATGGAAGAAAAAACAACGATTCTGCCATGTGGCTGCAAGTATCAGGACAACGGATACATGGTGGTGCGAGTCCATGAATGTGCTTACCATAAACGGAAGAGGACGACCAAGCGGCCGTATCGACCGAAAGCCGAATGCGTTAGACCCTGAGACTACACGATTAGACTTTCAACAGAATCTGGCAAACATGGAGCGAGTATAACAATGGATTGCATGATTCCCGATGCTAGAGGCAAGCAAGTGAATACTCAACGTGAAAATAGGTTCTCACGAAGAAAGAGGCAAGCAGGAAGAGGGCGCCGTTGCCCAAGTTTTATTCAAAACAATTCTCGATGTGGTCTCAGGTGGATTTCGCTTGTTTGACATAGTGTCCGTCGGTGATTTTTGCATAGATTCAATTTTCCTGCCCAATCGACAAACTGGATTCACTGTTCTGGGCGGCTCGGTGGCGTATGCCTCTTTTGCTGCAAGACGTTTGGATGCGAGGGTTTCGGTCATTTCAACTGTAGGTGCAGATTTCCCCGCCGCTTACAAATGGTGGCTCGAACAAGAGGGCGTAGATTTGTCTGGAGTTACCGACATGAAGGATGCGCTTACTACCCGTTTTGAGCTGAGATACAACAGTGACCTTTCAGACCGTACCCTCTGCTCAAAGAACAGGATGCCTCCTATTCGTATCGAAGACTTGCCTAACCCTCTGAAAGCCAGAGTAATACATCTTGCACCAATCGCAGGCGAAGTCACATATGAAGTGGCCGAGAAACTGAAAAACTACACAGAAATCATGTCCCTTGACCCGCAAGGACTCGTACGAAATTTCGACGAGAACGGAAACGTCACACTCAAAGAGCCTGAGGACAGACGCATCTTGGGCCTCGTTGACATCTTCAAATCCGCACGGAGGGAAATCGAAACCCTAACAGGCCTATCCGACCTTGATTCAGCCATAAAAGCCATGCACAGCCAGGGCCCCAGAATAGTCATCGTCACTCTAGGACAGGAAGGCGCCTTGGTCTCCCTCGAAAACACTATCCATAGAGTCCCAGCCTACAAACCTGAAAAATTCGTCGATCCAACCGGAGCCGGAGACGCCTTCATCGGCGCCTTCTTAGCAGAATACGCCCGAGGCGAAGACTGCGCCTGGTGCTCACAAGTAGGTTCTGCAGCAGCCTCGCTAGTCGTTGAAGCAATCGGTCCCACATCATTCGGCGACAAAGAGGAAATCTATCGAAGAGCGCACACTCTTGCTGAAAAAAGAAACTAGGACATAGCGCGCGAGAGCGCAGGTTCAATGAACCCATGGGCGACAAGCCTGCCTGACTTCATATTTGGATCATATTTGGATCATATCGTTGACCGAGGGGGGAGGCCGTTGGCGCACACATATCGGAATTCGGCGAGTCTTGAAAAGTTAGAAACCGAATTCAAGAATGCCCATGCGCTCATAGTAGCCTGCGAAAGAAAGAGATTTCAACCATACAAATCAAAAAGAGAATACTTAGAGCCCCCATCGGGGAAACGGCTAGATTCGTAGTGCGAAAAGCAGGAAGGTTTGGTATCTCTCCATACGTTCGGAATTCGAGTTCAGGATTTTCTTTCGGAAAAGAAGATTAAGGAATGACGCGTATGTACGTTTCGAACATCGGATTAAAGCTGAGGCGTTAAGTGTGGGACGTATTGACAAGGGAGCGAAGTGCAGCGTGTCGGGCTGCGCCGGAGAAGCAGTTCGTTCACTCTCAGGTGAAAAGGTAAGAGCGGCTGGTCTCAAAGTGGGCAACGAGAAGCGGGCTTACCTCTGCAAAGAACATTACAAAGAGTACAAGAAGAAGACAAAGAAAGATAAGCAGCTTGAGAAATGGCGCTACAGCGTGTAGAATCAGGAGGCACATGTACAAATGCGGATATTGCAGTTGCACTCAGACTTCATCGCGTATAAACCGGTGAAGAAGGAAGTTGCCAATGCTGAGGAAGCCGAAAAGAAAGAGGTTCGATTAGAAGAAGTGGTTGTCCTGTTCACGGCAGTGGAGGAAGCCGACGACAGTACAGTAGCCCAGAGAGCCATAGACGAGATTCAGACTTTCCTTTCAAAACAGAAGATAAACCGTATCCTGATTTATCCCTACGCACACTTGAGTAGCGATCTGGCTAAGCCGGCAGAGGCCTTGAAAACTGTAAAGGCCATGGAAGCCTACGCCAAGAAGAAGGGCATAGAAACTTTCCGCGCACCCTTCGGTTGGAACAAGCAGTTCACTATTTCCATAAAAGGGCACCCTCTCGCTGAGCAGTCCCGCGTAATATTGCCCACAAAAGCTGAGAAGAAGGAAGAAGAAAAGATTTCCGAAGCAGCCAAAGCTGAAGAAAAACTCAAATCGTTCTGGTACATTCTTCAGCCGGACGGAAAACTCGTTCCAGTCGAAGACTTCAAATTCAAAGGCCATGAAAATCTGGAGAAATTTTCAAAATATGAAATATCCAAGGTTCGCGCAAGCCAGCAGATGCCTCCCCACGTGACATTGATGAAAAGACTGGAAATCGCAGACTACGAACTCGGAAGTGACCCAGGCAACATCCGCTGGTACCCCAAAGGACGGCTTGTCAAATCTCTGCTCGAACAGTTTGTAACCGCGAAGATGAACGAGTACGGCGCCATGGAAGTTGAGACTCCAGTCATGTATGATTTTCAACATCCCAGCCTCGCAGACTACCTGAATCGTTTTCCCGCAAGGCAATACCTACTCAAGTCGGAAGATAAAGAACTGTTCTTGCGTTTCGCCGCTTGCTTCGGACAGTTTTTGATGGTTCACGACGCCCAGTTCTCATACAAACAAATGCCAATGAAAGTCTACGAGTTGACCCGCTACAGTTTCAGAAGGGAAAAAAGCGGAGAACTCGTTGGCTTAAAACGTTTGAGAGCTTTCAGCATGCCCGACTGCCACGCCTTTTGCACGGACTTGGAGCAGGCAAAAGAAGAGTACGCGACAAGGTTCAACCTCTGCATAAAAATCCTAGAGGAAATAGGTCTGTCCGAAAAGGACTATGAAATTGCAGTGCGATTCACTAAAGACTTCTACGAGCAAAACAAGGAGTTCATCGCCTCATTAGCAAAAATGGCTGGCAGACCGGTTCTGGCTGAAATGTGGAATGAACGCTTCTTCTACTATGTGCTCAAATGGGATTTCAACTTCGTCGATAATCAGGACAAGGCTGCAGCGCTTTCAACAGACCAGCTTGACGTTGAAAACGCAGAAAGATACGACATAAACTACACCGACGAAAAAGGCCAAAAAATCCACCCCTTAATTCTACACTGCTCCCCGAGCGGGGCAATCGAAAGAGATGTGTACGCGCTGCTCGAAAAAGCCTACAAGGAACAACAACGCGGCAAATCACCAATGCTTCCGCTGTGGCTCTCGCCCACCCAAGTTCGCATAATCCCAATATCGGACAGTTTCCTGAAAGACGTTGAAAAGATGGCTGAAAAAATTGAAACGCACTGCATACGAGTTGACATCGACGATAGAGCACTGACCCTGCAGAAAAAGATACGAGAAGCCGAGATGGAGTGGGTCCCCTACATAATCGTAGTAGGAAAAAGAGAAATCGACTCAGGCACGATTCCAGTAAGGGACAGAATAGCTGGGAAAGTACAAAGCATGAAGCTGGAGCAGTTGATGAAGGAAATCGAAAAAGCAACCCTTAACAAACCCTTCAAAGCGCTTCCATTGCCAAAATACTTATCAAAAAGACCGCAATTCCACGGCTAGCAAAGACAAGACCAGTTTTTTAATCCAAGGGCGCTCCTAAGCGACGTGCGGATCGATAGACTCAATCATGCCCCTTGACCTTCATAAATGCCTCAACTTTGTCAAGGGCTTCCTCAAGCGTTTCAAGCGGCGGAAGAATCACGCCTCTTACGTGGCCAGAACCGTATTCGGGGTCAAACCCTGAGCCGTGCACGAAAAGAACGCCTGTCTCTTTCAGAAGGTCCAGCACGAATTCGAAGTCTGTTTTCCATTTTGAGCCCACGGCGTCGATCTTGGGGAAAACGTAGAATGCGGCTTCTGGTCTTGCGCAGCTCATGCCATGGATTTCATTCAGTCTTTTCCAAGCGTATTCACTTCTTTGTCGGAGCTTTTCAACAGTGACTTTAATGTGGTCTTGCGGGCCATTCAAGGCAGCTACTCCCGCCTTCTGAACTGGCGTGTTTGCGCAAAGCCTTATCCTTGCTTCTTTTTCTATACACTGCTTAAACTCTTGTAGCTGTCCCTTCTGACAGCAGAAGTACATGTAGCCGAGTCTCCAGCCGGTCATGAGGTATGCTTTGGAGAAGCCGTTCAGCCCTATAATTGGAACATCATTGGCGATGTGCGCTGTGCTGACAGACCTTTTGTTGAAGACCAACTGATCATAGATTTCGTCTGACAAGACCGGGACATCGTATTCTGCGGCCATGTCTAGAATCTGTTTGATGACCTTTTCCTCATAAAGGGCACCGCAAGGGTTGTTGGGGTTGATAATCACTATTCCGCGCGTTTTGTCTGATATTTTACTTCTGAGATCGTCGATGTCTGGTTGCCAGCCGTTTTCTTCGACCGTTTTGTAGGTTACTGGTTTTCCGTTGAAGAATTTGGTGTAGGAAATGTAGGGTGGATATGTCGGTCCTGGAAGGAGGATTTCATCCCCTGGATCGATGAGGGCTGCCATTGTCATTTGAATACCCTCTGAAATTCCCGAAGTGACAATAACATCTTCGGCTGAGACATCAACACCGTTGACCCTTTTCTCCTTGCTGCTGATTGCTTCTCTGAGCTCGGGCAATCCTTCTGAAGGAGAGTAACCGTTGGATCCCCCTTCGACAGCTTTCACAAGGGCCTGCTTGATGTGCTGCGGAGTGTCAAAATCAAAAGCGTTAGGATCTCCTATATTCAAATAGTAAATCTTCTTCCCAGTCTTCGCAATCTGTCTCGCCGGAATCACGACATCACGTATCGCATATTCAATGGTTTGCACCCTTTCAGTGGTCTTTACGTTGGTCAAGGTTCATCCTCTTCTTTAGCAAGGGTTTATCCGAAAATGAAATAAAGATTGCGGAAAGCCTGCTAGACTTTCAATGACCAGTCAGCACATAATCTAGTAATGTTAGGGATAGAGGAACAGTTAATGTTAGGGATGCTTGGAACCCGTCAGCCGTCTGAACGATGACCGTCACATTCTGGTCGGCGTAGGGGCTCCAGTTCCATGGACAGGTAATTGTCTGGTTGGTTCCTGCGGCAAGTTGGTATTGTGGGCTGATCTGCGGGTACGTTATCGTTCCGTCAATTGTCTGGTTTCCGTTTTCAGTTTGTACGAATATTTGTGTAATGCTTGCATTTGTTTCGGAGAACGGGCTGTTAGTGACTGTGACGTTAATGTATGGAATTCCAGGCGGGCTTGAGAATGAAACGTTGATTATTTCGTAGTATGTCACGTTTGCTAGGAAAGGTAGAACCAGAGAGCCGTTCTCGTAGGTTGCGTAAGCTGTTATGTTCACTTGGTGTCCAACATAGGCGGACCAGTCGAATGCACAAACGAAGACTGCTTGCTCTCCTATTGCAACCGACGGTTGGCTTATGTTGATTTCGTTATTGTTGAGATAGATCTGTGTAACGTTGATATTATCAAGCGAAATCTGTGTAACATTGATACTATCAAGCGAATATGGCAGGTTTGTCACGGTCACATTGAAATGTCCAGTGTCGGCTAAATCAAATTCTGCTTGATCCACCTGCGCCGCAACCTCATCTGGAGTTGTGTACGTAACTGTCTGGGAAGCGAAACCTTGGCTGGTGAAGGCCGTTACACTAATGGTCATGTTGCGGTAGCTTTCACTGCTCCAGTTCCAAACACAGTCGAGCGTGACGCTCGTATTCACGTCGAGAGTAAAAGGAAGTATTGGGCTTGAAAGTGTCCCATTAATCACGTCGGTGCTGTTGGTGCCGTATGCGATCGTGATGTCTGTTACGTTGACGGATAGCGTCGAACTTGGTGAGTTGAGAAGCGTGACGTTGATGCGGTCCGAATTTGCCTCGTTAAACTGAAGATCGGTAATCATCAAAGTTGTAGAAGCGTTGACCTGTTCAATGACCTCAGCATCGTATCCTTCTTGTGTTTGAACCACCACGTCGGGGTTGACGTGACTGTGCCAATCGAAGAAACACGTGAATTGTGTGCTGTTGCCAATGCCGAGAGTTTTCGGAAGAGTTATGCTCAAATCTGAAATGTCGGTGCCATCGATTGTAACGCCAGTTAAGGTCAGGTTTATGGCCGAACTTGCATTGTTTTGAACGATCATAAGAAAAGACTCCACGGTTTGCGAAGGGACGAAAAATGCGGAGGCGGTCAACTGAACGAACGAAGGTTGAACCGTGAACGTTGCGCCAATACCGGTCTGGGGTGTAACGGTTACCGTGAGATTTTCTCCAGCATAAGCCCCCCAATTGAGGTTACACTGAATGCTTACGGACGCTCCGATATTGAGAAAAACGGGCAGGGCCGGATCCGAGTTTGTCACGTTTAGCACGTTGGTTCCGTTAGGAGTTGTGAGGGAGACGCTGGTAATATTCGTTCCAGATGATGAATAAGACGGGTTAAGAACCGTCACCACGAAGTAATCTGCATGATACAAAGGAAAATTGACACTCGTAATCGACAGATTCACATTAGTAGGAGTTGAGTAGAAAGGCGCTATAGCCCACATGTAAGAAATAAAGCCGCCTAGAATTGCTGCGGCAAGAATCAACAATATAGTGAGGAGGGTTGAAACCGCTCTGAAATCCTTTTGTAACCGCAAATCTTATCCTCCAATTTTCAGCAATGGTGTAAATCATATTTCTCGGAAGTAGATAAGCGTTCTCTTGCAATATGAACTTCAATCAGTATGGAGGGCTAAGTTTAAATCTTATCCGATTTCATAATTGGCCCTCAAGTTTTGGGATGCAGCATGGCAGATTACGACGTAGTCACAGTGGGCGCGGGAATCATTGGGTTGGCAACGGCGTATCACCTGAAAAGCCGCAACCCCAACCAGAAAATCTTGGTCGTTGACAAGAGAGGAGCCGCCGGCCAGGGCAGCACTGCGAAGAGCGCGGCCGCATTTCGCTGTCTCTTTGCCTCTCGAACAAACTTTGCCCTAGCAGACTCATCTGCAGAATTCTACAGACACGTCCAGACCGATCTGCACGTGGATTTGAAGCTGCGGTGGGCGGGCTACTTGTGGTTCTTTGACGAGGAAGGCTACCGCAGAATGCTCCCCGTCCTGAAAGAACTGGCGGCCAAAGGGTTCCAGTACAAGGAATACGATGAAGCTGAATTGGCCAGAAAGCTTGAGATGAAAACAAGCTTAAGTGATGACGAAGAAGCAAAAATGATGGGTTTGGGAAATGTTCATAAGGGAATACTGATTCCCAAGGCGGGGTTAATCGACGTTGACTCCCTCGTGAAGTTTTACGAATCAGAGTTCCTGAAACTTGGGGGAAAGATTCTGTACAACACCGAAGTGAAGGAACTCATTGTGGAACCCCGTCAGCCACTCGGAATGCCTGGTGAACCGTACTTCTGGCAGGACGCATCCGTTACTGGAGTTAAGACTAGTAGAGGCGTAGTTAAGGCAGACAAGACGATAATTGCGACGGGGGCCTGGGCTTCACAGTTGCTGGACCCTGTTGGAATTGAATGTTTCATCAAGCCCAAGAAGCGGCAGATCTTCTCGATTAAAGCAGGAACCGAAGGGTTGAAAAAACTGTTGCTATCGAAGGAGTTCACAAACGCCGGATGCTTGCCGTTCACGATTCTTCCTAAACCCACAGCTTATATCCGGCCCGCTCCGGAAGAGAATGCCCTGTGGCTGGCTTATGCTGACGAGTTTCCAAGAGCTTTCAAGATTGAGGAAGAACCTGAGGCGGAAGAGAACTACTACCGGTACGGCCTGTATCAAGTCATGGTAAAATACTTCCCACAGTTCACGGACTGCCAACCCTTCTCATCCTTCGCCGGATTGTACGAAATAAACAGCATCGACGGTCAACCCATAATCTTCGAAGAAAACGGCGTAATGCTCGCCGGTGGAGCGAGCGGAAGCGGCATACTGAAGGCCGACTCAATCGGAAGAATAGCGGCAGCGCTCTGCCAAGGCGAAGAATACGCTCTACTGTATGGGGATAGAAAATTCCGAGTAAGCGACTTAGGTTTGAAAAAGAGAAGTGTAGAACCGGAAAGACTGGTAATATAGTTTCGGGCACAAGTAGATTTATTTACTTTCGGATAGAAGTAACTACATACTGATTTTAGGGTCGGTTATCAACATGGCAGGATGGACTGGAAAATTCTTACGCGTAAATCTAGGCAAAGGCAAGGCAGTGATAGAAGCGTACGGGTCAAGCATGGCCCGCGACTTTCTGGGCGGTCGAGGATTCGCAGTCAAAATTCTCTGGGATGAACTCAGACGCGGAATCGATCCGCTCTCGCCTGAAAACAAACTTGTATTCGCTGCTGGCCCGTTGACAGGTTTTTCCCTGCCAAGTAGCGGCAAACTCGTCGTGGCCTCCAAAAGTCCGCTAACCGGTGGCTACGGAGACGGAAACATCGGCACCCTTGCCGCCGTGCAGATGCGAAAGGCAGGCTATGACGCGGTTATCATCGAGGGCAGAGCGAAGAAGCCGATGATCTTGGTTGTTCGAGACGGGTCAACGGAGTTTCTTGAGACAAAAGATTTGTGGGAGTTGAACTCATTTGAAACTCAGAAGAGACTGAGCAGCCTTTACGGACGTACAGCTGGCATTCTCTGCATCGGCCAGGCTGGAGAGAATCTTGTCAAATACGCGACAATTGTTTCCCAAGAAGGCCGTTCGGGCGGCCGACCCGGCATGGGAGCCGTTATGGGTTCTAAAGTATTGAAAGCAGTTGTTTTCATAGGCTCATATGATTTGCAGGCAGCCTATCCCAAAGAAATGCAGGAACTGGGCGCCGAGGCTTACCGAGAAGTGTTGACGAGGCCCAACTATGCTTTCTGGAAGAGGCAGGGCACGATGAGCACGATAGAATGGAGTCAAGAAAACGCTGTTCTCCCCACTTGCAACTATAAAGAAGGCGTTTTCGACATGGCAGCTGCCATCGGCGGTTTTGCTATGGAAAAAATCAAGGTTTCAAACCGAGGTTGTCCACAGTGCAACATGACCTGCGGCAACATCGTGAAGGATTCGGACAGAAAGGAATCAGAGCTTGACTACGAAAACGTTGCGATGCTCGGTTCAAACATCGGACTGGGCGACCTGAAACAGGTTGCAGCCCTGAACAGGGTTGCCGACGAGTACGGCTTAGACACTATCTCTCTTGGAAATGTTCTCGGCTTCGCTATGGAGGCCTCTGAAAAAGGATTGATTGACCAGAGCGTTCCTTGGGGCGGGTTTAAGACGACCAAGGCGCTGATAAAAGATATCGCCTACAGGAAAGGGCCGCTGGGCGACGCACTCGCTGAGGGCGTCCGCTCTGCATCGGAAGCTGTGGGCGGAGGCTCAGATCACTGGGCCATGCACGTGAAAGGACTGGAGATTTCAGCCTACGACTGCCATGCTGCACCAGCCATGGCCTTGGCGTACGGGACCTGTTCCATCGGTGCTCATCACAAAGACGCGTGGGCGATTTCCTGGGAGGTCAAAGTCGGTCGAGAAGGCTATAACGCTCAGAAGGTGGACAAGGTCATTGAGCTACAGCGCATTCGCGGCGGGGTCTTCGAATGTCTCACCGTCTGTCGGCTTCCGTGGATTGAGGTAGGATTAGAACTGGAATGGTACACGAGGCTTCTGCGCGCAGCAACAGGCATGGAAATGTCTTGGGATGAACTGAACACTGTTGCAGACAGAGTTTTCAACCTGACGCGGGCTTTTTGGATAAGGGAGTACGGTAACAAGTGGGGCAGCCACATGGACGTTCCCCCTGCTCGATGGTTCGAAGATCCGCTCACTAAGGGTGCATTCAAAGGCAGAACACTCGACAGAACCAAGTACGACAACATGCTGCAAATGTACTATAGAAAGAGAGGCTGGGACGAAAGAGGCGTGCCTAGAAAATCCACCCTGAAAAGCCTCGGACTGGATAATATTTCAGGCCAGCTCGGGGTGAAACTGACAAAGTAGACGGGCTACAGCTTTCCTAAAACGGGCGGAACTCCTCTCAGTATGCTCTTGCGAAGTAGACGGCTTCGCTGGCCTTTTCGCCACAGTGGACGCATCTTGAAGATGGATCCCTTTGTTCTGCGGATATCACTCTGATAGTGGCACCTGTCTCTTCCTTTATTTTCTGCTCACACTTGGAATCGCCGCACCATGAGGCTTTTATGAATCCGCCTTTCTCCTTCAGAACTTCTTTGAACTCGTCGTAGGTTTTCACGGTGGTGATGCTCTGCTCCAGAAGCTTTTTGGCTTTTTCCAGCAGGGCGTTCTGAATTTCTTCAAGCAACTTGGTCACCGTTGTCACGGCCTCTTCTTCTTTTACGGTGGTCTTCTCATGGTTGTCTCGTCTGGCTAATGTCACTTGTTTGTGTTGCAGGTCTCGAGGACCTATCTCTATCCTTATCGGCACTCCTTTGAGTTCCCACGCGTTGAATTTCCATCCCGGCGTGTATTCTTGGCGATCGTCCAACACGACTTCCACTCTGTTCTTCTGCAGATCTCCAAAGAGTTGCTTGGCCTTCGTGAGTATCAGTTCAGCATCAGAGTTTCTGTAGGGGATTGGGACTATTACAACCTGTACGGGCGCTATCCTTGGAGGCAGTACTAGTCCCTTGTCGTCGCCGTGGACCATCACTGCGGCGCCTATCATTCGGGTGGACATTCCCCAAGATGTCTGCCAAACATAGCGTTCTTTTTCCTGTTCGTCCAGAAATTTGATGTCGAAGACCTTGGAGAAATGCTGTCCGAGGTTGTGCGAAGTCCCCATTTGCAGTGCTTTACCGTCGGGCATCATGGCTTCAAGCGCCAGCGTGTAGAGGGCCCCAGCAAATTTCTCTTGTTCTGTTTTCTTTCCAGCGAGTACAGGGATGGCTAGGTAATTCTCCATTATGTCCTTGTAGTCCCCTAGAATCTGCATGGCTTCCAAGTCTGCTTCTTCTTGAGTGGCGTGGGCCGTGTGTCCTTCTTGCCAGAGAAACTCTCTCGTACGCAGGAACAATCTTGTGGCTTCGGTTTCCCACCTGACGACGCTGCACCACTGGTTCAGTTTGATGGGTAGGTCTCTCCAGCTTCTGACCCATTTTCCATACGTCGCATAGATGATTGTTTCAGAAGTTGGTCGTACGGCAAGCCTCTCTTCGAGCGGAGTGTTACCGCCCATCGTGACCCATGCGACTTCGGGCACGAACCCCTCGAAGTGTTCCGCCTCTTTCTTCAAGAAACTTTCAGGTATGAAGAGTGGAAAGTACACGTTCTTGTGCCCTGTTGCTTTTATTTTCTTGTTAAAGGCTTCTTGGATTTTTTCCCAGATGGCGTAAGAGTGCTCACGGAAAATCATGCACCCTTTGACCGGAGCGTAGTCGGCTAACCCGGATTTTAGAACGACTTGAACGTACCACTCTGAGAAGTCTTCGGTTTTCTTAACTGTTATTCCCATATCTGACATTCGAATCTCTTCCTTCGTTTTCTGCTAGTTGAAACAATTTTCGCAAAACAAATCCTATTCTGGGCCGACGTTGCAAGAATCTAGCTTTGTGGAAGGCAATCGCCCATTTTCAACCACTTTCTAGCAAGTTAGGAAGAGAAACTATTAAACATTTTCTTTGCGGGTTCTGTTAACTTGTGGCGCGCGAGGCGTGCCCCCCCCTTTTTCTGTGGTAACAACCGTGGTAATGTTGTGTGGTAACAATGCATGTTGAAATTCTAAAAGAAAACGCCTCTATGGGGTTTGGGTGTTTTCGTTGGTAACAACCGTGGTAACACTGCTTGGTACCGAGTGGAGCGCTGAGTCTTGCCAAGCCCTGTTATTTGGGAACATGTATGCGCGCTGGATGCGCAAGTGTTTTAACCGTTGCTGTCCAAGATTTAGTGCGTTCTGATTTGAGATAAGGTGGGGATCAGGTTTGGGGGTTGTTTTGGTTATCGCAGATGGGATGGCTGACAGGCCTATTAATGAACTGGGATGGAAAACTCCCTTGGAAGCAGCATGTAGGCCCACGTTGAATCGGCTGGCTGAATCGGGCGTGAGTGGTATACTGGATCCTATAGCTCCTGGCATACCGCCGGGAACGGATACTGCTACTTTGGCGTTGCTTGGGTATGACTCTTTGCGAGTTTACACAGGCAGGGGTGCCTTAGAAGCTGTAGGTTCAGGTGTAGAGGTTCTGCCTGGGGATGTGGCGTTCAGGTGCAATTTTGCAACGGTGGACAAGAACCTTGTCGTTCTGGATAGAAGGGCGGGCAGAATCGCGAATGAGGATGCCGCCAAATTGGCTGAGAGTTTGCAGAGGGTCAAGCTTAAGAATTCTCTTAATGTTGAGTTCTTTTTCAAAAACACTGTTCAACACCGTACGGCTCTGGTCATCCGCGGACACAGCCTATCAACGGCCATAAGCGACTCAGACCCGGAAGTAGCTGGGAAGCCTGTTTTGGAAGTGAAGCCTATGGTCGATCTTCAAGAAGCCAGGCGCACGGCCAGAATCGTCAACGAGTTGACACGAGAGTTTCACAAGGTTTTGGAGAAACACCCGGTTAACAAGAAACGTGCAGAACGCAAGCAACCGGTGGCAAACATGATCCTGTGCAGAGGGGCGGGCACGATTCCCAAGATAAGCCCTCTTTCCGAAGTCTTCGGAATCAAGTCTGCATGCGTTGCTGCTGTCCCCCTGATAAGGGGTATCTGCAAGGTTGCTGGCATGAAGATCATCAACGTCAAAGGCGCTACAGGCACGGTTCAAACAGACTATATGGCCAAAGCCAGAGCCGCGGTCGAAGCGCTGAAAACCAATGATTTTGTGCTCGTACACGTGAAGGCCACTGATGTTGCTAGCCACGATGGAAATTTCAAGCTGAAGATTGAAGTCGTGCAGAAGATTGACGAGATGCTCCGCTTCATGCTTGACAACTCAAACTTGGATTCGACATTCATGGCCGTCACTGCTGATCACTCGACTTCATGCCTAACCGGGAACCATGTTGGAGATCCCGTTCCCGTAGTGATTAGCGGACCGTGCGTTCGCAGGGACGGTGTTGTCGAGTTTGGAGAAAGATCATGCGCCGAAGGCGGCTTGAACAGGATAAGAGGCGTGGATCTGATGCACATCCTGATGGACTTGATGGGTAAAACAAGAAAGTTTGGAGCCTGAGCCTTACCGGACGGGCATCAGCTGCCATTCTCTGTAATCTGTCATCACTCTAATGTAACCCTTCAACATCTCATCCACTTCAGCGTCGCCGGTGTCGACCCTCAAGATTTTTCCGTCAATACTCTGAAGTTTGCTCTTAGTTGCCAAAACTATTACCCGCTCTTTTCCGACACGCCTTATAATTTCTGGGCTTATTTGCTGATTTCCCCTTCCAAAGATTATTCCTTGATGCCCTATTGGCGAGACCACAATCCACGTGTTTTGCCAGCTGCCAACTTGCCTCACGATTTCTTCTTCATCCACGTCGAGAATCACGTTGCCATCCTTGTAGAGGTCCACCCCGAGAAGTGTTTTTCCGACGCCGAGCAATTCGGCGACGCTTTTCACGGTTGTTCCTGGACCAAGAATCCACGTTGCTCCTGATTGCTTCTCCTCCATTAGAAACTTCGCAATTGCTGTTTGATTTTCTTTTTCGTCCGTCGTTTCTGGGCTTATCTGCTTGCTTCCTTGTATTTGAGCGGGCAGAAAAGGCCCCTTCATGTAACCACGAAGCTTGACAGCGAAGGAGTCATTTCGCACACTTTTTTCGTCTGCGTCCATGATTTCAAATTCTGCTATTTCCGTCTCTTTTTTCGCGAAGGCCGATACGATATCTGAGGCGTCTGCTGGACTCACCGCAAAAATACCGCTGTACATCTTCACACCTGCTGGAACGCCTAAAACTGGCAGCTCTCCGTAGACTTGCTGTGCATCGAGAATGTCCTCGGCCGTACCGTCTCCTCCAACAAAAACCATCAAATCTACTCTTGCATCTATTAACAGCTTAACAGCCAGCTTCGTATCTTCAGCGGACGTTTTACTACCAATCTTCATGGGCAACGTCTTAGCTGGAAAACCTGCCGCTTCCGTCTCTTCTTTTCCCATGATCCCAGGGCAGGTGAGAATATCAATCTTGACTTCTGTCAAATTCACCTCAAGTTTCTTCAGAAATTCTTTCGCTCTTGCGGGCGCCACACTGTGTGCTCCTTTATTCAGAGCTTCCTGTAGAACGTTGTCAGTTCCCTTAAGACCAACCTTGCCACCCATCCCTGCGATCGGGTTCACGATCAAGCCCAGCTTCATCGTCAATCACCCATGAAATTTGCTTCCCACACTATAAACCATTATCACAGAATCCAACATGATCTTGAAACGTTAACAACAACTTCTCCAAGGTTTGGAATAACGGTACGACTAGTAAATGGGTGATACGAAAGAATCTTTTGATTTGAAAATTCTTATAAGCCGAAATTCTAAACGCTTGAAGAGGAGAATAGGGGGTCATGAAATGCCGATCAAGAAGATGAAGAGTATTCTGGTTACTGGCGCTACCGGTCAGATTGGTTCAGAGTTAACATTAGAGTTGCGGAAAAAATACGGCAGCGGCAACGTTGTTGCCGTGGGACACGTTAAGAAGCCCAGCGACAAGCTGTTCAAGTCAGGCCCGTTTGAAACCGTTGACCTGAATGAAAAAGCTGAGATAGAAAAGACCGTGAAAAGGTATGATGTTGACACGATATACCATCTGGCTGCGATCCTTTCGGCTACTGGTGAGCAGAACCCGCAGCTTGCTTGGAACGTGAACATGGGAAGTCTTTCCAATGTGCTCGAGGTCGCCAGAGAGCAAGGATTGACAAGGGTTTTTTGGCCGAGTTCCATCGCGGTTTTCAGTCCGCCAGCCCCTCGAATTAACGCTCCTCAGGAAACCATATTGATTCCTGGAACAATGTACGGGGTCACTAAAGTTGCTGGCGAGCTTCTGTGCAATTACTATTTCAACCGCTTCTGTTTAGACGTTCGAAGCGTCAGGTACCCAGGCATCATAAGCAGCGAAGTCCTTCCAGGAGGCGGAACCACGGATTATGCCGTAGCGATTTTCTACGAGGCACTAAAAAACAAGCACTACACGTGCTTCGTGAGAGAGGACACGGTTCTGCCGATGATGTACATGCCGGACTGCATAAGGGCCACAATTGAGTTGATGGAGGCTGACCCGTCCGGGATCAAACGTCACGACGGCTACAACGTGGCGGGAACCAGTTTTTCTGCAGGCGAGCTTGCTGCCGAAATCAAGAAGTACATTTCAGAATTCAGGTGCGACTACAAGCCTGACTTCAGACAGAAAATAGCGGATTCGTGGCCGATGTCAATCGACGACAGCGTGGCTCGCAAAGAATGGGGCTGGAAACCCCGGTACGATTTGGCGGCGATGACGAAGGACATGATAGAGAAACTATCAAGGCGCTATTCTGAGGGTAAGCTGTGAGAAAGAACTGGTTCAGCCAGAAAGGGTTAAGAGAAGGAGTGCCCGACTAGGAAAAAGAGGCATGATGAAAATGCGTGATCCCACGGGGTTTTTGCGAGAAGAGTATCAGGATCTTGTCAAGAACGCGCTCGATTGGAAGATAAGGGTTCTTGAGGGCCCAAGTTCACCATGGTGCATGGTTGACGGAAAAAAAGTTCTGATGTTTTGCTCCAACAACTATCTCGGTCTGAGCAATCACCCTCGGCTGAAGGAAGCCGCGACGAAAGCAATTCAGACTCATGGTGCCGGCTCAGGTTCCGTTCGCCCCATAGCGGGAACGATGGATATTCACATTGAGCTTGAGAAGCGGCTTGCGAAATTCAAGCACGCAGAAGCTTCATTGGTCTATCAGACTGGTTTTGCCGCTAACGCGGGCCTGATTCCTCAGTTGGTCGGAAAAGAGGATTTGATAATAAGTGATGAGCTCAACCACGGCAGCATAATCGATGGTGTCCGACTGGCCCACGGTGAAAGAGCAGTTTACAAGCATTCTAACATGCAGGATCTGCAACGCGTCTTGGAAGAAGCAGAAAAACATTCGCCGCCTTACAGGCGAATCCTGATTATAACGGACGGTGTCTTCTCTATGGACGGCGACATTGCACCTCTAGACGAAATAGCCAAACTCGGCGCGGAACACGGCGTAATGGTGTATGTTGATGACGCTCACGGTGAGGGTGTCCTCGGCGAAGGTGGCAGGGGCATCGTTTCGCATTTCAAGCTCGGCCGAGACAGGGTTCAAGTGGAGATGGGCACGTTCTCGAAGGCTTTCGGCGTCGTCGGCGGACACGTTTCAGGCTCCAAAGATCTTTATAGCTTTGCCTATAACAAATCTCGAACTTGGCTGCTCAGCGGATCGCATCCTCCGCCAGTGGCTGCGGCGTGCATCGCCGCAATTGACGTTCTGGAGAGCGAACCGCAACACGTGAAGACGTTGTGGGATCACACCAGATATTTCAAGAAGGCAATGAAAGACCTAGGGTTTGACACTGGAAACAGTCAAACTCCTATCACACCCATAATAGTCGGTGAGAGCGGCGTGGCGAAGAAGTTTAGTTCACGGCTCTTCGAGGAAAGCGTGTTTGCGTTGTCGATAGTGTTTCCAATGGTTGCGAGAGACAAGGCGAGGATAAGGACTATCATGAACGCTGCTTTGACGCGGAAAGACGTGGACGTCGCCATTGGGGCCTTCGAAAAGATTGGAAAGGAGCTTCACATAATCTAGTCGCAGCTTATTCTTTCCAAGGCTTTTTCAACGTCTCCGAGTCCGAGTTTTCTCAGGATTTTCGCTGTTGGTATGCCGTTCTTGTCCCAGCCAACCGCCTTGTAATACCTGTGTTTGTACTCTTCAACCTCGACCTTGTCTGCAGCCTTGCCTTTGTAGGGTCCGCTGGGCAGCGGTTTGTAGAATTTTTCGGGATTGTCATCGTGGATTTTCGGGTTCCATTTCACGTCTGGACCTCCCAACAGTAGCATCGTCCTCTGAAGTTGCAATATCCTCAGGGCTTTAGTGAAGCACCATTCTCTCCGGGTGAGGCTCACTCCTGTGACAGCCTTGTAGAAGTCGAACTTGAGGTTCCGCGACCCACCGAAACCGTTGAAGGCGCAATAGACTCCTGAATCGTTGAATATCTGCATTGTTTCTCCGCCCCCGTCGAGTGGGAGGCTTGCCAGAGACGTGTGATCTCCGCATTGCACTGAGCAAGCGTAGGAAATGATATCGGCAAAGTCTTGACCACTACGGATGCCGTGGGCGCCTATGCTTATACCCTTGGATTGCACCGCATAGGGCAGCAGATCCATCTTCTTTTGCTTTCCGATCTTCAACGCCGCACGATACGTCCCCTCAGCTAACGTTTCTCCAATGTTTTCTCTATAGGCAATTCTCTCGGCTAGGGTTGCGAAAGCTTCGGTATCTCCCCATTTGAGTTCCAAGCCGTCCAAATCTTTCTTGGTCAATATTCCTTCTTGAAAGAGCTCTGCAGCAAAGCCCATGACATTGCCCGTCTGTATGCCGCACATGCCTAGATCATCAAGCAGAGATGCGAGAAACACGTTTTCTTCGGGCACGAATATTCCTAGGTTTGGACCTAAGTACGCCTGCATTTCATAATCAGGATTGTCGGTTATAGCACCCTTGAATTTTCCATTCTTCACGACTGCAAGTTTCAGACAAGTGGTTGGACATCCGAAATCGCCCCAGTACGGTTTCACCCAGAGCCTGTTCTCAAACTTGTCAACCCCATACCCCTTCTCGTCGTGCCATTCCTCCTGCCAGTTGCGTATGGGTTCCGAGCTGGTTTTGTTTCCGAAATTGTACCCTCCCCCTCCGGTTCCCCAGCGCCTCCACAGCTCCCCTTCGAAGACGCCGCTGCACACTGCGTCCATGAGCCTTTTCACTTTTTTGATGTCCGACACTTCAGGCAAGGGTCCAGTGCCCTTCGCAACCACTGCCTTGAGTTTTTTCGAACCCATGACAGCGCCGTAGCCGCCGTAGCCTGCAGCGTGTGCCCATTTAGTGCAGACAATCGCTGTGCGCACCTTGTTTTCTCCCGCAGGGCCCACGTACAGCATTGCAGGTTCCTTCCATTCTCCATACTTGGGATAACGCGTCTTCAGAAGCCCCCTGCACTCTCTGGTAAGCGCTGAAACAGTTTGCTTTCCGTCTTTGCCCCAGGCATCACTTGCGCTTCTCAATTCAACGTCGGAGTCCTTGAGAAACAGGTATACTGGCTTCTCCGATTCGCCGGACACTATTATTCCGTCGTACCCTGCGCATCTTAATTCAACACCAAATTCTCCGGAAAGGGTGGAACCTACAACACCGTTGCTTTGAGGAGACTTGCCTGACACGCACGTTCTCGCTCCTGGATAGAACCCTGTGAGAGGCCCAGTCATGAGGAGGAGCAGGTTTTCTGGTCCCAGTGGATCTACCATTTCCCATTTGGATCCCAACCGGTCCCAGAGGATCTTTGTTGCCAGTCCTCTGCCTCCAATGTAATCATTCAGAATTTTATCGCTGAACTTTGTCTCCTTAATGGCCTGCGTCGAAAGGTCGACGTCTAAGAACTTGCCTGCATACCCAAGAGTCACAGGTAATCTCCTCCTGCTTCTCCATAAATTTTCGCAGCTAAATCCTTAGTTATCTCTTCCGGTTTCCGAGCGTAGAGCTTGTAGGGCTCGTTTCCCCTCTCAACTACCCTGAGGACGTTCCAACTTCCTTCCTGACAAACTTTGACACACTGGGGTTTCCCGTTGCATAAGTCGCAGATTACGATGTGCTTCTCTTTTGGATGCATGTGAGGAACCCTGCCTGGACAAGCGCCAAAACACTGTCCACAGGCCGTGCAAGTTTCGTTGTTCACCAGCACCGCACCTGTCTTATTGCTTACTGACAGGGCTTTCACGGGACATGATTTCACGCAGGGATAGTCTTCGCATTGAGCGCAGAGGTGCGGAAATTCCAGTCCAGGGACAAGCATGAACACCCTCACTCTGGAAGCATCTGGCCAAATTCGATTTTCATGCGATAGCGAGCAGGCTATCTCGCATCTTCTGCATCCGCTGCATTTAGACAGGTCTCGGGCTATCCATATGGGTTCTTTTCTAGTCGGCAAACATTGTGCCTCTTGGAAATTCGTTGAATTTTCCTTAGTCAATGGTGTGATTTAAGGATGGTGTAACATTGTTACACTTCACAGATTATCCAGCAGTCAGTTCGCACCAAGAAATTTCGCGATAACCTAATAATGTCGAACCTGACAAGGGATGCGGGAGGGCAGAGGGACGCTTGAGGGTAATAGCCGACTTCCACATGCACAGCCGTTACAGCATGGCGACGAGCGAAAGAATGTGCATCAAGGAGATTAATCGTTTTGCAAAGATTAAGGGTCTAAAGGTTGTGGGCACGGGGGATTTCACGCATCCGAAGTGGCTTCAAGAGCTGAGTGAGACGCTGGTTCCTGAACCAGATTCAAACCTGTACAAGTCGGTCTCAGATGACAATTCGACCGTGCGTTTCATCGTTACGACTGAAGTCAACACCGTCTTTGCAGCCAAGACTGGATTTAAGAAAGTTCACCACGTCATTCTGACGCCGAGCTTGGAAACCGCGGGACAAATTAATGATAGACTGGCAAAATACGGTAATCTGGCTTCAGACGGCAGGCCAACCCTGGACGTTAACGCGGCGCATCTGGTTGAGGAGGTCATGGAAGTTTCAGCTGACAACATGGTTTTCCCCGCTCACGCATGGACGCCTTGGTTCGGTATTTTCGGTGCTTTCAGCGGTTTCAACACCATCCAAGAATGCTACGAGGACATGGCTAGGCACATCTATGCTTTGGAAACCGGTCTTTCATCAGACCCGCCTATGAACTGGAGGCTGAGCGGCCTTGACAGGTTTACGCTGGTTTCGAACAGTGACAGCCACAGTTTCTGGCCGTGGCGCATCGGAAGAGAGGCAAACGTCTTCGAACTTGAGAAGCCAGATTATCATGAAATGCTGGGTGCCATCCGTACAAAAGATACGGCACGATTAAAGTTTACGATAGAAACAGACCCTGCTTATGGCAAGTATCATTGGACCGGCCACAGAAACTGCAATGTGTCGCTCTCGCCGCAGGAGGCAGCGAAGCTTGGAAACATCTGCCCAGTTTGCCGCAGAAACCTCACTAAAGGCGTTGAGCAACGTGTTGAAGAGCTTGCTGACCGCCCGGCGAATTTTAAGCCTGAAAACACCCCCGGGTTCGTGCGTCTGCTTCCGCTCTCGGAAATCATTGCCACATCATTAGGAGTTGATTCACCATCCTCTGAGAAGGTGTGGGGCGTTTACAACCCGCTCATAGAGAGATTCGGGGACGAGTACTCCGTTCTGATTGATCGTTCGAGAGACGAACTGAGCTCCGTTGCGGGTGAACAGCTGGCCGAGGCAATACTGCGTGTTCGAGACGGGAAGGCCAGGGTTGTCCCTGGTTTCGATGGCGTTTATGGGCAACTTGTTCTTGATGAGAAGGCGCATGGTCAAATCTTGCCGAAAAGAGTTCAACAGTTGAATCTAAATGATTTCGTATAAGAAAACAGTTAGATGCTAGTTTCTGAACCCGCCCTCATTGCAAATGATAACTGCATGTCCGACGTTGCTCCCACTTACCTTCTCAAACATGTAGAGTTTCGTCCTGAATGCGTTTTGAAGTCTTTCGCGCGCGTACCTGTTTGGTCAAGAACAAGAATCCACTTAGCGAACGATATGGAAAAGACTTTCTATCGAACGAATTCGCATGAAAATGAGGCAAACCGAATCAACTTGAGTCCACCGTCAGGCTAACCGTCTCAGTGTCAAATCTTGTTGAGTTGAAGTAAAACTCCGCATTTATTGGGTATGTGCTCGTGAGAGCCCCTCCTGTCGATGTTGGGATGACGGTCAAAGAGTAAGTCGATTGTTGACCAGCATTTAGGCTCATCTGGAAGTATGGCAACCCCTCACTATTAGGAAGCGGAGAACCATCCTTAAAGAAAGTCAAAGGACTAGTAGTGTTGAATATCAGCATTACGTTGTGCGGCTCAACTGCGTCATTATTCTTGATTGTAAAATTAAATAGGGCAGATTTATTTACGACCACTTCGCTCGGATTCAAAGAAACACCGCTCACTGTGAATGCCGAAGTTCCCTGAGTAGAATACCACCATGCGACCCCAATGATTATACCGACAACAATCAAAACTAGAATTAGGATTCCACCTTTGGCTATTCCACTGTTTGAACGAGAATGCAAAATAGTTCTTTCTCCAAGTTGATGACACGACAGAGACGCTTTTAAGTTTAACTATAGAGTCAAGGATTCAAAGTCAAAAGACAGAAATCTTAAATCTGCACAGCAACAGAGGACAAACTACAGGCTCAAGAATGAGTAAGGCTTTGCCAGAGAATAGAAAACCATTGAAATGTGACTTTGAGGAATGCCCAGAAATGGTTCAATGGTATAGAAAGTATAAAGGAAAACTCTGGAAATTATGCACTAAACATGAGGCTTTTATGGCAAGGCAACATCAAGGTCATTCTGTAGACCGTGACCACTTAACCCCAGATGATTGGCGATACTTGAGGCAAAAGGATTTAGAAGAAGAAGAGTAGTCTCTAGTCAAGCTGAAAGACAGAAATCTTAAATCTGCACAGCAACAAAAGACGAACTAGAGGTTCAACAAATGACATTACCAAACTTGGACGAAGTGCGCTATGCTGTTTCAGATTCAATCAAGACCGTTGAGAATCTAATCGAAAAGCTATCTACTCAAAAATCTCTAACTCACCAAGAATTTCGTCATGATTACCACTCTATAATGATGGAGCTTCTTCAAATTGAGGATGAAACCCAATTGCTTACTGTAAATGACAAATACAGTAAGGGATTTTATAAAATGAAGAAAATCCTTCTTTCGCTGCTTGACATAGACAAAATAGAGAAGAAACACGCAAACGACCACTTCATTTTCTTGGACACTCAACTTACGAAAGACATGCGAAAAGACCTAATCAAGTTCTTCAAGAACATCTCCAAGCAGCTTAAACAAGTTCTGAAAACACTCAACTAAAGCTCTTGTCAAGCTGAAAGCTGAATATGAGAAGACGAAAACTTGGCTGAAGAGCGCGCGCTATAGCATGCATTTTAGGCTCCAATGTTCATGAAATCTGCAAGTGAAGAATTTTTCTGTTCTGTAACCTCTTTCTCAGGATAAGCCTTAGTTACGAGTTTACCTTTGAATGCCTTAGACATCAGGGAGTCCTGCAGTTTAGCGATTTCTTTGGTTGATATGCCTTGGTTCCCCCTTAAGCTGTTGATTCCTTCAACGATACTCACAAATCGCTCCTGCAAATCCAATCGTGGAAGTGGGATTCGCAGGTCACCGACTTGTTTAAGGTTCAAATGTAGTCTTGTAGCTCCTCTCTTGATGTTCTCAATTTGCTCTCTAACATAGTCAGTAGATAGCGCATGAACTACATAAGTCGGGTTGACCAAATCTTTCCTGAGACGGACCAATGCTTGGTCTTGGTTCATGTTCGCAGGACAGACATCTGCTGTTACTATCGCACACCGTCCCAAAGTTCCTGCTATGCTAATCACAACGTCATCAGGGTGAAGTTGTGACCGTTTCATTCTTGAGTGAACCGTTTCTGTAATGTAGTCTGCATCATCAAGCACAATTCTGAAGTCTTTTATGTTCTTGATGCGAATTATGGGGACTCCGCTGCTCTGATATCTGTCCCCCTTCCAAAGAGGCGACTCACCTTTGGTAATTAAGGTGCTCACTTCTTTCAGTTTCTTCATGGGTACATTGAAATCATGTGTCTTAGGGTCTCTAAACATTTGCACGAAGACAGCTTGAAGAAGTTTGTTTGTCAGCAGATTCGCCTGTTTCCTCTTTACAAGAAGGGCGTCAGCTTTTTCAAGAATTCTCACTATCCGTTCTTGGTAATCTAATGGAGGGACGATGATTTTCTTCCTTTTAAGGAACCTATAATGCCGGCTGTATCCTGCGTTTTCAATGGGTATCCATCGAAGTTGGTAGTAGAAGAACTTGGGAATCAGGATGTTCTTTCTGACTCTAATGATTTTGGTTCCGTCTGCACCCACACAAAAAGGAAAATTCACGAATTTGACAATTCTTGTATGGTCACCAAAAATAACTGAGTCCCCTTCTTTGGGAAAGACTTTGGAAATCTCATCCGAATATCCTGCAATGAACTCTTGCCCTTGGTCAATAATCGGAAACTTTCCCTTCTCTTTGTAGTCAGAACGTTTTATTTTGATTTTCGAAGGGGTGCTATCTCCTTCTATGCAACTCTCAAAATCTACAATCCTCCAATCCTTTGGCAACGTTGTCATTCTATCATCTTTTTCAATTCATCAAGGTCTTTCAAAATTTCCTCTTCACTTGTCATTACTTGGTCAATTATCTGAACGGGGTTCTCATAGTCAATTTGAACTTGTTCTATTTCCTTGTATTGTGAAATTGACAAACTAAAATTATTCTTCGTGATTCTATCAATAGGAACTACGATACTCTGAGTAGCTTCCTTACGTTTTCTGAACATCTCTATAATGTTAGGAATGTCGCCTTTGCCATCAATGAAGTCCCTTTTTTGGTCCAGACTGTATCCATCTTTTAGCATTTCATAGAACCAAACATTCTCAGTCTTGCCACCTTTCACAAATACCAAAACTGCTGTGCTGACTCCCGCATACGGCTGAAACACTCCTGAGGGCATGGATACCACCGCTTCAAGCTGACATTTTTCCAACAGCATTCTCCTAGCCTGCACATGAGCATTGGAAGAGCCAAACAAGACACCATTGGGAACAATTACAGCAGCTCTCCCACCGACTCTAAGCAGGTTATAGAACAACTCCAAGAATAGGAGTTCAGTTTTCGTGGTGGTAAGTTTGAATGCGTCATTGATGTCGCTTTTGTCTATTGACCCTGCAAAGGGTGGATTGGCAAAAACAATATCATACTGTTGTTTCTGTTCAAACTTTCTGGATAGTGTATCGGCATAGCGGATGTTTGGTCTTTCTATCCCGTGGAGAATCATGTTCATGAGTCCAATGCGAATCATCGTTGAATCAAAATCAAAACCGTAGAAAGTCTCTCTCTTCAGTAAGTTCCAATGAGCTTTTTCAACTATTCTGTCGCCTACAAGATTATGCGCTTTGCCGTCCTCTTCGGTTACAATTATGTCGTTGCTTGTGTATTTTCTGAGGATGTGTTCATATGCCCCGATTAGGAAGCCTGCTGTTCCACAGGCAGGGTCACAGACTGTTTGTCCAATGTCAGGGTCAACAAGCTCAACCATCATGCGGATTACGTGTCTTGGAGTCCTGAACTGTCCATTCTTCCCTGAGGTTTTCAACTCACTCAAGAGGTATTCATAGATGTCTCCTTGAGTGTCTTGGTTTCTTTCCGTGATGTTCATCTCATCAATTATTGCAACCGCTTCCTGTAGCAGAGAAGCCTTCGGGATGGCAAACATGGCATCTTTCATGTATTGAGAGTAGAGAACGTCATCTCCGTTGTGAAGAGTCTTTATGAAGGGAAAGACCACTCCTTGAAAATGCTTGAGCATGTCCTCAGCATTCAGATGCTTCCATTGAGACCACCTGCAGTTTTCGTGCCCTTCAAAGACGGATTTGTGCTGTTCTCCTCTTGCTGCGGCCCTTTTGGCGTGGATTGCGTCCAAGTCTTCGAGTCTCTTGATGAAAATCAGATAGGACATTTGTTCAATTGCGGTTAGCGGATTTGCTATTCCTCCTGACCAAAACCTATCCCAGAGCTTGTTAATCTGCGACTTGAGTTCAGGAGCTAACACGTGTTCCTTTCCTCTCCAATTGAGCACATAGTTGTATTACTTCCTTCAAATCTTCATCTTCAAACAATGGAATAGGAGCGTTGACTCCAAAATTGGTGAAAGGAGGCTCAAACAAGTCACCATAATCAATATGATGCTTCTTGGTAAAAACTGTCTGTATAGTTCTCAGAAAGTTCACTTGGTCAGCATTAAGATAGTTCTTCTCAATCATGAACGTCTTAAAAGCATCTTCAATCATCTTCTTAGGTTCAGGAAAACTGTACAAGCCTAAAACGTTCTTGATGAACTGCACAAGTGTTCCCCTGTTTTGTTTGAAGGCTTTCTGCAACACTTCTTCCGTGATGTAGAGCTCAGGACTATTCAGAGTCAACTCAAGATTTACCAAGTCTTCCTCGTTCAAGGCCTCATTATTCTTTATCTTTAGAATTGTCGGATTTTTATCAGCAAGCTGCCTAATCCTCTCTTCAACTTTCTGAATGTAGGTTTTCACATACTCATGAGAAGGCAACGGTCCATACGCAATGATTTCTCTCTCTTTTATCCAATCATCAATATCCAATTTGATAGTAGGTCTTGGTTCAGAAAGCTTGTATCGCATCAACGGACCAAATTCTCTACCAAGCATCTGAGCATCTTCATAGGATATGCTTGTCCAAAAATCAGCACGGAGAACCCTGTTTAGCAAATGTTGCTTTTCCTTTACTGCATTAATCGTTGTTGGCAGACAGTTCAAGTATTCTCCTATAGAGTCCCGAAGTGCTTCAATCTCTACTTGACTCTTGTGCAAGATTGCCAAACTCAACTGCTCAACTTTAAGCATGAAATAGGCTTCATCAGGATTGACATCAGACTTGTACTTCATAAGCGGAGCAATCTTTCCCTTCAAAAACTCCAACTGATTAACGCCTATCATATCCCAAAAATCAGGAGAAAGCGCCTTCTCCAACTCCCTCATATGTTCCTTAACAGAAGCTGAATCCACAGGCAAGCTATTCATATCAGCAGTCAGTTTTCCCTTGACCTGCTCAGACCTCACATCTTTGACACTTAGGAAATAGTCCATTTGCTGCAATCTTGCAATGAAAATCTTTATAGGAACAGCCTCAGCAGGCTTCTCCTCTTTCCCAGGAGGATGCATCTTGAACCATTCAAAGTTCTTCCAAAAATCAAAAATCAAAAATCAAAAAATACTCTTTCTTACGGTTTGGCAACCAATGCCTATGAAGCTCTTTACAGGTTTGGTCATTTCTTGTACCTCTGCCAATCATCTGCCAAAACCTAATCTTGGAAAACACAGGCTTGGCAAAAGCAAGATTGCACACTTCGGGAACATCTATCCCCGTATCAAGCATATCAACCGAAATGGCAACCTTCGGAAAATCATCATTTTTGAATTCGCTAATCAGCTGCTGTGCTCTGCTGTCTTCTGAAACTATGATTCTTGTGAGCCTTCCTTTATACTGCGGATAGAGTTTTTCAAAGGCTTCCCACAGCCGTTTAGCATGCTTCTTTGAGACGGCAAATATGATTGATTTTGCAGGCAGAGTTCCTGTTTCATCCATCACGCAGTTGTCCATGAACTCTTTGACTATGGCTTCATTCGTGCCTACTACAACTACCTTTTTCTCAATGTCTGTGCCCTCAAAATTGAGTTCTTCCTCCTCAATCCCCAATTCCTCTAAAACTTTCTTCTTTACCTCGTCAGGCACGTCTTCAGGTTTTATACCTTCAATCTGAAAATAAGTTTGGGCAGCATAAACTTTGTAATCAACAAGGTAGCCCTCAGCTACAGCTTGTTCATAAGTGTAAAGATATGTTGGCACACCACCTTCACATTCAAAAAACCTGAAGGTGTCTCTCTCTATCAATTCTGAAGGAGTGGCTGTCAAGCCTATTTCCATAGCGTCAAAATATGTGAAGACCTCTTTCCACTTATTGTATATGGACCTGTGAGCTTCATCTGAAATGATAACGTCAAAATCACCGCAAGAGAATTGCTGATAACACTCCATGAAAGTCTGTATTGTGGACGCGTAAAGACGTGGGAACTTCTGCACGTCTCCTGAAAAAACCTTCACCTTGGATTCATTTGGAAAGAACGTTTTGAACCCCAAATCTCCGTAAGCCTGGTCTCTTAACGCTTTTCTGTCCGCAAGAAAAAGGATTCTCTGTCCTCTATTTGCCCTCAGCAGAACATCAATGAGTGCCATTGCCACACGTGTCTTGCCCGTGCCCGTTGCTTGAACAATGAGGAACTTTCTTTTCCCTTTCTCGATTCCTTCAAGAACTCTCTTAACCGCTTCAATCTGGTATGGTCTGTCAACAATTTCCTTCTTAATAGGCACATCTTGAAAGTCTTTCTTTGAATAATTTTGGAACCGTATCCTCTCAAGCGAGTTCCTGTCATGGAATCCACTGACCATTCGGGGATTCTCAAACGGCTTATTCCAAAACCAAATCTCATAACCATTAGTCAAAAAGATGAATGTATCCTTGCCTGTCTGCTGCCTAATATCTGCAACATAACCTTCAGCCTGCCTCTGCCCCAAAATAGGGTCTTTGGATGTCCTCTTGACTTCAACAACCGCCAAAGGAAGCCCTTTTGAATCCAACAACAGATAATCAGCATAAGCACTATCCTCAGGATTCTTCAACGTCTCCGGCATCGTCTTGTACTTGCCATAGTTGAAGTCGGACTGTTTTGTATCGACTTCTTCAATGACTTTAGTTCTGTCTTTTGAGCCCCAACCACATCTTTTCAGCAATTTATCTATCTTTTCTCTACGAGTTCTATATTCAGACAGACCTGCCATTTCTGTCACTGATTCAGTCTGCAAATATGTCACAAGATAGGCTATAGCATTTGTGCAGGTAAAGGTAGGCGCGCACTAACCAATCTATCAATGTAAATAAGACCTTTTAAGGTAGTACGTGTTTAACGATTCTGAGAAAGCATGTTCTATACTGGATTTGACTCCACAAAATTAGCAAAAAAGTTCATCCCTTTAGAAGATTTCCTTAACAAGCCGCAGGAATCTGACCAAACGAACGCTGAGGAACTGAACTCAGAATCTCCTAAACCTGAGCAACTCAAAGAGGAACCCATTGATTCCGAAGAGGCAAATGCAATGCCCAAGTTGCCTATTGTATTAAAGGCATTAATCGGAGCGTCAGTCACAACGCAAGACTCAGATTTTGACGAACATTATAAAACTACTCTTGGCAACGTATTTGAAAGACACGATATTCGACTGGAAAAAACGATTTACAAAGGCGCACACATAGTGAAGCAGATAGGCGCAAACTTTGACCAAGTATTTACTGAAATCTTGAACGAAATAGGACCAGCTCTCGCTCATATAGACCTTTATTTTGCCACATATCCTAAACCGTTCGTTTCGATTTTTGGCAAGGCTCAAGGAGAGCGATTACGTCCTTTGGAATACATAGAGAAACATCAAAATGGATTTGCGCATGCGTGTGCATGGTGGCATTGGAGAACTTACTCTAGAGCTGAAACAGAATATGAATATCATATTGACCATTTTGAAGGTAGGGCAACACCAGCATGGGCTGAAATGGAATCTAGCAAAGTGAACATAAAATCATACTACAATGGATCTGAATGCGACTGTCTTATTTCCTTTGCTGACCTTATCTTGAAAGCATTAGACATATTCCATTTTGGAACTATTGACTACCGAAGCATCTCTCAACCAATAAGGAAGAGAGCTAGAACCTTCGCCCTAACTCAAAAAATAAAGAGCTACGATTTAGCGAAATATGATTGGACAATAAAAGCAACAGTTCCTGAGTTGCCACTAGACATAAACCTCAATCGCTATGTGAAGCATCCAATATATTTCATTGCATGGACTCCAACATTACCAAGAAAAACAGTAAAAGTGAGTTTTGAATGGAGTAAATTATACAACTCTATAATTCAGAAAGCGATTAAGGCAAAAGGGTGCGTGAAATTTCTGGACTTTGACAAAGACATGACTTTCTGGGATACAACCGATTTCATCATACCTTGGGAAGCCCCTGACGAAGAACATGTGAGGCTTCTATTAAGCATGGGATTTGAAAGGATGCCAAAAATACTAAAATCATCCGATATAATAACATAACAAAATAATGCGTTTTCACGCAAGGAGTGCACCCTTTGGGCTTAGAGTGTACCAAGTATACAGCGTTTATAAAGTCGTATTTAACACTTGTGGAGCACGGTTCTATTTGTCATCGTCTCGCATGTGTCCCACGTCTGTCCAACGCGTGTCTCACATCTATATTACACTTGTTAGATGGACGACAATTATCTTATGGTTATTCTTTTCTTAATGCATTTGTTCCCATTCTTCCCGAGTCAAGACGCCTTTTCCTCCCGCTAGGCCTGAGAGTATAGTATCCAGTGGGTCTAATTCTAGCGCGCGCGGGCTCACCGCGTTAACACTGGTGACGAGCATTGATTGTTGACTGTTCAAAACCTGTTCTATAATATAGAGAGAACGCATATTGAACATCTAGGGTAGAGAATTTGAGAGTGCATTCCAAGAGCTACCACAGCGATGCTTTAAACCTTCGGACACGATGCCAGGCTTGAAGTACTCGATTGGATGAAGTTCTTCCCGCTTACACCAGAAATTGGTAAACCTGTCACGTGGATTCTGCAGCAGTTCATCAGCAGTCGCGTAGCCGATGAGGTGAACTGAGTTTTCATGAGCCGCGTTCAAACCCAACACGTAAAAGCTTTCTTTGAGGGTGGTTTCTTTGAACGTTAAACCCCATTTGTTTTTGACGCGTGTTTTTACGTTGTACGGCTGGGCGCCTATGAATCCATCTGGCTGATGCGGCCACACATTCACATCGTTGAACTTGAACACGAGACGCCAGGGTTCACCGAGCAACGTGTGAACTGCAATTTCACCGAAATAACCGACCCAGTGGTTCCTAAGAATGTTAGAGAAGTGTTCATGCGTGAGTGCATTATCGTGTATAGCTTTCACTAAAGCTTCCCACGAGGTTTGAGGAGGCAGCTTCATCTCCTCAAGCAGATGCTTCAAGTCTTTATGCATGTTAGACACGCCCAGCTTCGTCAGTTCACGTATGTGCTGCTGAACGCCGCTTTCACTTTCAAAGATTTTTCGGATGTTTACCGCAATCATGCTGCTCCACCTGCTCAATATTTGTTCCTTATGTATTATAGAACAGGTTTTGAACAGTCAGCCTCGAACCCTCCTTATCGTGCTGACGCTAACCCCGTATTTTTCAGCGAAAACTTTATGTCTAATCTTAGAATCTGCAGTCTTTATCTCAGCAACCTCTTTTTCTGTAAGCTCACGCGGTCTTCCAGACTCCTTCGCTGGGAACTGCGCACGATAAGCCTCGTCAACGATGTCGTACGGCGTCGTGAAAGTGTTCTCTGCAAAGACGTTAACGTCGCGGTCGAGTTTGCGCTTGCCGTCGAACAACCAGCTGATCTTCTTTTTCTTGTGTTGAACTGAGTTTAGCGGAATGTTGTCGTGTATAAAGTCCATCAAGCCTGTCAGCCGAGTCGTCTCGCTCTCAAGGATGACCTCTTTGCGTGCAGCTAAGTTTTCACGTATCATTCTTTCAAAGTTAAGTTTCTTTTCGTCCGAAGAGCCTGTCACCGCGATGCCTCCTTGTGCAGCGTGAACCAGCTTGCCCTGATACCATGCTGCATAACACCGATTTCTTCCAATCCAGAGCTCATCTATCGACGCTTCACGCCGTATGCCGCTGTAGAACTTCGCTAATTCTTTTGATAGGTTGCTTTGCTCAAACATCGGGTCACCGAGCCAGAAGCCGCCGTCTGTCGAGATAGTTAAACAACGTTCACCTTGATTGATAGCCCACCCTGCCATGCTGCGAGCTCTACCCACTATCAGCGACGCCCATTCGATGTTCCAACTACCACCTACCTCGCTGCGCGTGTACATCGCACGCATCGCCTTCTTCTTGCCGTATTTTCTGAACTCCTCGCTTTGCAAGCCGCTCACGTGCAACAGCCGGGCAATATCTTCAGCCGTATGACTCGGCTTCATGTAAGCGAAGCGGCCGATGATGCCCACCATCTTTGCCTTTTCAATCTGATAGTCGGTGCTGTCGCGTTTACCGCGCGCTTCAAGCTCAGTCTTCTTCTTCAGCATATCAACAAGGAACGGTCTCAGCTCATTTTCAACTTCGTTCTCCAGCGGCATAAAACCGTAGCCTCTGAACTTCGTAACATTCACACCCAGAGTCAGCGCCTGTCGAAGCTCAGCCAACGTGCAGTACGATAAGCCTCGTAATGGAAACATCAGTTTCGGATAATAGTTTACTTGAACAGGCAGCGTCGGGTACATCGTTGCATGAGGAAACTCGAACTCTACCTCGCAGAAGCCTTCAGCGCCTTCTTTAACATCCTGCAGCGTAATCGGTTTGTACTCCGTGTCCTCGTTACTCAGAGGTTGCAGAATACCCGCTATGATGTAAAGAGATTTGAAGTCATAATAAGAGGCTTGAACGTGCGGGAAATATCCTCGTGCGAAAGCCTGATTGTTACCTCCCCAATACGACATTACGGCGAGAAGTCGTTCGTTCAAGTCGCCGCTGAAAGTTAACGTTTTCGCAACATGCTCGCGCCACGAGCCATTCTTCATCTTCTGGTTTATCTGTATACGTTCTTCTTCAGCTTTACATGGCAGCTTCTTCATCGTGCGCCGAAACGCTGCCACCGTAATCGACGTGTACGTCGCGTAGCAGTGAGGGTCCAAGTTAAGTGGTTTATAAGAATCAACGATGCTGCGCCAAGCCTCGACTGCGATTTCAGCGTCTCGTACGGCGTAAGCCTCGTAGACCTCATGATGCCGTTGCAGCAACTCTTTCATGTGCAGCTTCCAATAGCTGTCATCTTTACCGTCAGCCTCGATTCGCAGCTTCGCGTAACCGATGGCAGCACCTACCTTGTCCAGAGATGTTTTCATGTGACCGAACAGATCAGCAATGTGTAGCGTGAAGTCTGAGCCTGAAACGCTGAATCGTCGTTGCCACATAACCGCCTTGTTAAACTCGCTGACCTTCGGCTTCACACGCACCGCGCGCCCGGCTTCAACGCTCTCATATTCGTCGTAAAAATCCTTGACCTTAGACAGTTCAGCAATCGCGAAATGCGCTATTAGAAAGATGTGCCTGCGCGGTTCGACATCCTGCTCGGCGAGGAATTTCAAAGTGTAATCGAGAAGTTCGAGGGAGGAGATGCCTTCACGTTTGCCGATGTAATACACTTTTGAACGTCCGCGACCCAGTGAAAACTGCACGCTCAATAGTTCACGGTCAGCGCTGCTGTCCTCTGGCGTGAACTCAGTGTCGAAGCCGATGTCAATGTAGTCTTTCAACACTCGGCCTCTTTTCAATGGCGTGAGAACATGCTTCAAATCTTTCAGTTTAAGGTTTCCAACATCTTCTTTTCTCATACAAAAAACCAACTTTTTCTTTCGCTCACACAGGGGGGATTTTGTTCCATTGTGTAACTATTCGCGCGTATTTATTTAAACGTTACTTATTATTAAAAGTAACTCAAAAATGAATACTAATGATAAATCTTAAATATAAAGTAACGCGTATGTACCCCTGAGGACAAAGCAATGCTGAGAAAGAGTGAAGTCAACTTTGTCGAGAAAAACAAAGGCCATAATGGAGTCATGATGGCTTCGGATAAACAAAAAATGTACAGGATTAGAAAGAAAGCGCAGAAAACTATTGAAGAACTGACTTACCTTGCCCAGAATCTCCCGGAGAAACAGCTTAAGCAAATTTTTAGTGAAGCTGCTCTTATTCCGTTCTGCAAGGCGATTCTCCACAGGCCGGAAGCTGACAAGAAGCGCATTCGCAAAATCATCCTGGGGCTTATAGGGGACGTCTTTGGCGACGAGGAGTTTGCTCTGAGAATGGTTCCTGAAGACGCAAGAAGGCTGATTTCGAACACTGATAACCCGTTGGAACTCGTTGAGAGTTTGTTTTTCGCTTCAATGTATTCAGAATGACTGCGCTTGCAGGTCAGACCATACTGGTACCTCAGAAGTGGGCTTCTCAGGAAATCAATTGAATAGTTCTTAGCGCGTGCTATATGAGTTACGCAAAACCTTTTTTTCTCGACTCTGTTGAATGCCTATCCTTCTTGAGTGTGAGTAACTCGTAACCGATGTAATCATGATAACTACTTGGATTTGATTCGTGTTTGCTCCCTGCCGCGCGTGCTGAAAAGGCAGATAAGGTTGGTTAACCTATCTTCTGCAGGATGGGATTAATGACTTCGCAGAGCTACTTTTCTTTGCTTTTGACTCTTGCAAAAATGACCCAGAAAATTACTACAGAATTTAATGAAAAAGGGCAGATAAGAAAAATCAAAATGCCATATCTCAAAGAAAAGATTACGCGGTTTGAATACAAAGAAGGAAGCATTGCTCGGCAGTGGAGCTATGAACAAATCGTCAAAGAAGAGTGGGTCTGGGAGGACCTAGTCAGAATAATCGCGCCCGAGGCAAAAAAACTGGAAAGTTTTCCAAAAAGCGTCCAACAATTATCTGAGGTTTTTAAGGTTGATGTTACCCAAGCTGAATTTTGGGTATCTCGTTTTGTTGACGTAATTGCCAAAGAAACTTTGGAAAATGCCAATGAAGACAGAATTGCAGAATTGACTTTTTCCTTTGTGAGAGACCTAGAAGGTTCTCCAAGAACATGGTCTCCTAGACTGTGGCTTAAAGGAATATGGATGGTTGATGATGTTGTTGAAGTCTCTGAAAGTTTGCGATTTACAAAACCAGCGGCTGTTGATCTTGAAAGAGAATGGAACTTGCGCATGTTCCCTTTTTTTTATGAAAATTGGCTACGTAATGACCCGAGCGCGATACTGGATGTATCATTCCGTGCTAAGAACCAGCCTGAAATGCAAAAGGAAATTGAAAAGCTGATGTTGGTGCTTCGTCTGTTCAGGGTTGGTTCAGTTTCCAACGTTAGAACAGTATGGAAGTCTGAGTCTATACTCGAATTTGGAGTAGGTGGCGTCTCCTTTGGGGGTCTATTATCTGAAAGTTATAAGTATTCCCTTTCAAAAGCAGATGTTCCCAAACTCAAAGAATTCTTTGAAAAGATAATTCCTCTTATTCCTCCGAACTTGTATGACCCTGCGATAAAACCAGTGGATTACTCCGTGATAGCTGTTCAAAGATACAACGATGCAATTTCGAAGCCTGAGATATTTGAAAGCCGACTCAGTTTTGCAATAATGGCTCTAGAAGCGTTGTATTTGAAGGAAAACGAGCGTGAAGAACTAGAGCATCGTCTGAGTCAAAGGTTAGCTCGACTCTTGAGTTTTTGCCGCTATGAGCCAATCGAGGTTTACAACACAATGAAAGAGTCCTACGGATTGCGCAGCAGTTTCGTTCACGGTTCGCCAATCCCTGAGGAAAAGTTGAAAGGCATAGCGAAAATGGGTCAAGAAGTCATTGAATACGCGCGTTTATCAATTGTTTTGTTCTTGTTGCTAAAACAAGTGACTGAAAAAGACAAGTTTCTCAGTCTGATTGACCACTCATTGCTAAGCGAAAATGCTGTTGACAAGCTTGACAAAACTCTTAAAGAACACTGCACCATTTGTCTGGTTCAAGATTTAAGGTCCACTGAGGCTACTTCAAAGCCGTGAAAAACCTCAAAAAGTTACTGCGCATTTCATCTTTAGCGCGCGCTGCATTTTCTGCCTAGGTTGCAACCCAAGCACAGAGAGAACCTAGGGGGCTAGGGTCAGTGTTCGACCACAATCTTCCCGCTGGCCAGGGACGTGACCACTTTCCAGCCATTCTTTAGGCATTCAGTCAACTCTGTTTCGGTTACAAGTTTCTGACAATGTTCGCCGTCGGGGCAATCTTCTTTCTGCTTATTCACCTGTCCCTTGGGCCGCTTGGCGCGGAGGACTTTGCCCACGTTCTCAGCGTCTCGTAACTGAATCCCTGCCCGCTTTGCTGCGTCACGTTGGTCAGGTGATAAGCTCTCCTTGAACTTTTCCAAGGCCTTGAGTCTCTCTGAGAACTCAAACGTTACCGTCGGTATCTCACTTGTAAATTCCAAAATCTGAACTGCCTCAGCGAACTTGCTCCGCAGCTGGTCAATCGCTGGCCTTGAATATGGAGCCTCTTCGCCCCGGACTTTTCGGCCTCTGATTTTCCTGGCCCAGTTTGGAGGCATTCGGATTTCTTCCATCGCTGTGTTTACGTAGCGTCTTGCATCATGCCAATTAAATGTGACACCGGCTTCTTTTGCCAAGCTCCACATCAGTTTGCCCATATGACCGTATTTGAGCGGGCCGTATGGAGATTGCGCTGAAAGAAAGATGTGGTCCTCAGGTGTAAGTCTTCTTCTCATTCTTGATTCGACCCATTCTTTATAGTTTAACAAGTCGCGTTTGGCTTCGGGCGTGAGGAAGGTTATCTGTCTAACGTCTTTGTATCTTCCGATTCCATGCCCCTTTAAGAGCTCAGGAGGGATGTTAATGCATGGCAAGTCAATTTTTTCCCATCCTTCTTCAAGGTGTTTCCATTGAATCCGCGAAATAGTTTCTTTCGCGATGGCTGTGCTGCACACGAAGGTTATGAGTGATTTGTCCCTTGGATTGAGAGCCCAGTTCCAAAGCTTGCGCAAGTCGGCTTTCCGAGGCATGTTGTACGGTCTCACTTTTTCAACATTCAATGCGCCCGAGGCTTTGGCGAGGTCGATGTAGTTGTGCTTGAAGAAACTCTTGACTGCAGTGATTAGATGAAATTTCACAGCGTTCGTGAAACCCACATTCTCTGTTGACACAAGCTCGTCCAGCAACTTCTCAACTTCCTTGTTTGAGGTTTCCATTTTCAGCAGCTCAGATGGTGTTTTTGCGGCCCATTCGCAGAACCTATAGAGACTGAAGGCGTTCATCGTCTTGTCTTGGAGTTTGGCAAGCCAACGTTTCACTTCTGGGTACTGGTCTGCCCACAGAGGAATAACATTTGAGCTTTTCATCTTCTCAGCTACCTCGGTTGGCTTCTTGCCTTTCGGTCCTACATTACTCGTCATCCCAGACGCCTCGAAAAATGATGTACGCAGCCGAGTACTTATAGTTGCTTACTGTTTTCCTATACAACAACAGTTGAATCTTACCGACTTCACTTTTTGATGTCTGGTCCATGCTTTTGCTGTATGTGTGGTGAACAAGTCTACGACAAGACTTATTAAATCGTAAGACGTGCGATTATTCTGTGATACCGAATGGAGACAGTGACACAGCAAAAGTCCAGCAACAATGATGCCGTCCTGGCAGTAATAGACAGGGTTCTGAACCAAGTTTTCGGGAAAGAAGCCACGATTCTGATATTCAGGTACATGGAACAAAACTACTCCTTGAACCGCAGTGAAGTCAGCGACAAGATTGAATTGTTCGCACAGGGATTAGAGGACTTCCTGAGATCGGGCGCAACCATAATCGAGAGAAAGATTCTCGAAGACATAACCTCCGATTGCAACCAGCTTCGCAGAATGGAACTTGAGAACGTTGAGGACGAACCGAGTTTTGTCGCTCAAATGAAAATAGCCATGCACAGATCTTAATCATTTTTCATTTAATGTGCCAAACGTCTCGCGCAGCATAATTGTTTTTCTTTTCATAAGCCATGCGCGCGTTGACAGTTTTATAAGTCCTAATGAACATTCTTCTGGAAGTAGATGTTTCGAAGCGGAAGCAGAAGATTTGAAAGACGTTTTATCTAAGGTAATCGAAACTGCCGTTAAGGCTTTCAAGGCTGAATACGTCGAGGTTCGTGCGCAGAAACTCTACAAGACAGCGGTCACCGTTAAGGAAGCTCGTGTTGAAGCGGCAAAACAGGGAATTGAAAATGGCGCGGCACTCCGCGTCCTCGTTAAAGGTGCTTGGGGATTTGCTTCTGTAGGCACTCTGGATGTTCAAGCTTTGAGTGATGCTGTCTCAGACGCGTGCAGAATGGCCAAAGCCGCGAGCGCAAGACGCAGATTGCCCGTGAAGCTTGCTCAAACTAAGACCGTTGAAGACAAGATTGTGTCGAAACCAAGAAAAGACCCAGCAGAAGTACCTGTTGAAAACAAGATGAACCTGCTGCTGAGTGTCAACAACACTGCCTTACGAGAGGACAACCGTGTCAAGAGTGTGACTACAAACTATCTTGATCTGACAGGCATGAGTTATTTCATCAACAGCGAACATACGTACATCGAACAGGACAAACTTTATGTTTTTTTGGGGGTTTCCGTTACTGCCAAAGAAAACAATCTCTTTACTTTCAGCAGTGAAGCCGTAGGGTCTACGTCTGGATATGAGGTGTTCGACGTTGAAACGCCCACTAAGGTGGGGGAAACCGTTGCTAGACGTGCAACTGCGCAGCTGAAGGCGAAACCTCCTAGAGGAGGTACGTTCCCAGTGGTTCTCGCTCCGAACGTGGTCGGCACGTTGGTTCATGAGGCCTTTGGACACTTGGCTGAGGCCGATCTCACGCTGGCTGGGTCGGTTTTGTCCGATAAGCTCGAGAAGAGGGTGGCTTCCAACGTCGTGACTTTCTATGACGATGGAACGGTAAACGGTGCTTTTGGCTCCTTCAAGTATGATGATGAGGGCGTTCAGGCGCAGAAGACGCTGCTCGTCAAAGACGGTGTATTGGTCGGGCTGATGCACAACCGCGAGACGGCTCAACAGCTCAGTGCAGATCCAACAGGCAATGCGAGGGCCGAAGACTTTCACTTTGAACCAATAGTTCGGATGCGGAACACGTTCATCGAAGCGAGGGATTACACGTTTGAAGAGCTGATTGAAGACGTGAAATTTGGTTATTACCTGAAGAGCTTCCGCGGCGGCGAAGCTAACTTGGACGGTACTTTCCAAGTTGGAATTCAAGAGGCCTATGAAATTGTTAGGGGAGAGGTCGGCGAACCCGTCAGAAATGCCTCCATAAGTGGCAACACGCTTGAAACACTGTTCAAGATAGACGCCGTAGGAAAAGAGTTTGAACTCTGGCCTGGCCTCTGCGGCAAGGGTCAATCAGCATGTGTGGGTGACGGCGGTGCCCATACTAGAGTGAGGGAGGTGATGGTCGGTGGCAGCTCTTAGACAGGAAGAGCTACTTCGTCTGGCTGAAAGAGCATCCGAACTCGCATTGAAAAAAGGAGCGAGCGAGGCTGAAGCGTACGTCTTTCAGGACTTGAGCACGTATGTCAGCATTGAAAGAGGACAGATTTCAAAGACCTCTCGAACGTTTGACAGAGGATTGGGCTGCAGGGCAATAGTCAACAAGTCTCTGGGTTTTTGTTACACGAACGTACTTGAGAGTGAAAATGCCGTAGAAGAAACAGTTCTCAAGGCATTGGATTTTGCGCGAGCAAACAGACCAGACGATAACTGGCGTGGTCTCCCAGCTGAGAAACCCTTCCCGACTGTGAAAGACACTTACGACAGCAGAATAGAGAACCTGCGCGTGGAAAACCTGGTCGAAACAGCCTCTGTAATGTTAGACGCTGCAGAAAAAAAGGATAAACGCGCCTTTCCAATAGAAGGCGAAGTGCGCGCGAGCAGCTTGTCCGCCGCTCTTGCGAACTCGAACCGTGTCTCTGTTGACGACAGAGGGACCATGATTGAATGTAGTCTGGCGACGATAGGCCACGAAGCAGACGAAGTGACGCCAGTATGCTTCGAGTTCAACCTCGAAAGAACCTACGACATTGATGCTGCCGCGGTCGGCGAAGAAGCGGCCAGGCTTGCGGTTTCAGCGTTGAAGGCCAAAAAGACAGAGACAAAGGAGACTACGGTAATACTTACCCAGTTTGCTCTGCAACAGTTGCTATCTTACACTCTCATCAGCGCCATCAGCGCGGATCGCGTGCAGAGAGACCAATCCTTCTTCAGAGGCCGAGTTGGCGAAAAAGTGGCGTCAGAAATTGTGACCGTTTATGACGATGGCCTTTTGCCCGGCGGCATCCGCACTTGGAAGTCTGACGGCGAAGGCGTTCCTCAGCAAAAAACGCTCATCATCGAAAAAGGAGTCCTCCGAGGCTTCATCTACGACAATTACGCGGCCAGAAAGGAAGGAAGAGAAAGCACTGGAAACGGTGCAAGAGCAAGCTATTTGTCCACCCCGAGCGTTGACGCGACGAACCTACACTTTCAAGCTGGAACAGAATCGGCAGAAGCGCTCATCCGTGACGTACAGGAAGGGCTTCTAGTCAATTCGGTTCAGGGTGCACACACGAGCAATCCAGCCAGCGGAGAATTCAGTGTTGTTGCCACCCCCGCCTGGGCCATCAAGAACGGCGAAATTGCTTATCCAGTTAAGGGAGCGATGCTGTCTGGAGATGTCTTTCACATGTTAGCGAATGTATCCGGCTTGGCTAACAACGAGAGGAAAATCGGGCAGGTCGTCGCACCATGGGTCCGGGTGGAAAATGTTAAAATCATAGGAAAATAAATAACTCAGTCCCTCATTAGAGCATGGAGAAGGCGAAACGTTTGGCTGCACAGACAATGAGACAGAGACTGCTCAAGTATAACACGCCGCGCAGAGTGGTTCAGTTTCTGTCCTTCATCTTCTTCAGCTCAATAGTTTTCAGTCTCGGTGCGCTACCGCTGTTGTTTCCGGTTCTTTGGACGTGGGGCCTGAAGGCGAACAGCGTGGGTGACGCTTTCACGGCCATGCAGCTGATGCCCACCGGATGGAACAACACCAGCATCCTTTTTCCTTGGATAGGATTAGCTTCGTTCCTTATCGTGGGTATACTCATCGGGAAATCGATGTGCGGATGGGTCTGTCCCTTCGGCTTCGTCCAAGACATAATCGGTTTCTTTCGGCGTGAGCAGACTGATTTGTCACTGAGAACTCATGAAACCATGGTTTACGTGAAGTACATTGTTCTGGCAATTACGCTGTTCATCGTCGTCACTTTTTCAGCTTCAGAGATTGCGGGCGTCAGCGGAGGATACCAGAGTGGTCTCGGCATCTTTGCCTACGCGCCTTTCTCAACCTTGAGTCCGTCTGAAACCTTGTTCGCCACGTTGCCGAGTTATATTCACGGTTTCTCCGTTAACGTGTTTTCAAGCCAGGGCGTGAACGTGCTGAGCAGCATTTCGAGCTTGCCGGCGCTTTTTTGGATTCAATTTGCAGTAATGGTTTTTGTTCTGGCCTTTGTGTTCTACGTGCCTCGAAGCTGGTGCAGGTACTTCTGCCCTCACGGAGCCATCATGGCTATCATGAACAATTTCAGCTTCCTCGGCTTGAAGAGAGAACCTACGAAATGCGAGAAAGCTGGATGCGGCCTCTGCGTTCAGGTCTGTCCTACACGCGTTCCTATTCTGGACCTGCCTTGGGAAAAATTCAGCCATCCGGAGTGCATTTACTGCATGCGATGCGCTGACGTTTGTGAACACGGAGCCATCAAGCCGACGTATCCCTAAGGTTCGTTGCGACGCTTTCAGTTTTTCCTTGCCCAGGGGCTTTTTGAGTATTCGTTCAGAACCGTTTCGTACACGTTTTTGGTTTGTTGAGCTATAGTGTCCCAGTTGTATTTCTCTTGGATTTTTCTTTGCGCATTGGCTCTCAAGCGGTTTGCTAAGGCCTCGTCCGTGAGCACCCTCGTTATTCCCCAGGAAAGTGAATCGGGGTTGCCGGAGTAAACTTTGATTCCGTCTACTTCGTGGTTGACTATTTCTGATAGGCCGCCGGCGTCTGAGACTACGACAGGGCTTCCTGCGGCCATGGCTTCGAGGGCTACTATTCCGAAGGGTTCGAAGAGGGAGGGCACGACTGAGACGTCGGCGCACTTCTGCAGTTTTCGCAGAGTTTCGTTGTCTAGGAAGCCAGTGAACATGACTTTGTGGGCTATTCCCAGCTGTTGAGCGAGGTTTGAAAGCTGGTCTCTCATGTATCCGTTTCCGACGAACACGAACTTCGCGTCTATTCCTTCCAGCACCTTTGGAATGGCGCTTACGAGCACGTGGGCTCCCTTTTCATGCACTAGTCTTCCCACGAAGAGCACGATCTTTTCTTGCGGCAAGGCGAACTTGTTTCGAAATTGGCTCAGGTCTTCGTTTTCTTTTTTCGCGTAGGCTTCGAAGTTGACGCCGTTTGGCACCATGACCAACTTGTCAGGTGGAAGTCCGAAGGCCCATTGTACGTGTGTTATCATGTAGTCGCTGCAGCATATGACCTTCCAGGCTTCGTAGGTCAGCCACCCCTCAGTTTCATGTATCATCCTCTCATAGTCGGTGTGAATGCCGTTTCTGCGGCCGATTTCTGTGGAGTGCATCGTGGCAAAGAACGGTTTTCTGAAGACGTGCTTCAATCCTATCCCAGCCGTCGCAACGAGCCAATCGTGAGCGTGGAACACGTCAATGGCTCCACCGAGGCTGTGGACGAGCGCGGCGGCCTCTTTCTGCATATTTACGTTCATGAGGTAAACCCATGTTGCAAAATCCGGCGCGGGGTTCTTGTACGAGTCCACGCGGTAGACCTCAACGCCGTCTACGATCTCATGCGGGGGAGCTCCTGGAAAATCGCATGTCACCACGTAGACTTTTACGCCGTGCTTGGCCAAGTTTCTGGAAAGGTTGTAAATGTGCGGGGATATTCCTCCTATGATTCTCGGCGGGAATTCCCAAGTGAGCATCATGACGCTCAATTCTCCGTTCATGCCGTGGCCCCCGAGTTTCTGTAGGTCTCCAGTATTTCTTTTATCCAGTTCTCAGATTTGGGCGATATGACTCTGATCTTGCCGGGCGGGGCTTTGTATATCCTGATTATCTCTTCTTTCATCCATTCGGACTTGACGACTAGTTTTTCGGCTTCGGTTGTTCCAAGCCATTCGATGCTCTTTATCGACATGTTGAACGGTGAATTGGCGCCGTGAGAACGGTGTTCCTCCACGCTCTCGACGGAATAAATGAACGGGATGGCAAGTGCCCTTTTCAAAGTGACAGCGGCGGGTATGAAGTGCCAGTCATGTACGTCGATGAGATCAACTTGTTTGTCCGATGCGTAGTAGATGTTTGCGGCGACTCTTTCGACTTCTTGGTTCAAGGTGAGAACCCATGTTAGGACGCCTATGTGAGTGTGAACAGGGTTAGTCACTCTGAAAGTCTTTACGCCCTCAGGCTCCTCATGCTCTCCGGTTAGAAAGTCATGATAGGTGACTACCCATGCTTTCTCGTTGTTCTTAACAAGCTCAGTGGCTAATCTTTTCACGTAGTCTGCGAGTTCCCCGACGATTCTGGGCGGGTATTCCCAAGAAAATATCACAATGTGCATTGAGGTTTCACTACGTGAAGATTGCGCAGATTTTTATTATCCCGCTCCCTGTTAGGTAGTACTTCTTCTTTCCTTCGTTATCCGTGAAGCTTTCGGCAAAGCCTTGGCGTTTGTAATCATCAAGAATTCTTTCCAACTCTTGCAGGTCAACCTGCATGACCTGCGACAGTTCTTCGCTTCGTCTGGCCAGCTCGGGAGATGTTGCACAGAGATTATGTAAAGTTTGCAAAATCTTCTCTGGAAGTGGAAGCGCTTCGCTCATACAATCACCTTAATTGTGCCCTGAAGCTATTGTTGGCGAGTTTTTCTTATAAAGGCATGTGCGCATCCGAAGTTAGAAGTATTTGGTGGCGGAGCGCATCTCGGCCGTGAGTTTCGTTGACTCCTTGTCAACGTGTTTGATTATTGCTTGTCTGAGAGGTTCGCCCATAAGTTTTGAGAGTCTTTCTTTCTTCAGATTTTGCTCCAATGCTGGGTCATGAAGCGACTTCAGAGCCCACTGTTCGAAGTCTCCTCGGTTGTTGTGGAATTCCAGGGATTTCATGCTCACGTTGCGAATGGCCTTTGTGAAGCCTTTCAGGCTCCAGGCCGTTGTTCCTGTGAAGTGCTTTTCTCCTACGCCCGTATAGAATCGGAAGGGTTCGTCCGCGACTACGGCGGCGAGTCTGACTCTGTTTTCGAAGTCCAGTATTGCTGCTTGCGCGGTTACGAAGGCGTCCATAGGTGTGCTGTAGGGGCTGAAGTACGAGTGGACCTCGCCAGGCGAGCCTCCGGCGGTGAACATGTAATAGAGGTGGTCGCTTGTCTGGAAATATCGCCACGTTCTCAGGAATTCTTTGTCCTCAGTTTCCCTGACGAAGGGTTCCAACCGTCTCAATGTCGTGTAGAAAGCCCACTGCAGGGTGTTTCCGAGCCAGCAGCTCGCGTCTCTCTCTCCAGATCCGCCCATGAGACTGTTCCTCCGAGCTCTGGGACGTCGATTTCTCCTGCGGGGACGTGTTTCTGTGCTGCTTCGGAGGGCGTGGTCATTTGGAGGTTCCACCACTTCAGTATTTCAGGCGGCAAGTGTCTCAGGAAGTCGTGAATGCCGGTTTCGGGCCAGTGGTGTTCTCCGAAGGTCTCGTAGTCTGGGAAGATGTTGATGCAGTCGCCAGGCGTTGCTGCTAGCCAACTCGCGTATTTGTCCGCGGTCAATGGCCACTCGTTCCACCATCTCGCCGAGAACCTGAAGCCTATGTCGTCTGTGAGCTTGTAGTTTCGCAGGAGTATCTTGATTTTTTTCAGGCCTTTGGGCAGGTAGAGGTGGTTCGGCGATTTTCCATGGAGAATTCTTTCCACGCCTTCGGTGAAGATTCCTTTGTAACCTAGCTTTTCAACTGTTCTCGCGACGGCGTTGTTGTAGAGCAGCTCCGTGTTCTCGAAGACTGTTGACTTGTAGTCCAGCAGGTCTCTCATAACCTGCTGATGCATCTTCACCTGATCGATGAATTCTTCTCTCTCGGGGTAGAGGCTTGCCAGGGAGTGATAGTAGGTTTGGCTCAGGAACTCCACTTGGCCAGAATCTGCGAGTTGTTTGAACGTTTCCAGAAGGTCCTTGTTGAACATTTCGCACTGTTCCAGAAAGACGCCTGAGAGGCTGAACGAGAATTTGGGCTTTTTCTTTTCTCCTTTGTACCTGTCGATGAGTTCGAGCAGTATGCTGTTCGAGGGAAAGTAGCATTTTCTGCTTGTCCTTTCAAAAACTTCTCTGTTCATCGCGCTGTCAAAGTAGTAGTCGAAGTAGTCTTTTTTGGCAACGCGTTCGAACATTTTGCTTTCCCAAAAGAAGCTTCGTTTTATTCTGTGTGGTTGATGGACCTCAAAAACAAGAACAACGTCTGTCAAACCTTTGTCCTCTGTGCCTTTATCGGTTAATCGTTTATTTCTTGTTTGCTGTCAGGGGAGCAGGCGTGGTTAGACAGGGGCGGCTGGTCATATTTCGAATTTGTCTATTATCTTTCTCTCTCTTTCTCCTGTTATTTCGGCGATGACGTGGATGTACGGTTGAAGTCCCGAGTTTTCGATTCTGGGTTTGAGGAGTTCGTCTATTTGGAAGACTCCAGCGGAGTTTGACATTGTTATTCTTATCGTTACGGGTTTCGGTTCGCTTTCTTGGATGCTAACCTTTTCGATAGACAATGCGGAGACGGAGTGAATGTCAACTTTTCCAGCTTGGAACGGTATGCGAGCTCTTCCCTCTTCCATGTCCAAGGCGTCGGCAATGCGCACGATGCCCGCTTCAATTGTTAGGGGTTTGACTGGGTTCTCGTGTGCGACTATGCAGTGCAACACTTCGGAAAGGATGATGGTGCGTTCCTCCTCAGAGTAGACGGCTTGCAAGTATTTTTCGATGAGTTGCGAGGCCAGAAGCGCGCTATAATACGCGTGTCCCTCCCTTAGAACTGTCATACCGAGATCGTGGAAGATTGAGCCTAACACGACGACCACTTCGGCGTCGTCGTTTTTCATGTTGTAGTTTTTGACGATGCTGGGTACGACTTTTTTGTCAATCAGTATTCTGAGGATTTTGAGGGCAACGTTGGAGACGATTTTCACGTGGGTGGGCCCGTGATCCGTGTAGCCCATGCGGTCGATGGCCATCACGTTTGCGCATCTCCATAGAGTCTGCAGCTTGGTGTCTTTCTTGACTTCCTCGATTACATGCTTCAGCTTCTGATTGTCACGAAACGGGATGTTGAAAACGTACGACATTCCATCCGAGCCTATGCTCTTTTCTCATTCATATCCTCATGCGAGAATTTAAACAATTAGCTTACAGGCGCAGCCTGAGAAGGCGTAACTTTTGCTAGGATCGTTTCAGCTTTGGTCGGGTGTAGATTTCGATTACGTAGTTGTCCGGATCACAGTATGATACGGCGAAGTATCCCTGCTCAAATTCGGGATGCTCTTCGCAGGGAAACAGGGCTTTGAACCCGTTTTCCATCATCATTTTCTCGACAGCTTCAACGTTTCCCTTTTCTGGCACTAGAATCGCCAGGTGATCAGCTACAACAAACTCTTCTCCCGTGGGGCGGTCGCGTTTGACTCTTGGTTTTTGCGAGCTGCCAAGCCATACTTGAAAGTTTTGATTGGAGAATCCTGCTCCATCTTCCTCGTCCATTATCATGGAAAATCCTAGCCCTTCTAACAAGGTCTTGTAAAACTTTTTGGAACGGGTCAAATTGGAAACTTCGATTCCGACATGACCGACTACTGTTTGAGTCTGCTTGTTTGAAGCCATAACCCCACGCTCGGCATGATTGATGTTATTGCTTACTTAAATCACTTTTACAGATGAGCAAGACCAGTGTCGCGGTCCTCATGGGAACTCGGCCCTTCCGCGAATCTTTTAATAAACACGGTTTCTTCATTGGATTGCGTTGGGACCATGGCGTATTTGCGGAAAGACGATGAGACGGTGGAGATAGACCACCCTCTGTGGAAAGTTTGGGCGGGTACCCAAAACGCGCTTAAGATTCTGCAATGGAGTACTGAACAAGTTGATGAGGCTGCACATCGTGTTAAGGCAAAGACGAAAGCAGGCCCATGGTCGTGGGGTTCAATACTTTTAATCAACGTAACTCCCGTAAACGAGAGCACGACGAGGGTTTCAGTTGCGGCAGAGACGACGATTACCATGATTACGGCGATAATTGATTTTGGCCAAGGAAGAAGACGCATAGGTCAATTCTTCGCGGAACTGGCGAAACAATTAGCCAGCTGATGATTTATCAAAGCGTGCGCGCTTGGCAGCTGCGTTATCGGTCTAGGAATGCGTTTTCGGGAAGATCTTGATGTCAAACCCTTGAACCGAGTACTCGTAACGTTGATAGCTCTGTGGGTTGTACCGCCACCCGGCTTTTTTGACTTCTAAGAATCTTTTTCCGCCTTCCCTCGATAGGTTCACAACAACCTGCGTTATGTGCTCGATTATCGCACAGAACTCTTTGGGGTGCGCATCTCTGACTATCGTCCAATAGGCTAAGGTCTTGTATGCGTACAGTGCTGGGCAGACGTGCCCAAAGAATCCTTTGACCGCGTCACTTCCCCAAATGTGCTGCATCATGGATAAACTGTTGAAAACGAGCCTTGCACTGGGTGTTACGAATTCTCTTTCGATTCTACCGAAGAATTTGTGGAATTGTTCTGGATCTTTTGAGGTTGGAACTTTTCGCATCCAAGAGGGCGCCGTATCGTAGAAGTCATTGAATATCAATTCGCCCTGACCTGAAGATTCAGAGAAGCAGTCCAGCACAAGGAATCTGTCCTCCCAGCCCTGCGGGAAAGTTTTGACGAGAGGAGTCAATTGGAGAATAAGGGCTTGAGGAGGATACATGAAGTCAAGGTATATGATTTGGTTCTTGTCCACGACTCCTTGCTTCATAAAAGTGTAGAGGAACTCCCTTGCAAACGTTCCCGATTCTACCTCAAACACCACATTCTCGCCGATGTAGAGGCCCCCGCCCAAGAGCTTATCTAGAGTTTTGATACCTGTGGAGAACGTGCCAGTGTTGTTCATTTTTGACAGTCATTCCCAGCCTTTGCTTTGAATATCCACTGATAATAATGTTTAGGTATGTTCCACGGTGTTCATGTGTGTACACTATGCACATAACCCTTGTATATTTGAACATTGCTTTGGTGTATCCTACAGAATGGAGGCATGAAAAGAATGTTGACTTCAGTAGAGCTTTCAGGAAGAGAACTCGGAATGATAAAGCTGATGGCTGACTTCTTCGCTGAAAAACCAGAGCTAGTAGCAAAAATCGAGAGCTACACAACGGCCCACTATGCACTGATGACGACATACTCGGAGAACTTCGGTGTCCCTGTAGAAGACGCTTGGAAGGTCTTCGAGGAGGTTGAGAGGAAGATCAACGAGGCAGAATACATACGCGTTGAGGCACCGTATCCATTGAAGAAGTGGTACAGTCTGTCCAAAGAAGAAATAAACATGATGCGCGTCTTGTGCGACTACTTCTCAGCAAACCCTAAGATGAGCCCCGAGAGCGCCTTTGCCGCGACCAGAACAGAATCAATCATAGAGGCCTATAAATGGTTCTTCGGAACCACAGAGGGCAACGGCGAATATGCTAGAGAGAGCTACCGAAATCTTGTTGAGAAAACGCAAACGGCACTGTCGGTCAAGCTGGAAACACTGGCCTCGGTTGTAGCAACGCCAAACCCTTACGAAGCCGTCCTCAAGCTCCTGCAAATCGCCGGAGAGAAGTTGAAGCTAGACCCAGGAGTGCATGAAGTCCTAAAGCGCCCCATGCGAACCATCATCGTTAATGTTCCAACCACGATGGACGACGGAAGCATAAGAGTCTTCACTGGCTATCGTGTCCAATACAACGATGTCTTAGGTCCGACAAAAGGCGGTACAAGATATCACCCTGACCTGACGTTGGACGAGGTCATCGCGCTGGCCGCATGGATGACGCTGAAAACCGCTCTAACAGGGCTTCCTCTTGGGGGCGGCAAAGGTGGAATACGCTGCAACCCGAAAGAAATGTCCCCCGGGGAACTGGAAAGATTAACCCGAGGCTACACACGGGCATTGGCAAGATTCATCGGACCACGCTCAGACGTACCCGCACCAGATGTTTACACAGACTCTCAAACAATGGCATGGATAATGGACGAGTATAGCCAGATAGTGGGATACAACGCCTTTGGAGTCGTGACGGGAAAGCCAGTTGACGTAGGAGGTTCACTTGGAAGAAACGAGGCAACATCTCGAGGCTTGATGTACACCATAATCGAGGCAGCGAAGCACCTAAGCATAGAGCTTCAAGGGGCAACAGTTGCGGTTCAAGGATTCGGGAACGTGGGCTTTCACTCAGCCATGCTGCTCCATGAACTCGGTTGCAAGATAGTTGCAGTCTCAGACTCCAGAGGTGCGATACTTGATCCTGATGGGCTGAACCCAGCAAAAGTCCTGGAACACAAGAACAAAACAGGCTCCGTTACAGGCTACAAGAATTGCAAAGCGCTCTCGAACAAAGAATTGCTAGAGTTGGAATGTGACATCCTCGTCCCATCAGCCATGGAAAACCAGATAACCACGGCAAACGCAGGCAAAATCAAGGCGAAAATCGTGGCTGAAGGCGCAAACGGACCAACCACGCCAGACGCGGACGAAACACTGTACAGAAACGGAGTGTTCGTTATCCCTGATGTTTTGGCCAACTCGGGCGGCGTAATAGTCAGCTACTTTGAACAAGTGCAGAACCAAATGAACTACTATTGGACCGAGGAGGAAGTGCGGAGCAAACTGAAGAGCGCGATAGTCAATGCATTCAAAGATGTTTTCGCAGTGTCCGAACAGTACAAGGTGAACATGCGAATAGCAGCCTACATGAACGCTGTAAAGAGACTTGCCGATGCAATGTCATTCCGCAACAGGAAAACCTTCGTTCCAGTCGCCGAGATAAATAACGTCACAGTCAAATGACCTCATTCCCCTATTTTTTACTTCCTATGTACATATCCTGCTTTTCGCTGAACATGACTTAAAAGAGACAAGCGGAGAGCATAGAGCTGTGAGAGAATGTCGATTCATCTCCACACCACGATAACAAGAAAGACAAACGAAATGCTCGAAGAACTGGCAAAGACGTACGGCACCAAAAGCCACGTTCTTGAACAAGCCATAGAGACACTGCTAAGAGTTGAAAAAGTCGGCTCCTGCGACGATTGTGCAGTGAAGACAAAGATGAAAGAGCAGACAAATCTAAGAGAAGCGCTGGACCTCATGTCTATTGACAAGCACACCATTGACAGTCTTTTGGAAGTAGCCATCGGCAACAAGACGATGAAAGACTTCGTCGCTGGACAGAAAGCAGAAGCAAAGAACACCGTCGAAATCCTGAAAGGCTCTGTTGCATGGCGAAAGCCCTCAAGCTTCAAAGAATTCATGATTATTCTGGAAGAGATAAAGAATCTCACCAGACTCATCGACATCGCATCATTCAATGAACTAGACAACACTATAATCTTGAGAACAAGAGTTTTCAAGCAACTACCAGAGATCGCCGCCTTCCAGATAGCAACTGTCCTTGAAGGCTTGCAAATTCCATTCGACATGCGGGTCATGGGAGAAGATATCGTGATCAAAATGACCAGAGAGGACCTTTACCTTATGAAGAAGAAGGACTTCAGAGAGTCCCTGAGCGAACAAATCGAAAAGCGGCTGCTCAACTCCATTCCGGGGCTTTTCAGAAACACGCTTATGCTGGTCGGGCCTGCTTTCATGAACTGGGCTGAAAAACACCTTGAAGAACCAATATCCGACTTCGGCTCTTTCCTTGAAGACGTCAGAGTTGCCACAGACTTGGGAGAACTCCCGAAAGAACCAAAAGAATTCGTGAAGAGTCTGCTGTCTGCCTTCATCAACATGAATTGGTTCAAGCAAGCAAAGATTCTGCAAGAGACCGACAACACCATGGAGGTCTCGTTTCAATCCACCACCACATCGGTGACGAAACTCTCCGTCGTGATGCTCTCCGTTCTCCTCGCAACCCGAGGCTGGAAATTGGTCAATTTTTCAGCAGAACAAACCACGGCCAACATCTCAATACAGTACGTGGGTTCTGGAGACTCTAGCCTGATGGACCAGATAGTCGAAGTCAGCCTGTATCAGACAATCGGCAAGCAGTTCCTAGACGCCATCCCAGTCCCGCGCGAGCTCTTGAACTCGTTTGCTTCAAAAGTGTACGACAGCAACAAGGAGAAATTCAACGAGATTTACCAGACGATGGGTGTTCGCGTAGCAAATGCTATACGGATGATGGCAAGAGACGACCCGGAAAAAATGAGAAAACTGGCGCAAACCTACGTCTCCAAGAACGCAGCATTCGCTCAGCCTGAAGCAGAAATCCGGTTTGTCGACAGCGAGCATTTCACGATAATTTTCAAGAAGATCGACCTGCTCGCAATTAACAGTCAGCGCGCGCTCGTCGAGTCCATGTTCAAGGAGCTCGGTTACGACATCTCCACAACGGTCTTCCAAAATCTTCTAAGCTTCAAGCTTAAGCAACTGGAAAAACCGGTTCTTGAATCCGTACCTCGCAAGAAAATGATGAAGGCCTTGATAGGTGAAATGTCGGCAAGCTGTGCTGATGAAGCTTTCGAAAATGGTAAAGGAACCATTGATGAAACTTTTCCAGAGGACTATCCGTGGACGATTAGAGAAGTTGGGGATAGGATAATGGAGATGTACAGGGAACTCGACGTTGAGGTCGAAGTTGAATACTTTGAGGGAGGCTTCACACTCAAGTACAAAACATGCCCCTACTACACGCTCGTCAAGTCAGGCCAGAAAACATGGCTCTGCAGTCTGCGAAAGAAAACCCTAGACTACGTCATCTCCAGAGTCTCGCACGGAAAGAAAGCTAAAATAAAAATCATCAAGTCGCTGCTGAAGAACGAGCATCCATGCGAATACGCCGTGTTCCTAACAGGATTCTTGGAAGACAGCTAGGACGCGCACGTCGCCTAGACGCCCGCTAAGCTGTTCTGGCCGCGGCTTTTTCCAGTGCGGCGTGATAATTGCGTTCTAGGAGTTGCTGTTGTGTGGGAGTAGTATGGCTCCTGTTCCGGGTGGGGCGGCTTGTTGGCTTGCGAGGCAGGCTAGGGCTAGGGCGAAGAGTTGATCGTCGTGTCGGCCGGGTGGGTGCCAGAATTTGAGGTGGATTCTTTCTCGTGCTGTTTTCGGTTGCAGGTACTCGTATTGTTGCTCGTTCATCTGGGTTACTAGTTGTCGGTCATCGGCGGGGATTTTGAGCAGGTTTTTTTCCATCAGGATTTTGAGGTGGTTGAGCATGTTTTCTTTTTCGATGTCGGTGAAGAAGACTCCGTTGACGTGTCCGACTTGGATGGCTTGGAGTTCGTCGACTACTGCGTCCCCTATGCCTGTTTTGTCTACGTAGAGGCTTTCGAAGTTGAAGATTTGGTGGGCTCTGGTCGCGTAGGCTACGACGCTGGGGTAGGGCGTGTCGAGGGGCAGCTGGCGTTTGTGAACGAGTCTAACTTCGCCTTTTTCGTTTTTTTGCACGATGACTAGGACGCTGTAGTCGACTTGTTTGCCGAGGTCCAAGCCGGCGTAGTGGGGTCCCTTGAGTTTTTGCGGGTTTGCTTTTTCGATGTCTTCGATGTAGACGACGGGCGATTTTGGGTTGCCGAGTTCTGGGTCTAAGCACTGGGCGATGAGGTCTAGAGGAAAGAACGTGTGGAGGGCTTCTGTCCAGAGGGCTTCTACTTCGCGTTTCCATTCTTCCTGTGTCATGACGTCGTGCCATTCGGCGAGTTGTTGGGGGCTTACGAGGGGGCTTGAGTGGCTTGGGTAGTGGTGGACCGAGTAGTGTGTCTTGTCGAGGAAGGTTTTGTGGAAGACGTGGTTGAAGGCCATGGGTGTGCCGCTCATGACTAGGCCGGCGTTGGGTTTGGTGAGCATCATCATTATTTCGCTGGTGATCATTTCGCTGGGAACGATGCTGGCTTCGTCTATGAACACCCAGTCTGGATGGTAGCCTCTGAGCTTGTCTGGGGAGCATGGGAGGGCGACGAGTCTTCCGCCAAGGGGCGGTCTGAGTTTGATGATGGTGCGGGTTGTTCCTGGACGCTGAATCATCTCCTTCATGAGCGGGTTGGCCATGACGGTGGAGTAGCAGTAGTCGAACATTATCATGCTCTGACGCTGAGTGCTGCTTACGATTAGACACTCTACCTTGGGCTTCGTGAACAGCAGCCACAGGTTCTTCCTGCTTAAAACTAGGCTTTTGCCCCAGCCTCTTCCGCAAGCGGCAACGGTTCGCGGGCTTGAGTCTCTGAGCAGTTTCTGATGGTCTGGAGCTTGAACGAGCCACTTGTCTCCGCACATGAGCACGGCGAAGAAGACAGGATCATCGACGAGCCTGCGCGCCACTTGGGCATAGGAGAGGAGCTGTCTTAACGCCTTCGGCTTTTGCCTCAGCCCTTCAGAAACCGAAGCCGCAAACTCTAGATCCGTGGTTACCTTTTCCGCGAAAGCCTTCTCTTCCAACGTCCGTAATCCACCCTGACTCGTCTTGCGATTCTCGACTCAACGCTTTTGATGAAGTCGCCCAAACTTGTCTCGTTCAACTCGGCGTCCACGCCTTTCTGGGCGAGAAGCTTGCTCAAAACGCTCGCGTGATAAGCATAGGAGTTTGCTGCGCTGATCTTGTCTTTCGCTGAAAGTTTAGGGTTCTTCATCATGTTCTTCAAGTCGAGAAGAATTTCCCTTTCATCCTCTATGAGACTTTCAAGATTCACCGAATTCCGATATGTGTGCTCCAACGACCTCCCCCCTCGGTCAACGATATGATCCAAATATGATCCAAATATGAAACACCAAACTCGCCGATGCACGCTCTCTAATCCACCTCAGACGAATTCTTCAGACGCACTTCGTGCACTCGGAAGCTAAGAAACTATTACTTAGGCCCTGATTTTCAAACAAACACCATCAGTGAGAATTGCCCTTGCGTATTCGGCCAGCAAATCGCGCACCCTAAAATTCAATGTCTGCTGTTTGCAATGCATAAACTTACGTGACGCCACTCGAAGGCGGCAGGAGAATCAGCGAGCGTACCAATTAGTGTTCTTCGGGGCAGCTAAAAAGGATAGCGGCAAAACAACATCCCCAAGCAGCAGAGAGTGAAGTTAAAGTAAATCGAACCTCGGGAAACGCGCCTAATTCAAGTTGAACATGGCGGGGCGCACTTCTGTCTTTGTCACTTTATGGTGTAAGTGTAGTATTGTCCGTTGTTATCGTTGGTCACGTAACTTCCAGCGCTGGTGATTGCTTTGGTGACGTATTGAATCTGGGTTCCTGCCGATTGTCCTGGAATTGTTCCTTCCCAAGCTCCTGTGGCATTGTTGAATGTCATGTAGTCGAACGTCCACGCAGTACCGTTTATCTCCTTTACCGAGTAGCCGATATACACGAATTGTGGGGGTTCCTCTCCATTATTAACGGTTATGATCTGTGAGACCGTTACGTTCTGGTTCTCCTGCACGTCGTCTGCAGGCGGGTTTTGAGTGCATCGACCCATGGTCGGAGGTTGGACATAGACGAAGACGGGTTGCAGCGTATAGTTTGCGTTTAGAGTTATTATGATGAAGTTTTGCGATGTTGCCTGTTGACCGTTCAGTAGCCAGTGGCTGAAGATGTATCCGCTGTAAACGTCAGGCTTAGCGGTTACGTTTACCTGGGCGTTCTCGAGGTGGGTGTAGGTTCTGGGCGGAGGACTTGTGGTTCCGTTATCTGCCGGAAGGATGGTGAGAGCATAGGTTTCGTTGAGGCCGTAGGGGTTCATGAGCGGGTACATGTCGACGTTGGAGTCGTCTGTTGTCCGGTAGGGCGTGTCGCCGATTCCGTCGCTGCCTGTGACGTTTTGACTAATACCGCTATAGTTGTCGCTTCCGGTGTAGCCGCTCCAGAAGTTTCCGCCTGAAGGATATCCGTTGTCAAGGGTGTTCGGAAGAAAATAGCCAAAGTACTGGAATTGGACTTGGTTGAGGTCGAAGTTGTTGTGAAAAATTGTTTCGTTAGTTGAGCCGTAGAGGAGTATCCCAGCCCAGTTTTGGAGCATGCTGTTTCCCACTATGTCGTTGAAATCTGAGTACCAGTCGAGTTCGATTGCTGCTCCGGAGTTAAGGGCGTTGCTGAAAAGGTAGTTGTCAAGTATCTTGTTGTTTGAAGCGTACCAGAAGTAGATGCCGCAGTTGCCGTTTGATGAAATGTTATTGTCGGAGATCGTGTTGCCTGTTGAGTATTCAAGAGCCTCGACACCGTTCGTGATGTTCAGGATCAGGTTGTTGTTTATGCTGCAACCAGTTGAGTTTTGAAGGTGAATGCCCGCTTCGAAGTCTCTGATGTCTACGTTCGTCACCGTGACGTTTTTTCTATCTGTCAAGTCTATTCCGGTTCCATTTCCAACCCCTTGAATTGTGTGGCCTGCTCCATCAATCACCGTGTTGTCCCTTTGTACGATGAGCGAAGCGTTGATGTCGTTGACCAGAAAATACGTAGCGTTGTCCTGCGTGACGATTCCGCCGCTGCCCTGGATAGAGCCGTCAGGTCTGATGTAAACGAGCGGGTACTGTTTCGGATTCGCCGTTGGCTGAGCAGTGAAGTTAACAAGGGCCAAAACAATTATGAGCAGGGGAAGGAGAATGAGCAAAGTTGCACGTTTGACTCCCAGGAGCACACATGCAGACGTTGCCAAGAGCGCAACTCCCACAATGGATAGTTCGATTGTGAGGAATAAAGAAGAGTCGGGTTTTGTGACATATTCGCCTATTGATACTGGAAACTGAAAATCGCCAAACCCCGGCGTCTGGTCGTAGAACGGCATGACAAGATACCACGTTCCAGGCTTCGCGTCTACCCCAAGATTTCCCAAGGAAATCCCGTTTGGAGAGGATGTGAAAAAAGACTCGTCGCCGAGGCCAGTCTCGTCTTCGCTGAACAGTGTTCCTTTCTCGGTGACGTTGAAGCGCACTGTAACGTAGCCTTCGAGGAAATGCAGGACTGAGTGTTCACCGTTCAAGCCATTTGAGAGCTTGTCGAAGCTGGAGAACTCGTCTTGGTGGAACGTGACGTTTACGGATAGTAGTCTGTCCGGCTGAACAGTGCCGTTGATTATGTGGGCGGTCTGGTTCACGAGGAACTCTTGATCTTGGTAAGTCGGAAACCCATTTGTCTGATAATACTGAACCGGCAGGTTGAGTATCAGCAGGACGCCTACAATAAGGAGTAGCCATGCAAATTGCTTAACATTCATGTTTGCATCGCTATGGACAATTATGGGGTTGACGAGGGGAAAAACCTTACTGTGAAGAGCATCAGTCTGGGTGAAAAGACCGCGTGAGAGTGTTAAGGGGTAAAGTTTACCCCCAACCCAAAACGTTTTATTATGCTATTGTGTCTGATTGCACTAGACAATAGAATTATTAGTTGCAGTTGCGCGCGCGCTCGACACTGCATAAGGTTAGGGATGAAAGTCTGAATGAAATTGCTTATGAATATAGGACACATAGTTATCATACTGTTTTTAATCGTCTTGTTTCTTATCAGGAGTTAATCAGTATTCTTGCATGGTTGTGTCTTTTCACAAAAGATACTAAGCTGATTACTTGGTATCTTCTCCAGAACATTAAAGGAACGTACACTCTTAGACTTGGATTCAAGGGAAAGAAGAAGCCTCCGAAAATCGTTTACCGCTTCGGCAATCAGGATAAGCAAATTGCAAAATACCTTTCTAATCGTTATTTCGTCCTCAATTTTCTAGCGCGCGCGAAAGAAAAGCAAAATAAGAAAGAGCGTGCGCTCATCATAAAATAATGGAGAGATTCGATGAAATTATTGTCTCTAGCATTATTAGTATTATTATGTACGTTCTGTGTTGTGATAGTAATTCCAGTAGTTTCTATTCCTAAAGTTCATGCTGATAGCAATTCAGCAGATGTAGTAACAATATCTCTTCTGTTAGAAACCAATAGTGATTTTGACCAATTAGCTGCTTGGTTACCTACTACTGGATATAAACAATTCACATTCGTTATAGATGATTTTCCTCCTACATACGCCTATATTCTCCATAATTCCACTAGGGTAAATATTCTCAAAACTTATGGAGAATTAATTCCAAGATTTGATTATATGCAGCAATACACTCCAGCACAAAGAGAAGCTCAAGTGAATCAAATTACTTCTGATTGGATAACTTATGTTGGATATGCTCCAAAAGGATGTTTTGATTTTATTCCAGATACGTTTACAACAAATTATGCAAAATCTTTAGGATATATGTACATTGGTGGATATTGTCAAGACCAATACGCTGTAGATGCAATAACCGAAATTGGAGGATGGCAAGAACCATATTATGCAAGTTCGTATAATATATTAGTTCCAGACAATTCTACTACACAATGTACTGGAATGGTAGTTCTTCCTCACGCTACAGCAGATTGGATAGATAGTTATACTGTTTGGCAAGGATTGCAATTACATCCAATGAATATAATGACCGAATTTAAGAATAATACTGCTGATGCTAGGACGTACTTTTATGCATTAATTAATGACACTTTGTTAGATGTTTCTCCTGTAAGTTTAGCCAACATTCAATTTGAATGGGATTGGTGTGTTAATTATGGATTAACTAGCACAGTATCTACATGGATAAAAGGATTAGTTACTGGTACTTCTGCTGTTAGTGCTCATTATGAATTAACGGATTACACAGCATTCGTAATTTGGTTCAAGGCAACATATTCAACTAATCCTACTTATGAAGTGAAATTTACTTCTCCATATGATTCATCTGATACTATAGAATGGTATTGGAGTTCTCAATATCGTATTGCTAGAGTCAATGGAAAAGTGGTAGATTTCGTTGATTATAATATTCAAGCTCCAGATAAGTTCTTAACAGAAAGTTTTGCCATAAACTGGACTAGACCAATGGATAATGACCCAGATAACTGCATAGATGATTCTCTTTTTGTAACTATTGCAGCATTAGGTGGTGGGATGTTAAGATATCCAGCGATTAGTACACAAGAGATTCCGTACACTGGACTTTTGGCCGATTTTCCATCCACGCATTATAGACAAAGTATCAATTCTATTAATGTTCCATTTATAGCTGCAGTAACGGCAGCGGCTGCAGCTATAATCGGAATGACTGCAGCGGTAGCTAAAGCCAAAAGCGCAAAAAGAACAAACAAGTGTAAAAAAAGTAATTTAATCTTTGAGCGCGCGCTAAAGTGGATTTATAAATAGATTACATAAAGCGGTGTAAAAAGTAAACTGGGTTGCGGTTGGGTTGGGGGTAAACTTTACCCCCACACAGGAATGACGACGCGACGACGATAGAACATTTTGAATTTGTTCTAGCGCGCGCTAGAAATTATTTGCAGTTTAAGAGAAACTTAAGACGTTTTCTATGAGGTATGCTGCGCGCGCTTATCGTAATTGTGATTTGTACATTTCCGTTTTTGTTGAGAGAAATAAGAAGAATTGGAGACGTTTCGTTTAACAGTTTTTAGCACGTGCGCTGTCTGTGTTGGTGGACTCGCCAAGCATAGGGCTAGGTCTTCGAGTGACAAAACAGTCCCTACACCTAATAGCTTAAGAGAAAACGCGGAATAAGGGTAAACAACATATCGGGGAATTTGAGGGCCTAAAACGCTTAGAAACCCTGTATAATGATGATAAGTGGCTAATATTCCGCCTGCCAAGAGTAGCACGCCTGAAATTATTCCTGTGACAACAATTAGCCAAAAATCGCTTCTTTTCATATTATTCCCCGTCTTTTCCCTAATAAATGATATAGCCTCTTCAACTATTAGTCTTTCTGTTCTGCGCGCGCTTTCTCCATCCATACACTGTGATTTCACTTATTAGGAGAATGATAGCAAACATTCCAATGCAACCTGTTGCTAATGCTCCAAGTCCAGAACCGATATAACCATACTCTATTAGCGCGGGCTCTTTTCAAAAGCAAATTTCATAGAAAATCCCTCAAGTTTCTTTTGAAGTGCAAATAATTCTTAGTCTCATTGTTCTGTTTTCCAAACTTGAAAACAGTCAACGCTCTTTCTTAGGATGTTCGTGTTGCGGCTTTTTCGAGTGCAGCGATTCCTGGAAGCTTTTTGCCCATAAGAAACTCTATTAGTGCTCCGCCGGCTGTGCTGATGTATGAGATTTTCTTGGTTAGCCCGAACTCTTCGATGGCGGATATCGTGTGTCCTCCTCCAGCTAGGGAGAATGCTTTGGAGTTCGCTATTTCTTCAAGAATTCTTTTTGTTCCGATACTGAATTCCTTGTTTTCATAGACTCCCATGGGCCCGCTGATGACGATTGACTTTGCCTTCCTTATAATATTCGTGTACTCCTCAACTGTCCTCGTTCCAATGTCATAGGTCGGGTATTCCGTGGGTAACTCGCTGACGGATATCTCCTTTCTTTTTCCCTTCACTTCAACCGCCATGTCGAGTGGAGTCTTGATTTTGTCGGGATATTTTTGGATGAGCATCTTTATTCCGGGTAGGAACCCCATGAGTTCTTTCTTTACCAGGTAATCCATGTTCGGTTTGCCGAGGTCTACGCCTTTTGCTGCAAGGAATACTTGGCCCACGACTCCTCCTGTGAGCACGTAGTTCGCTATTGCCTTGTCCAACACGTACTTCGATATTTCAAGGGAGTCATCGGCCTTTGCACCGCCGATGATGAATATGCACGGTTTCTCAGGGTTTTCCACGACTTTGCCGAGAGATTTCAGTTCCCTCTCCATTATGCGTCCAGCAACGCTCGGTAAAACGGCTGTGAAGCCTACCATCGACACGTGCGCCCGGTGCGCGGCTGCAAAGGCATCGTTCACGAAGAGATCCGCCACCGGAGCAAGGTTTTTGACAAGCTCCGTTTTCGCATGCTCTTCCGGAGTTCCGTCCTTTGTCTCGCCGTCAAACGTTCTCACGTTTTCCAATACGAGAATTTCGCCGCTCTTCAAGCCCTTGATAGCGTTCTTGGCCTTCTCTCCGTAGAGATCGTCAACGTACTTGACTGGCTTCTTCAGGATTTTGCTCAGGATTTCAGCGTGCTGCTTCAACGGGATAAAGTCTGGATCGCCTTTGCGTCCCTGATGCGTCAGGATAACGACTTTTGCACCCTTCTCAGAGAGTTCCTTAATTGTTGTTTCACCGCTTGCACGGATTCTCGCGTCTTCCAAGATTTTATGGGTTTTCGGGTCGATGGCTGAATTGAAGTCAACCCTTACCAGCACAACTTTGTCCTTAACTTTCACATCATCCAACGTAAGGAACTTCGGCATATTTTCCAACCCCTGACAAATAACAAAAAAACGGCGGGTGTTTTGGATTTAATCGCCTAGCGTTTAGTTTAGAGGCCTTCCTTCTTCGCGATCATTGATATCTGGTCGACCATGCGGCATGAGAAGCCCCATTCGTTGTCGTACCATGCGAGCACCTTTACGAAGTTCTTGTCGATGACCATCGTTGACTGTGCGTCGAAAACTGCCGAGTAGGTGCTGTGAAGCACGTCTGATGAGACTATCGGGTCTTCCGTGTATTCCAGAATGCCTTTCAGAGGACCGTCAGCGGCTGTCTTGAACGCTGCGTTCACTGTTTCCTTGGTTACTTCCTTTTTCAGCGAAGCCGTCAAATCTACGATTGACACGTCCGGAACGGGAACTCGGAGGGCTACTCCGTCTATTTTCCCTTTGAGTTCGGGCATGATCTCGCCGATTGCACGAGCAGCTCCTGTTGACGTGGGTATGATGTTTACCGTTGCGGCTCTGGCACGTCTCAGATCCTTGTGCACCGAATCTTGCACTCTCTGGTCCATCGTGTACGCGTGGGCCGTCATCATGAACGCTCTCTCAACTCCAAAGTTGTCATGCAGCACTTTCGTGACGGGGCCAACACAGTTGGTCGTGCACGAGGCGTTAGATATCAAGTTGTGTTTCTGGTGATCGTATGCTTTGTCGTTCACGCCAATGACCATCGTGATGTCAGGGTTAGTTGCTGGCGCTGAAATCAAAACTTTCTTCGCTCCAGCCGTAAGGTGTTTTGAGGCACCCTCCCTGTCTGTGAAGAATCCCGTGGATTCCACAGCCAAGTAGACGCCCAAGTCTTTCCAAGGAAGCAGAGCTGGATCTTTCTGAGCCAAGACTTTAAGCAGTTTCCCGTTGACCACAAGATCGTTGCCTTTTACCTCCACCTTCCCGTTGAATCTTCCATGCACTGAATCGTATTTCAGCAAATGCGCAAGCGTCTTTGCATCCGTTATATCGTTAACGGCGACGAAATCTATATCCGCCTTTTTCTCAAGGGCCGCTCTATAAAGGAGACGCCCAATTCTTCCAAAACCATTTATAGCTGCTTTAACCGTCATTTCTATCACCATAACTGCATGCTTTTTGTTCACGCCATGCTCCTAATTAAGTTTCCGATCCCAGGTTCTGGTAACTTCATTGGCGATGCTTCTCCCTGTTACAAAACAGGTGACAGAAACGCCCTTGATTTGGGTTCATGTTAAAAATCGGGTGATAATCTGTTGAGTGGATGTACTCGTTAAGGAAAGTCAGGATTTATAAATGGAAGGCTTGATACAATATTTCATGAATAGAACTGTTACACTCATAATTACTTCTGCTCTGGCATTATCTTTGGTTTTCTCTGCCTTAACTATCTGGTCTGAGACTGATGTTCTTGTCGAAACGCTTTATGGCCCTACCCGTACTTTACTTATGCCTCCAAACTCTAATGCAACTATTTTGCTGGCAGGGCTTTCAATCGACAGATCATATGTGAGCTTTGGCAACTTGTTTAATGCCTCGGAAACATTCAGCATACCAGCAAACTACAACATGCAATTCACCTTATCACTGTCAATATGGGTTAACAAGTCATATTTTGCACTACTTGAAACTCTGGGATACCCCCCTGAGAACACGACAATTGATGATAGAGTTTCTGATTCAAGCAACTGGAACAATCCTTTAGTTACTGGGGAGGGAACTGGATTTCAAGTTAACATGGAACCAAATGTCATATATCAATTGACTATCGGAAACTATGAAGCCTTTGGGGAAAACGTGACTACTCGTCCCACCCCCTTTACTATTCAAAATACAAGTAACAGCTTACAGATAACGATAGGTGATCCATTATCAATAATCGTCACCTATACAAGAGAACCCAACATTAACTTATCTGGCGGTCTCATCATTCTGGATGCAATACTTGTGACGATGACGATATTCTTCGCACGTAACAAGAATCGATCGAACGATCTGCAAAAGAGCCTTCAAGAAGAAAGCAGGTAACTTTGTTTTCAAATTCGTTTCTTGCTAGCATGGACAGCCAATAGGGCTCGTTTGTCACCCGATTTTTAACAGCGAAAACCATCGCCTATGAAGTCACCAGAACCCGATCCCATATATGGGAAGAAGGGGCGGTTCTAGCGAAGCTTCATCAGAACCATTTCAGCCGCGAGCACTATCGGCTCCCAAGTTTCGCAGAGCGGCGGTGCGTATGCCGTGTCTGCCTTCACAAGGTCTCTAGCAGTCATCTGTCTCTGTATGGCCAAGGATATGGCGTTGATTCTCTGCGTCACTTCTTCTCCGCCGATGATTTGAGCTCCGATTATCCGCTGAGACTCCTTCTCGACAACGAGCTTGACTTTTATCGGCAGAGCCCCAGGATAGTAATCAGCTTTGGTCTTTGAAGTGATCGTGCCCGCGATGGTTTCGATCCTTGCCCTCTGCGCCGCAACTTCTGTAAGCCCAGTCCAGCCGCAATCGACGTCGAACAATCTTGAAACGGCCGAGCCTAGGGCTCCTGTGAAGAGCGAGTAACCGCCTGCAGCGTTGGTTCCCGCAACTTTTCCCTGTCTAACGGCCACTGTGCCGAGTTGCGGCAGGCAAGGTCTCTGAGTCACTATGTTTATCGTTTCTGCGCAGTCACCTATCGCGTAAACGTCTTTAGCGCTTGTCTCCATCCGCGCGTTAGTCTTTATGGCCTTTGTCTCTCCCAGGACTATTCCAGCGTTAGCAGCGAGTTGAGTGTTTGCTCTCACCCCGAACGCGCTCACAAACAGGTCTGCGTTGATCTGTTCGCCCCCAGCAATGATGCCCGTCACCGTGTCGGTGCCGACAAATTCCTCCACCGTCTTGCCTACCATGATGGTTACTCCTTTTTGTTCAAGCTTTTCTTGGATCATCTTCGCCATTTCAGCATCAAGAGCCTGCGGCAGAACCTGAGGCAACATCTCCACAACGGTTACTTTCAACCCTTTCTCATACAGTGCGATGCCTGTTTCAAGACCGATTAGTCCGGCTCCCATGATTATCGCGGATTTTGCCCCGTTCTTGACTGCCTCGGATATTCTCTCTCCGTCGTCAAGCGTTCGAAGGGAGCGTATGCCCTGTTTTTCTTTCCCCTTTATAGGCGGTATGAAAGAGGTTGCTCCCGTGGATATGATGAGACTATCGTATGATATGATTTCAGTTTTGCCGTTCTTGTCCGTGGTTTCGACCGTCTTGTTTTGAGTGTTTATTGCTGTAGCTCTAGTCTCGGTTCTAAGGTCCAGCTTCATCATCTGGAAGAAGGCTTGGGGAAAAACGATTAGATCCTTGAAGTTCGGTATTTGCCCACCAATCACGAAGGGAAGACCGCAACGCGAGTAGCCTGGATGTTCTTCTTCAGTTAACAGCGTGATTTCCGCGGTGCGATCCGTCTTTCTGGCTGCAGAAGCTGCATCAACGCCAGCAGCGTGTGCACCGATGATTACTACGCGTTTTGGCATTTGTTCTTCCTTCACTTTTTGAGAGATTTGTGCCATTCAACTGACTTGTTGAAGTCCATAAGATTGGCCAATTCTGCTTGGAGGTTTGCAGGCTTCACGATCAGCAGCCATCCCTTGTTGTACGGGTCTTCGTTCAGCAGCTCGGGTTTCGACTGGACTTCCGCGTTCACCTGCTCTATGGCTCCGCTTATCGGTGCTACCAAGTCTGATACGGCTTTGACTGATTCCACAGTGCCGTAGGGGTCATTCTGTTTTATGGCTCCTCCCGCAGCGGGAAGTTCCGCGTAGACGATTTCTCGCAGTTGTTTCTGAGCGTAGTCTGTTATGCCCACCCTGACCTTGTCGCCCTCGATTTTTAGCCACTCGAACTCTTTTGTGTAGTATAATCCTTCAGGCACTTCGTACCCTTCAACTTTCACCATGTTTGTTCACCTTTGAGTAATGTAGTTATTGTTCCATGCTGCAACGTTTAAAATTAACTGTTCACAAAGATAAATGCGTCCGAACATTTCCAGTTTCAGATAGACCAGTGTTTGCAAGATACGGACGCGGCATCCAAGACATAAAGCGATAAATAGCGAGAAAAAAAGAAGAGAATCATGGAATTCTCCAATTCCTATGAGGATCCTAAACGCGCAGAAGCCTATGCTAAACTAGAGTTTCCAGGCACGTACTATTTGGCATACAGGGATTTGCCAAACATCATATTTCAGCACGTCAAAGGAAGGAAAGCATTAGATTTCGGGTGCGGTGCGGGACGTTCCACAAGGTTTCTAAATAAACTCGGGTTCAACACCGTAGGCGTGGACATATCACCAGACATGATAAAGAAAGCAAGAGAAATCGATCCCAAAGGAGATTATCGCCTCATCGAAGAAAGCGACTTTACACGGTTCAAAGAAAACGCCTACGATCTAGCACTCTCTGTTTTCACGTTTGACAATATCCCCACAATGGAAAAGAAAGTCAAGAACTTCATAGGACTCAGAAGGCTACTGAACAGCGAAGGAAGAGTGGTAAGCGTGGTCTCCTCACCAGAAATATACGTCCATGAATGGGCATCATTTTCCACAAAAGACTATCCCGAGAACAAACACGCGAAAAGCGGAGACAAAGTGAAGATAATTCAAACAGACATCGAAGACAAAAGGCCAGTGGAAGATATCGTCTGGACAGACGAGTACTATCAAAAGACCTACAAGAGAGCTGGATTGGAAATGATCAAGACGTACAAACCCTTAGCAAAAGAGGATGAACCGTACGAATGGGTCAATGAAACAAAGATCGCCCCTTGGGTAATCTACGTTCTAGAAAGAAGCGTATAGCCTCGTAGCGTACGCGAAGCTATTATACTTCGGATTCCCAACTAGGCTGATTTAGTTATGAAGGCCGTTTATCTGCCCTGGTTACACATGCACCAGCCGATGGTGTTCTCTGACGATAACGAAATCGAGGGCAACTTGGAAAAAATGTTCAGTTCCGAAGACTCAAGAGATCAGTGGGATGCCAGACTGATGGCGATGGCTTATAGAAACCCTGCTTTCTGGGTCAGAAACCTTGAAGGCGAAGGAAAACAGCCGAGGGTTGCAGTCGATTTCTCCGGGCTTCTCCTTGAAAATCTCGAAAAAACGAGGAAACTCTATTCTCAAAAGGACGTGGATGGCAACGTAATAGGAGACATAATCGAGCTTTGGAAGCAGGTTCTTCATGAATATCCTAGCTCCATAGAGTTTTCGGGAACAGCGTACGCTCACTGTTACTTCCCCGTCACTCCAGAAGAAGACTGGGAACCCCAGATCGACTTCTGGAGAAAAACATTCCGTTCGCTTTTTGGTCCCGAACCCATCAAGAAGGTCAAAGGATTCTGGCTGCCAGAGATGGGTGTTCCAGCTACTGAGGGACTGAGTAGACTGGTGACGCTGCTGAAGAGCAGGGGCTACGAATGGCTGATTCTGCCGATCGAAGCCGTGAAGGCTGAGAGAACCATGTCCTACGAAAAACACGTTGAGACCTTCAGCCATCCCCACGTTCTCAGAACCGAGGGCGAAGAGATAACCGCCGTTTTCAGGCCGAAGTACAATTTCATTAATCAACAGGAAGGATGCGATGCAAACGGAATATACAACAAGTGCCTCGAAGCCGCACGCATTTCAGAAAAATCCGGTAGAAAATACCCGGCGCTAGTTGTTCCAGCGTCTGACGGCGAGAACGGAAACGTCATGATGAACCATTTCTTCGCCGACACGTTCATTCCGTTCTTCAGAGAAAAACTGAACAGCGAAGTTTCCTCGATGACCATTACTCAATACCTCAAAGAGTATCCTCCCGACAGCGAGATCGAGCTGCAATCCATCGGAGGCTCATGGTTGGGGAGCCATTCACACTGGGAGGGCGGAGAAAAACAGTTGGAGATGAAGAAGAAGATAGAAGAGCTGAGCAGCAGATTTCACGCTTCGGAGGGAAAAGCATCAAGAAGCGAGGAGGCGCTGAAAGCACTCCTCATGGCTGAGACGAGCTGCTACGTGTACTGGAACAGCAGCTTCTGGTTCGACCAAGGAGAAAAAATGATAAAATTCGCATACCAAAAAATGGAGCAGGCTTAACCCTTGCACATTCAACCCGATGCCTTCCACGCGCCATTATTGTACTCGTTCCGAACAGCATCGTAAACGCCACTTGTCCACTCTGCAATCTTGTCCCAGTTGTAGTTCCACAGGCACTTTCGATACGCGTTCTCAACCACGTAGTTCTTGAACCCAACATCTCTCAACATCCTGAGAATTGCCCCCGCCAACGCTGGAGGATCACCTGTTGGAACCCTCAGGCCAGTGCCGCCGTCGTCCACGATTTCATTCAGTCCACCGGTAGAAGTCGTCACCAAGGGGCAGTGAGCGGCCATGGCTTCAAGTGCCACTATCCCGAAGGGCTCGAATTTCGATGGGACAACGGTCACGTCTGCCACACGATACAGAGCTCTTAGAACCCAATCGTCAATGTATCCTGCAAACATCACTTTTTCGGCCAGACCGCGTTCGCTGACGATCCCTTGATACACTTCTTTTTGAGGTCCCTCTCCAACCACGACTAGTTTGACGTTCACGCCTCCATCGAGAATCATGGGTAACGCGTTGATGAGAGTGTCTAAGCCCTTTTCAGTAACTAGCCTCCCGACGAACAGTAAGATTCTTTCGGAGGCGTGTGCAAATCGATTCCTGACATCCCAATAGTTGAAGCCGAAGCTGAATTTTGAAACGTCGACGCCGTTGGGTATAACGCACACTTTGTTTTCGGGCAGATGGAAACACCAGGCGACGTGGCTGCGCATATAATAAGAACAGGTGATAACCCGCCAAGATTCAAAGGTAATCCAGCCCTCAATCTGATGAATCGACGCCTGAAAATCATTGTGGATCCCCGTTCTTCTGCCATATTCCGTGCTGTGCATCGTCGTAATCAAGGGTTTCCTGTACAGATGCTTCAGTCCGACGCCCGCGACGCCGGAAAGCCAATCGTGCGCGTGGATAATGTCGAACCCTCCTGTTCCGCTGATTAAGTCGCTGCCAGCGATCTCCATGTTCTTCTGCATTCGAAGGGCCCAACCCAGAAACGAGTCTCCAGTGGCATACGCTTCAAACCTGTCGACGTTGACGCCGTCGATGCTCTCGAACTTCTTAGCACCGGGAAAGTTGCATGTCATAACATTAACTTCTAAGCCCCTGCGAACGAGGGCCCTGGAGAGATCAAAAACGTGTGAAGCTATGCCCCCTATTATTCGGGGAGGAAATTCCCATGATAGATGAAGAATCCGCATTCGCATCACTCACGTTATGGCCCGGTTGTACACTGAAATGACTTCATCAACCCAGTTCGGGCCGACAGGCCAGATTACCCTCATTTTCCCATTGTGACCCTCACCGTAGTATCTCAATATCTCCCTTTTCAACGACTCAGTGTTCGTGATCACCGTTTTAGATTCCCACATTCCCATGTCCTCAATTTCCTTGATTGCCAAGCTGGTAGCGTTGAAATTGTCGTGGCACCGATGCCCTTCGATTGAATGAAAGGTCATGACGAAGGGAATGTGAAAGGCGTGTTTGAGAACGATAGCCGGATATGTCGTAAGCCACTCGTGAGCATGAACAATATCGATTCTTTTCCCTAGCTGTTTATAGAAATGAATGATGTTTGAGGATTCAGTTTCCATCTGCAGCGAAGCTGTAACGTCATAACTGAGTATGCTAGCCATCGGATGAGTCTTGACAGGATTGGCAACTCTGTGGACGTGAACGCCGGAAACATCTTCAAACCCTGGCTTCAAATCGTCCAGAGCTACCAGTTCAACCTCGTTTCCTCGTCTGAGAAGCTCATGGGCCAGCGTGCTCACGTGGTCAGCGACATTTCCAAGGCGTTTGGGCGGATATTCCCAGCTAAGCAACAGAATGCGCATCGGCGAGCCACTGGTAGGGATAGAGTTGCGAGGTCACGAGCGTGTTTTGCCCAATCTCAATCGTTCTATGCGAGCGTCTGTCAACCCTGTAATGCGGGTTCTGAGCTCTTCACCGTAGAGGTTTGAGGTTCTTAATCGCTCAAAATCTTTGGCCAGCTCTGCATCACCAAGAACATCCTTGCACCATTTTGCAAAGTCGCCTCTCTTAACGTGAAACTCCAACGATTTGGGATCAACCTTCTTTGCTTTTTCCTTAAAATCTGAGAGGCTGCAAGCGGACATTTTCGCGGACTTGTCCTGTCCGAATCCAGTGTAAAAGTGGAAGCATTTTTCCTGAGGCAGTGCCGAGTAAACTTCCTTTGCACTTTCCGGCAGCACTCCTATCGCAATTAGTCCGAGAGGAGTCAATTTGTAGGCAGAGGGATCTTCTTGCGTCTTGTTCAGAAACATTTTTTGTTCCAACGATTTCAGATAGACGGATAGATCCTGAGTGGTGTAGGGTTCTCCCAGACCCACCGCAAGGCTGTCGGGCGTTGCTTTTCCCAGCGAGTTAATCTTTTTTAGCACAACGATCTCGTCTTTCGAGGATACAGACACGGAAAGCACCTGAGTCTCAGATAGTGGGCATCCACCATAATAACTTTATCTTCCAACCCCCAATCTGTCTTAAGGGTGGCAGCAGAATGGACAAGCAACCTTTGCATTTTGCCTTGGTATTGCACATGCATCAGCCAAGGTACAACCTGTACGGCCCCACCTACGAGTCTGAGATGGCCCGCGACGTTTTCAACCAGACACTTCATCCCTACACGTACCCTTCAGAAGCGCTGAGAAAAGAAGAGAATGCGAGGATCACTCTAAACTTCACGGGCAGCTTGATTGAACAAATTAACGAGCTCGCAACCGTCGGGTTCGATCCAAGACTGAACGGACTATGGGACAGATACCAAGAGACACGCACCCTCGGCAGAGCAGAGTTCACAGGCTGCGGCTATTTTCACCCAATATTCCCGCTCATCCCAGAGGCAGACCGACTGAAACAAATTGAAAAACATCTGAACCTCTACGAGCGAACCTTCGGAACGAGACCAGAGGGATTATGGCTTCCAGAACTCGCCTTCAGCCCCAAGATAATCCCCGTGCTGGCAAAGAGTGGCGTAAAATGGACGATAGTTGACGGCCCTCACATCGTCAACGCCAACAAAGACAAGAACATGTATCAACTGTTGTACAGACCCCACTTTGCGGAGTACGATGGACACCGCATAATTGTCATCCCCCGCGACAGGATGATCAGCATCGCTCAACAAAGTGGCTACAACCCCGTATGGCTCAAACACGAGGTTGAAAGAGAAATCGAACCAAACAACGATGGAGAGTTCCTATTGACCGTGGCCACAGACGGAGAAAACGGATGGTTCCGCCACTCCGGAGAGAACGCCGGATTCTGGGGATGGTTCTTCGAACCCCTCCTCTATCTCCTGAAGAAAGATCCCGACTTCCAATTCATAAAATTGACAACTATAACCGAATACCTCGCTGAACATCCGCCGAAAGACATCGTGAGTGTTGAGGATGGAAGCTGGAATGTTCCAGACACGTTTGACGATGGCAGGTTCCTGAAGTGGACTGGGAGTGAAGAGAAGCAAAAAACCTGGAGCCGCGTTCTCGAGGCCAGCGCAATTCTGCGTGAAACGGAAGAAAAGATAGAAACCGGGAGGGTGAACTGTCCGCCAGCGGCGATCGACGCGTTAGATCAGGCTTGCCGCTGGCTGCTGATGGCCGAGGCGAGCGACGATTTCTGGTGGGGAAGCAAAGACTGGCTAGATCGATCCGTCGTCTGCTCCCTCAAAGCCAGGGAAAAAATCAATGAAGCATCAAGTCTCTGTAGAATCACGTAGGCTTCCAAGAACCCGCATTATACACTTCGAGTACCTGTTCATAAAACTCCTTTGTCTGCCTCGCAATCTTTGCCCAATCGTAAACATGCACCGCCTTCTGGTACGCGTTGTCCTTAATCCAGTTGGCGTATCCGGGATCCAAAAGCACTCTCGTCACGCCCCACGCGACTGAGTCTGCGTTCCCGGGGAAAACCTTGGTTCCAGTTCTATCGTGTTCAACGATTTCTGAGAGACCGCCCGAGTTTGATGCTACCAGCGCCGTCTTCGCTGCCATCGCTTCTAGCGCCGTGATGCCAAACGGTTCGTAAAGAGAAGGCACGACGCAGACATCGGCGATTTGATACAGCTTTCTGAGACGGTCGTCGTCCAGAAAGCCTGTGAAAATAACCTTGTGTGAAAGGTGCATGTTGGCCACTTGCCGCGTGAGAGAATCCCTCATGCCGCCGTCACCGACAACCACGAATTTCGCGTTCGCTCTGGAAAGGATTTTCGGGATAGCGTTGATTAAGGTCTGCACGCCCTTTTCATAGACCAAGCGGCCGACGAAGAGCACAATCTTCTCTTCAGGCGACGCGAACCTCTTCCTGAACTCAGCCTTGTCGAACTCCTTCTGATACACACTCACGTCAACGCCGTTAGGAATAATCGTCACCCTATCCTCGGAAAGACCGAAGGCCCACCTCACCTGCCAAGACATGTACCAGCTGCAGCAGACAACTCGCCAAGACTCGTGAGCGAGCCAGTTTTCGGTTTGATGAATCATCCTTTCATAATCCGTGTGAAGTCCGTTCCTCCTGCCGATTTCGGTCGAGTGTATGGTGGCAACAAGTGGGATTCTGAAGACGTGTTTGAGGCCGACAGCGGCGTTTGCCACGAGCCAATCATGGGCGTGTATTATGTCAACTCGGCCGTCGAGACTGCTGATGAGAGCAGCCGTTTCTTTTTGCATGTTCACGTTCATCAAGGAGTCCCAAGTCGCAAAGTCCGGGGAAGGAGTTTTATATGAATCTACTCTCAGCACGTGTGCACCGTTCACCGTCTCGCTTTCCGGGGCCCCGGGAAAGTCGCATGTCACGATGTAAGTATCTACACCGAGTTTTACGAGTTCTCGCGACAGATTGAAAAGATGAGCCGAGAGTCCGCCCACCGTTCTCGGCGGAAACTCCCACGATAGCATCACGACTCGAAGATGCTTGTTCAGTTTGCAGGTACCCCCAGCTTCTGATAAACCGCTAAAATGCTATTTATCCAAGATTCGGCATCAGGCGAAACCACCTCTATCCTGTTGTCTAAGATGTTGTAGTGACGCTTCAATTCTTGCTTCATCCATTCCGATTTGACCAGGACGCTCGCGGCTTCAGACAATCCTAGAGACTCCATGCTTCTTATGGACGAGCTCAGAGGGGCACCGCTGTTTCGAGATCGGTGAGGTTCGAGACTGTCTACCGAAAAAACAAATGGAATCTTTAACGCCTTTTTCAACGTGACGGCGGCTGGTACGAAGTGCCAATCGTGCACGTCGATGAGATCCACCTCGTGCTTCATCGAATAATAGATGTCTGCGGCGACACGTTCGGCTTCTTGATTCAGGCTCAACATCCACGTTAGAACGTTTATTTGAGGTTGAACCTTGTCCGAGATTCTGTATGCCTTAATGCCGTCTGCGCCCTGATGAAAACCGGTCCAAGAATTGTTATACGTGACAACGTACACGTCGACGCTTTTCTTCACCAATTCCGCCGCAAGCCTGTTCACGTAATGCGCGAGTTGGCCGATGATTCTCGGAGGAAATTCCCACGTGAAAATTATCACGCGCACGAGAGAGCGCACTTCCTCAGCTGAAAAACGAGGAGACTCTTATTATCCCCTTGCCCGTGAGGTAGAATCTTCTGTTTCCCTCGTGATCGCGGTAGTCTGCGACGTATCCGTCGGAAACATGCTTGTCCAAGTTCTGGTTGACCGTATTAACGTCTGTTTGAAGAATCTGAGCCAAATCCTCGCTTTTCCTAGCCATTTCGCCGCTAGTGGCAGATAGATTATGCATGGTAATCAGAAGACGCTCTGACAGAGAAGCCTCATACTCGCTCAACTTCATCAGTCTCTTCCTTCAAGAAGATGACCGACCAAATAACTTTTGTGCAAGAGACCTTTAATACATGTCAACACACGTCAATGTGATTATTAATGACCCCTCGCCGTCTGACCGTTCTGATGCTTAGCTGGGAATTTCCGCCCAGAATTATTGGGGGAATCTCCTCACACGTGAATGATCTCTCGATGGCTCTGACCAGTAGGAATGTTATGGTTCATGTAGTCACGTGCGACTTTCCAGGAGCCCCAGAGTACGAGCGAGTAGGCGGGGTCGAGGTGCACCGCTTCAACTCGAAGATACCATCTACGACCTTCCTAGGATGGGTTTTCTCAATGAACCAGGCCATGGCCGAAAAAGCCATCGACGTCATCAACGATAGCAACGAAGAGATAGACATTATCCACGCTCATGACTGGCTCGTCGCCGAAGCGGCCGTGAAAGTCAGCCAGGCATTCACGAAACCATTGGTCTCAACGATACACGCAACTGAAATGGGAAGAAGGAGCGGAATACACAACGATTACCAGAGGACCATAAACGAAGTGGAATGGCACCTCGTCAACCAGAGCTCAGAGGTAATATGTTGCAGCAATTACATGGCTCATCAGGTTTCCTCCGCCTTCAACGTACAAGGTTCCAAACTTCATGTGATTCCAAACGGCGTGAACGCCGCCAAGTTCAGCGGCAGCATCGGCACAATGCCCGTCAAACAGCAGTACGCAATGAACGGTGAGAAAATAGTGTCCTTCGTCGGAAGGCTCGTTCACGAGAAGGGAGTGCACGTCCTCATCGGCGCAGTGCCCAAAGTGTTGACGGAGGTGCCTAAGGTCAACTTCGTAATCGTCGGGGAAGGAGGGATGAAGGATTATTTGGCGAAGGAGGCGTATGACTTCGGCGTCGCCGATCATGTCTTTTTTGCAGGTTTTGTTGATGAAAAAACGTTGATTTCGATTTACAGGGCGAGTGACGCTGCCGTTTTCCCCTCTCTTTACGAGCCGTTCGGCATCACTGCTCTAGAAGCGATGGCAGCGAAGACGCCGGTCATAGTGACGGACACTGGAGGACTGGCCGAGATAGTGGAACATGAAAAGACAGGCATCAAGGTTTTCGTGGACAACTCGGATTCGTTGGCCTGGGGAATCCTGAGAGTGCTTAAAAACCCTGGGGTCGCAAAAAAGTTTCGTGAGAATGGCTACCAAGAAGTTCTCAGAGAGTATGATTGGAGCGCCATCGCCGAAAGAACCCTGGAAGTCTATAATAGCGCACTCGTGTCGACTTCCAGACCTGAACCAATTCGCATGAAATTTCCTTCATTCACGTTCGAAGAGCATCCTCCAGAAATGAGAATCCTTCTTTTGATGCACATTCTCGGAGCCCTCGACGACGAAAACGCCAAGCGACCCGCAGAGCTGGTGGAAATACTGGGAATGGACGCCAAGACGCTGCGTGTTCTGCTGCAGAAACTCGTGGACTCCGGTTACATAATCTCTTTCAGAGACAATCTCCGGCGGGTCCGGTATTACCTCACCAAACTCGGCATAGTCAAAGTGCTGTCAGCTTTTTCCTAAAACAGAAGTTCCGTTCCTCATTGAAGAACAGGCTTCGCGGTCTCTGTCAATCGTGATTGCACTGCAGTTATCAGCTTCCTTCGAAGTTCTTCACCCTGAGCTTTCGAGGTTCGAATGCGTTCCAGTCGTCTCGCCAATTCCTCGTCACGCAACGAAAGGGTTGCCCACTTTTCAATGTCTCCTTTCTTGTTGTGGAATTCGATGAGCGTTGTGTCGATTGTTTGGATTGCATTCAGAAAGCCGACCAGGCTCCAAGCCTTGATGCCCGTGAAATTCTCTTCTCCCGGACCCTTGTAGAACAGGAATGGTTCGTTCGCGGCGTGTACAAAGTTCCGCAGTTTTGATTCGAAGTCGAGCAGGACTCCTTGCGCGTTCACGAAGGCGTCTGTCGCCGATTTGTAGGGACTGAAGTACGTGTGCACTTCGCCTGGCGCTCCTCCGGCAGAGAACATGTAATACAGGTGGTCGCTCGTCAGAAGATACCGCCATAACCTGAGAAACTCCGTGTCTTCTGACTCTTTCGCAAGCGGTTCCAACTCCTTGCTTGTCGTGTAGTATGCCCATTGCATCGTGTTTCCGAGCCAGCCGCTCGTGTCCCTGTTGATGTCTGCCCACGATATGGTGCCGCCTAGTTCTCCGACGTCGATTTCTCCCTCGCCCCCGTGTTTGCTCAGCACTTCGGAGGGAGTTGACATGGAGAGGTTGTCATGCTTGAAGATTTCCAGGGGTAGATTCTTGAGAAACTCGTGTATGCCTGTCTCGGGCCAGTGGTGTTCTCCGAAAGTTTCATAATCTGGAAAAATCGTCACGCACTGTCCTTGAGCCGCTGCCAACCATGATGCGTATTTGTCAGCCGTTAGCGGCCAGTCACTCCACGATCTTACGGAAAACCGGAACGCAACGTCATCGGTCAACTTGAAGTTTCTGAGAAGAACCTTGAGTCTCTCGCAGCCCTTAGCCCTGTAAACATAATTCGGGGACCTCCCCTTCAAGATCCTGTCGACTCCCTCAGTGAACATGGCGCCAAACCCCATTTTATCCACGACCTTTGCGATGGCGTTGTTGTACATCAACTCCGTGTTCTCAAAGGCGACAGGTTCAGAATGAAACAAGTCTTTCATCAACTGGTGGTGCATCTGGACTTCTTCCATGAACTCGTCCCTCACAGGATACAATGCCGCCAAGGAATGATAGTAGGGCATGTCTAGAAACTCGACGCAGCCCGTGTCGCTTAACTGCTTGAACGATTCGATGAGGTCAGGGTTGAAACTTTCGCATTGCTCAAGGAAAACGCCTGAAATGCTGAATGAAACCTTGACTCTCTTTCTCTCCCTCTTGAACTTGTCGATCAGGTCGAACAGAATGCTGTTTGCGGGAAAATAGCATTTTTTGGCCGCGCGGTCGAAAATCTCCTTGTTCTTCGAGTTGTCAAAATAGAAATCAAACAGTTCCTCCTTGGTTTTCCTTCGAAACATGCTTCTTTCCCAGAAAAAATTCTCCCTAAGCCGGTAGGGCTGATGGACTTTGAAAATGAAAAGCAGGTCAACCAATCTTCATCACCGAGTCGAAATCGACAGAACGTGCAGAATTCGCTTAAACTTTGCGGTTTCTATTGTTTGATCCTCCTTCAATCTTGAACGAAGCCGTTATATTAAACCGAGTTCCTTCGAGGCGATGATGTGCATCGCATGGCTCCAGCAGAGCGGTGCTACCGAGACCTGAAGATTATTCTCGAATAGTTGTTCGGGCAGGAACTCTTGAACTCTTCCCAGCGGCCAGCTGTAATATTGAAGAGCCTTTTCCCTGTCGCCCAGTTTCGCGTAGTAGATGCTCATCCAAAAGTTAAGTATCGGCCAGGCACCTGCGCCCTTCTTTCTATGCAAGCCTCCGTACATCCACCCGTCATATTCGTCACTCTCGTACCTGTGCACTCCACCGTGGACAACCAGCTTCTTTTCTATTTGCTCCACCGTGGCCGATATCCGCGGATCATCCACTCGAAAAAGGTCAAACGGATATACAAGCCCAAGCGCCGAAGCGTCGATTCTCTCATCACTCAGCTTTCCATGGCTTCTGACAAAGAAGCCTACGCAGTGTTCTTCCAGCCTTCGAAACATCTTCTCCGCCACGTCCATCCATTTCTTGTTGGGAACGATTTCATTTGCACACCTCAGACCTTTGACGCAGGCTGCAAGGGAATAGGTAAAATTGTCCTCCAAATCGGGAAAAGTAAACCTCTCCTCCCACAAATCATTCGCGACATCATCGAAGTGGTTCTCCTTCCATTTGCCACACAGGCCATCAGCCGCCTGCCTGACAAGCCTCTCATACTTCAACGCTCTTCTCGGTTTCTCTCTAAAATGGTGCCAGATCGCCCACAAGAGAGAACCAGTCTGATCTGGCTGAAAATTCGCCGAGGCTTTAGGACCATTAACAGAATAGTTCTGCAAAAGGCACTCCCCCTCCCTGAAACCTTCTGCTCGGTTAACGCACCAATCAAAAAAACGTTCCTGAATATTCTCAATTCGAAGAATATCGGCGGCAACGCACGTGAAGGAAGCATCTCTGGGCCACACGTACATGTAATCCTTAGCTTCTTTCGGATAGTATTCCTTAAAGCAATTCGCCGCAACGATAGCCCCATTCTCCAACGCACAATCCAGGACTACCTGCCTACTAACCTCAACGAAGTGCTGAACTCTCGAATCCAAACAAAACACCGAAAACTAAAACACTCCAGAACTATTTAATCTATAAGCTCCTCAGAAAAAAGCTGCTGCAACAATGCTTAAATTGTTCTTTCCAAATGTCTGGAACAGGCGACTTCCATGGTTTTCTGTTCCCATTGCGGTGAAAAACTCCCTGATGATGCGAATTTCTGCACGAAATGCGGCTTCAGAACGAAACATGGTATTGAAGCCGGCGTTTTCGTTCCAACCGAGGATTTGAGAGAGGCGTTTTCAAAAATGGGAGTGGAATTGCAAAAGGCTTTCCAAACAGCAGCCATAGAGATACAGAAAGCCGTCAAAAACGTGAGAGAAGACGTTACGGATTCCAAAAAAGGACAATCAGTCGCTTGCAAGAGCTGCGGAGAAAAAAGTCCAGCGGGTGCTGTTTACTGCACTAAGTGCGGACAGAAACTCGACTAGGACAAGTCCGGCTCATCGCTTTGGAGTCAAAACATGAACCCAAATGAACTAACACCGGAAGAAGAAAGAATCATCGTCCACAAAGGAACTGAGAGACCCTTCAGCGGAAAGTATGATAACTTTTTCATCCCAGGAACTTACGTGTGCAGAAGATGCGGCACACCGCTCTACCAATCAAAAAACAAGTTCGACGCAGGATGCGGATGGCCAAGCTTTGACGAGGAAATAGAAGGAGCAGTCAAGAGAATACCCGACCCTGACGGCGCCAGAACGGAGATTCAATGCGCAAAGTGCGGGGCACATCTTGGCCATGTCTTTGTAGGCGAAGGACTCACCCCCAAAAACACCCGGCACTGTGTAAATTCGATTTCAATGGAGTTCATACCAGAAAAGACCAACAAAACCGAAAAATAACACTCTCACCGTGTTTTGCACAATCACATAACATTTTGCACTAGTTCCGAAGGGTTAAAGAAAAGCGCACGGCTACTGATCCAATATTGGGTGGTCGCTCGCGGCAAAATCCCGAAGAAAAAGAGCGTCAAAAGCAGTTCGCAATGCTCTGAAGGGTTTACACGACGCTCTTTACGGTTTTGTCCTATTCTCCTTCAAGAACATAAACCGACGAGTCAAATCCAGATTCCCAGTGTGGCGCATGAGAGAAGAGACGACGGAACATGTCGGCCAATCAGTCAAAGTGTTCCTATGGCTCATTCTTCCCTTGAGCCTCGCCTACGTTTTCGGGCAACTGTTTTTCTTCAAAGAAAACGCGCTCGGCCCCATGTTGTGGAGCATCCTCGTCTACTTCTACAGCAACTTTCTCCCTGATCTGCCTTCCATCCATAGGAAGAAAGAATCTGAAATGGGCACGTCGGATCTGTCTTGGTACAAGAAATACGCTCTCCTGCTGTTCGCTCCTCTTCTTGTCTGGCTCCTTTTTTCGGGAATAAGACTGAATTGGAAGACAGAAGAAACGTACCACAACTTCGCCTCTGCAGCCGTTTACGGGGTATTCCTTCTCGCGGTTGGTTTTCTGGCATTTGCGGGCTATCCAACGCGCGTTGAAGACTTGACTAAGGTGTTTTTCTTCACGTTCTGTGGCACAGCAGGCTTTCTGGCCCACCTGAAAGTTGACAAGATCTGGTGAAATTGAGAACGCTTAGTGAGAACAAGCTTGCCAAAAGGTCAAATGTAATTCTCAAAAACTCTTAAATTGGCTCTGCATCCCACTAGCAACCGTGTTCCAGCTTGTACGATGTCGTATCTTTTGCCCTCATCCTCGCGGGCGGAATAATCGTCATAGGCTTTCTGGGCAACTACCTGTTCAAACGAACAGGCGTCCCCGACATGCTCTTCCTCATTGTCCTAGGCCTGCTCATCGGACCCGTCACAGGGCTCATTGACGGAACGTCCCTGACCAGTTTCGCCCCCTATCTCGCCGTCCTCGCGTTGGTTTTCATACTCTTCGACGGCGGAATGACCCTGAACATCTACCACGTCTTCTCAGAAAGCCCAAGAGCCATCGTCCTAGCAGTCACAGGGTTCGTAGTAAGCGTCACTGCGACCACTTTGATGATGGCTTTCGTAGCCATGCCGAAGATCATCGCCCTCCCCAACATTTCACCGCTCTACTACGTCCTCTTTGGCACAATTCTCGGAGGCAGCAGCAGCACCATCGTCCTTTCCTTGGTCTCCAAGGCCCGCATGAACGGAAGAGGCTCATCCATCCTAGGCATAGAATCAGTCATGACCGACATTCTATGCATAGTCGTCACCCTCGTTCTGATAGAGACCATAGTCCTGAAAACAAACGTGGACCTTCCAACCCTAGCAAAGTCAATCGCCAGCAGACTATCAATAGGCGCCGTGCTCGGAGCAATAATCGGCATAGGATGGCTGAGCGTGCTAAAACGAATCGCAAAGGAAGGCTACTCGTACATACTAACCCTAGGAGTCGTACTCCTTGCATACGCTCTCTCCGAATACTTGGGAGGAAGCGGCGCACTGTCTGCTCTCCTTTTCGGAATAATTCTAGGCAACGAAAAAGAAATCTACGGAATACTAAAGACCAAAAAACCCGCAACCCAAGCAGTCGACACAGGATTGAAAAGATTCGAGTCCGAAATGGCTTTTCTTCTCAGAACATTTTTCTTCGTCTACCTCGGCGTGATAGCAACAACGTCCACCACTACGATTGTGATCACTGGCGTTTACCTCTCTTTCATCATGCTCCTCATAAGATTCGGAGCCGTCAGACTCGCCACCGTACGCAGCGATCTGACTCAAGAACGAACAGCGATGAGCGTGCTGCTCACAAGAGGCTTAGCAGCAGCTGTCCTAGCAACTCTTCCGCTACAGTATGTCGATGCAACAAAGTACCCCGGCGTTGGAAACATCTTCCACCAACTGTCACCATATTACATCAGCATCTCCATAGTCGTCATCCTCACAACCTCGATAATCGCCGCTTCAAGCATCTTGCTTCTCAAACGAAGAAACAACGAAATGCCCACCTGATCGAATTGCAGGAAAGCAGCAGGAAGCCGTTATCGTTTTCTTTTTCCTTGTATGTACTCTTCCACGGACTGTTTCGCCATCGAGTCTGGCACTTGGATCGGCGGATGCTTAAACGCGTAGGAGGATATGCTGAGCAATTGTCCGGATATTTTGCGGTCTAGCGCTATCTTGACTGCTCGTATGATGTCTATGACGACGCCCGCGCTGTTGGGCGAGTCTTCAACCTCAAGCTTCACCATCACTGTCAGCGGCCTGTCCCCAAACTTTCTTCCTTTCAACCACAGATAACAGATTTTCTTGTTCCCCAAGAAAGGCACATAATCCGAAGGGCCTATCCGCGTCGGCAAATCGTAGGGCACGAGGCTCGTCACCGCTTCCGTCTTGCTTATACGCTTAGTCTTCAACCGCTCCTCAACAGTCATGTTCAAAAAGTCCGTGTCCCCGCCGAGGTTCAGCTGATAGGTCTCATCGATAATCACGCCCCTGTCCACGCAGAGCCTCGCCAAGGCCCGGTGCAAAATGGTGGCCCCCAACTGGCTCTTGATGTCGTCGCCAGCTACCGGAAGCCCCTTCTCCTCAAACTTCTTGCCCCATCTCGCGTCGGAGCCGATGAACTCGGGCATACAGTTGATGAACCCGCAGCCAGCGTCCAAAGCTGCCTGAGCATAGAACCGCGCAGCCTCATGACTGCCAACTGGCAGATAATTGACAAGAATCTCAGCCCCCGACTTCTTCAGCACCTCGACAACGTCCACGGGCTTAACTTCACCCTCCTTATAGACGCTGAAAACCTCTTTCATATGCTCAGCCACACCGTCAAGAGCGGGGGCAGCTGAAACCTTCACACCCAGTTTCGGCACGTCCGCAAACTTGGCGCAACAGTTCGGCGCTGTAAATATGGCCTCGGACAAGTCTTTTCCAATCTTGTTCTTGTTCACTTCAAAAGCAGCAACAAACTTCACGTCCCTGACGTGGTAGCCGCCAAAATTAACGTGCATCAAACCCGGCACCGTCACGTTCTCCCCAGCGTCCTTGTAATACTGTACTCCTTGAACCAGCGCTGACGCCGAGTTTCCAACGCCCACGAGCGCCACTCGAATTTCTGGCAAAACAAACAGCTCCCTGAGGCATATCAGACTAAGCGTTTAACAATCGTCTGCTCTATAACTTTTTCTAAGGAACATAATCAGTTTGAAGAAAGTTGGTAACGCGCGCTACATTCATCAGAGCGCTGCTGGTTTTCTCCTTTGCGAGAGCACGACAAGATTAAAAGGGAACCTGAACCAGATAGTCAGCGAACAGAAGGGTATGCTTTATGGATGAAGGAGATGCAGTCGTCAAGTATGAACCTTTCAAAGAAGTCGTAATAATGGAGAAGGATGTCTTCCCAACTCCTGATGACATAGCAAGGTTTGCCTCCATAATCGCGGGCGGCAGGGCCCCAGGCCTGTACTGGGCTGAAGGCGTCATTTTCCTGTACTTTCCCCTTCCAGCTTCGACAGAAATCACCGCAAGAATGCTCGTTGAACACGGACGGGTCTACTGGTCCTTTCTCGGGTATTCTCTCATGCCCAAGTACCAGCCAATAATCGAAACTCGAGAAAAAATGATTGTGCCAGTGGTCGACATGTCCACTAACAAGCTCATGAAGAAAGTTGCAACTTGGCTGAAAGAACAAAAATAGGCCCATTATCCTCAGTTTTCGGCATGCTTTTTTTCATCGGTTTTCATATGGCAGGAGACGCTCTTGAAGACTCTTTGTTTGAGGGGGACGATTTTCTCGGGCAAGGGTGAAGGAGCCAAATACATGAAACTTCCATGGGTGAAGAAACAAATAAGGGAAAAACTCGGTTTTGTCCCGTATCTCGGAACGCTGGACGTGAGGATCACCGAAGAAAGCGTCGCACTCAGGAAAATGCTGGCAGAGAAAAAGGCAATGGACATTTTGCCTGCTGCGGGTTTCCAACGGGGAAAGTGTTACAGGGCCTCTCTCAAGACAGAGCTGAAGTGTGCTCTTATCTTTCCCGAAGTCGCCAGTTACCCGGAGAACGTGATAGAGATCATAGGGGCTGAGAACCTGAGGGAAAAGTTTCATCTCTCAGACGGCGAAACCGTCGAAGTCAGGGTGACGCCTTGACGCCCATCTTTTTCCGTTTGCTCTGCAAAAAGTTCTGCTTGTACTCTTCGAAGCAACCTTTTTTCTGCAGGTAACGCCCGTACCTGACAAGACCGCTCATTGCTCTCGCAGCGTCCTCCGGTGACGAGTAAGCCGGGATGCCCTGCTTGTCAAACCTGGTGCGCGTGTGCATTGCCATTTCTGTCTCTCCGATGTCGCAGGCGACTATGGGCTTGTCGAACAAAAACGTCATCTTTGCCACCGCGTCTATGTAATCTTCCTGCACCGCCGGCGTCTGATGGAGGCCGAGCAGTATTATGCCGCAGATCTCCGGGTCCTGGAACAGAATCTTGGTGGCCAGTTCAAACATTGCGTCTGTTCCCGAACCGGTTATGTCCACCGGATTGAGGTCTGACGCAAACTTCGGAATCTTTCCCTCCACCTTCAGCTTCTCAAACTTCGCCACTGTTTTGTCAGAGAGACGAAGAATGTTCAACCCTTTCAGCTCAGCTTCATCAGCGGCCATTATTCCCGGGCCTCCAGCGTCGGTGACTATTCCTACGTTTTTTCCAGCCGCAGGCGGCTGCATGGCCAAGGATTTTCCCATGTGGAAAAACTCGTCCATGTCCTCCGCCCTCAGGATTCCTGTCTGTTCGAAAACTGCGCTGTAGATCCTGTCTGAACCGGCAAGTGCCCCGGTGTGTGACGATGCAGCCCTCGCTCCCGCATCAGTTCTCCCGGCCTTGATGGCCACGATGGGCTTTTTCAACGTAACTTTCTCGGCTATCTTTATGAATTCGCGGCCGGACTTTATGTCTTCAACGTACAAAAGTATGACTTTTGTCTCGTCGTCGTGCAACAGAAAATCAAGCATTTCACCCTCGTTCACGTCGGCCTTGTTGCCGAAACTCACAAACTTGCTAACCCCCACCTCTCGCCCAGACAGGTAATCCAAGGCCGCGACGCCGAAGGCCCCACTCTGAGTGACTATGGCGATGTTTCCGGGAATCGGCCGCGGCGTGGCAATGACCTCGTCTCCGGATGCCAACACTTTTGTCTCGGGCAGGAAAAGCATGTCGACACCGGTTCTGGAATCGTAGACTCCGAGGCAGTTTGGTCCCAGAACGCGCATTCCCGCCTTTTTCGCTATGTCGGTTATCTGCTGTTCGAGTTCGTGATTTCCAACCTCTCCGAAGCCTGAAGTGATTATAACGGCGTCCTTAACTTTCTTGGCTGCTGCATCGTTCATTATGGTTGACACGACTGCGGCCGGAACAACAATGACGATTAGCTCAAGCTCACCAGGAATTCTGGTCACCGAAGGATAGCACTTATACCCCATGATAGAGTCTTCAGTCGGGTTCACGGCGTAGAGTTCGCCCTTGAATATGCCTCTCATCTTGTTTTCAACGAAGTTCTTAAAAATTACGTGGCCCGCCTTGTTTATCTTCTTCGTCGCCCCGACAATCGCGACCGAATGAGGCTTGAAAAATGCGCCCAGCTTCTTCGTTTCCTCTTCCATCCGATTCTCACCGCTTTTTCCTAACAATGACTATGGGTTTATGTCTTACTGTCTCGAGCATCTCCCAACTCACGTCGGACAACTTCACCTTAAACGTTTCAGCCATGTCCCACACGGTTCCACCCGCCCCGAAGCCTCTAGCGCGATTCGCAACCTCAGCCACCCTCAAAGCCGCGTCCGCCGACACGAAACATCCAGCAACAGCCAAAGGAGTAGCCCTCCTCTCAAGCCCCAGCATCCGCCCGACAACGTACGCTAGAAAACCGCCGAAAGAATAAATGCCACTGAACGGGTTTGGCCTCGGCGTAAAATGAAAATTCCTGAACGAGTACGTTTTGTCAGTGTCCGCCACCATCACCACAACCCTCTTCCTGGAAGACACCCAAATCTGCCGACGAATTTTCTCGGCCACTGTCTCAGCCCCTTTCAGAGGAAGGCTCACGTAAGAGTACGGCAGGTTGCTTCCATCGATGCCTCCCTCTGAACCGAACATCAGAGCCTGCAACAAACCCGCACGTTGCAATGCAAGCTGCTTGTGCCTACTTCCAGCATCCAATGGGTAACCCCGAAGCTGCAGCAGCAACCTCTGTCGAAGACGCGACAACGGCCCGAGGAAGTAGCCCCAACCTATTCTCATCCAAAAACCTGCAATCCACCTCGCGCCTAAGCCGGGCTTGACTTTGCTCTCGTCCACGATGTTGTTTAACGCGGTTGATATTGCCTTCTCGGAGACCACGACAAAATCGTCATCAGCGATTTTGCCCCTGACGGCCTCAACTATTTCTTTCACGTAGTCTTGTCCGGGTCTCCAGTATCTCGTCGTCAAGGCGAGAACCTTTAACCCTGTCATCTGTATCGCGCCGACTGCTAAAGCAACGGTTTCTATAGGCTTCGAAACCTGGCTTTTATTTTCGGGACGCTGCATTCTGGGGGCTTCATTTTTCCTTCGGGGCAGTAGCCGATTTCAACGCAGGAAGGACCGCTGTTCTCGAACAGGGCGGGTGCGGCTTTCTTCGCTTGCTTTAGCATTTCCGTGGCAACTTCTCTTATCTCCCATTGCGCGCGTGCGCAACATCGCAGGTTGAAGAAGTGTCGCAGTTCCCTCGCGTTCATCGTCACCATGATGTTGGTTTTGGCGGCGTTCGGCAGGATGAACCTCGCATCCTCTTTGGGAATCGTCATATTCAGGAGCTTCTGATAGGCCTCAGAGATTTTCTCCAGCGTCTCGTCGAAGACTTTCTTGGCTTCCGCGTTTCGCGTTATGCTCGGCGGCGTCACATATTTTTCTATGGTATCATACGTCACGTAGCGTTGGCTCTGCTGCGTGTACGAGGCGACACGATGTCTGACGAGCTGATGAGTCATGGCTCTGGACACGTCCTCGATGCTGAACGTGAAGGACGCGTGCTCGATGACGGAAGCGTGTCCGTAGCCCGTCACCTGCCTAATTTTGTGCATGGCAGTTTCTGCGTCCATCTTCTCGAAGATTTCCGAAGGCTTCCCGCTCTTTATGGTGGTTGACGCTGCAGCCCCGCACAGAAGCTCGGAATCTGCCGTGTAACGAAGAAGCTTGACCTTCAACTCTCAACCTCACCCTGAATACGAGACCGTCGTTATCGATTGGAACTGTTGTAAAATTGTCCACTGAAGCATATAAAACAATGTTCTATGAACTATCTTTTGGAAAGATGGAAGAAAATTCGAGATGACTGCCGACGCGCTCCGTTACACGTGTGCGTAGACGCGTTCGTTGGTGTATTTTCCGGTTTGCATTTCCTGGTCTATTTCGCGCAGCAGCATTATGCGTTTGAAGGTCGGCGGGTGAGTTGAGAACCACGTGTTGACCGTTCTCCACGTGGATTTGGCTTCTTTTTCCATTGCCAACTCCAATTCTCTCTCATTCAGCACGCCGTCGTGGTCCAGGTCGTACTCGTTCTTCTTGTCAAGGATTTCGCGAACTTCCTGTTTGGCCTGCGCCGGGTCGCTTATGTAGAAGGCTCTGACGCCCTCGGGGGGTTTCGGCGAGAGTGAGAGGCCGTACGTGATTTTTGTCAGGGCGCTCTCTAGGCTTCGGGGTGAACCTGTTAGGTAGGCTGAATACGCGTCTGAGTAGTGTTCCCGCAGTCTGCTGAGCCGCATCACGCTGAGCTGTGAGACGAAGTAGACAACGAAAGAGACGACTCCGATGGCGATCAGCGCTAACGCTGCGTTTCCCTGGTTTTTCTTGCTTGAGGAGCCGCCTCCCAGCGCCGCTGCGGTCATCGTTCCCCGCGCGATGAGATAGGCAAGCAACGGGAGTGCAGAGAGCATTGTCATGATGGCATAGTCCTTGTGTCTTATGTGTCCCAGCTCGTGGCCGATTACGCCTCTCACTTCGTCTTCGTTCAGGTTTTGCAGCAGTCCCTGATGGACTGCGAGCGTTGCTGAGTGTGCGGTTCTGCCGAAAACGAACGCGTTGGGAGTGTTGTTCGGAACGATGGCCAGCCGGGGCATAGGTATCTTGCTCTTGTCCGCGAGATCCTTCACGGTGGATTCGAGCCAGGGGTTTTCGCCCGGCTTGAGGTATCGCAGGTGTGTAGAGAATTTTACGATTGAGGGGCCGATGGCGTACTGGAACAGCACAAAAAGCAGCGGAAGGGTCACGATGATGAGCAAGCCGACACTGAGCGTCAACGTGACGACGAACGCGTCGACAAGAAGCAGGATCAGACCTAGAAAAGCCGCGAATATGAGCAGCGTGATGAGTATGCCTGTGCCCATCGCAAACTTCAAACCGGCCAGACCTGGCAACGAGTTTCACCCTTTTGTTCTTTACCACAAAAAACCATGGAAGAATTAAATCTTTCTAAGAACAATCGAAGGGAACCAATATAGTGGGGCACGCGCTGATCTTTGCGGTTTTTATTTCATACTTGGAGATGGGTATTTCAATGGTATTTTCTTTGATGGATATTCTTGATGTCTCATTTTCCAGGAGGTCAGTTTCTTCAGCACTTTTTGGTGTCTCGGTTAAGCGGATGAGCGCCTTGGTGTTCTTGCTAGCGGTTTCGTAGAATCTTAGGATGATGTCGTCTGAGCGTTCAGCTTTCTTGACAACGGTTAAGATTATGTTCTCTGGTTCAGCTGAAATGAAAGAGAAAGTCTTCGGTAAGCGTCCCTCGTGACTGCGTTCCGTAACTGGCAGCAGGGGATAGTTGAATTCGTAGGCTTTTCTGGCTGTCAGAGCCTCTTTGAAGTCGGAGCGGTGAGGGTACACGGCGTAGGCGATGTGGTGTTTTCCTTGATCTGTCAAGTCAGCTTGGGTTTTTTTGGGTATTGGAAGGCCGAAGGCTGCGCGCAGTTCGAACGGGTATGTGGCGCTTCTTAGCAGTGTCATTCTGATGGTGTCGTTTGCTGAGTCGAAACCGTATTTGCAATCGTTCAGGAGGCTTACTCCGTAGTCGTCTTCCTCGCTGCTGTGATCTATCCATTTTTGGCCGGGGACCTCGTATTTTGACCGTTCGGCGAGCGTTGCGTCTGGGGAGACTGGGTTTCGGCGTGTGATGAAGCCGTATGGGGCTTCGTACGTTGTGAAGTCGCTGTGGATGCTTAATGGAAAGGCTACTTTTGCCAGTCTGTGCTCTGCGTGCCAGTCGGCGTCAATTTTGAACTCAACCTGGGGGATTCTGTGGCATAGGATGATCTCCTGATTGAACGTGGAGTCGGGTCTTCCTTCTTGCGTATATTTTTGTTTCACGAGAACTCGCGTTCTGACGGGTCCCTTCTCGAGAAGTTTCACTTCGATTGGCCTGTTCAGTTCGACGTATTTGACGCCTTCGCTTTGCTGGTAGATGAACAGTTCCCAAGCGTCGAAGACCGCGGCGTCTATGCGAGAGTTGACGCATGTTCTTCCCCTCACTGGGGTGTCCTCGAAAACTTGGATTCGATTCCCCGAGGTCTGAAGGATCTCCTTGTGGCTTTTTCTGTCGAATATGCTGTTTACGAGTCCCGTGTGTTTGTCTATCGTAACGGTGAGGAACTCGTTTTCGAGTTTGAGCTGCTTGTCGGTTTCTTCAGTGCATAGGCTGGTCGAAGCCTGTCTTTTGGGAGAGCGAGGTTTGCGTGTTGGTTTTGCTTTGAATTCTTCGTAGCCGATGGGCGGCACGTTCTCAGCTGTGAAAATGAGCTTGTTGCCCTCTACTATTTGGGAAGGAACGGCTCGTCCTGTTTTATCATAGATTTCAACTTTGCCCGGCTCTTCCGTCGGTACTTCGACAATGCCGCTTCTCGGCCATGACAAGGGGTTGAAGACCAGCATCGTTTTGCCTTCTCCTGTGGTGTCGATTTTGGCTGCTATCGTGCTTAAGGATTCGGTGATTATGCGATTCGTCGTGTCAAATATCGTGTTGAAGTGTTCTTCGGAGTCTTTGTAGACTTCGGGGATGGAGGATCCTGGGAGGACGTCGTGGAACTGGTTTAGGAGGAGTTTCTGCCAGGCTTGTTCGAGTTGTTTGGTTGGATAGGTGTATCCGTATGTTCGGGCTATTGTGGAGAATTTTTCTGCTGTTTCTAGGAGGATTTCTGCTTTTCTGTTGTTCTTTTTGACTTTGGCTTGGGTTGTGTATGTTCCGCGGTGGAATTGGAAGTAGAGTTCGTCGTTGATTTGGGGGATTTTGTTTTTGTCGATTTTGTCGGTGATGGTTTTCATGTACTGTTCTGCGGTTGAGAATTTGCCTTTTATGGGTTTGTTTCCTTGGATGAATTCTTGGGCTCTTTGGATCATGTCTTCGGTGACTCCGCCTCCGTGGTCTCCTTTTCCGAAGAGCATTAGGAGGTCGTGCAGGTTGTGGCGGGTGTTGAGTTGTTTCATCTGTTCGGTTATTCTGTTTTCTTGGATGGTTTCGTCGTATGTTCCGACGGTTTCGTGGGCGAGGATGGTTGAGCCGTCTGGGGCTGTCCAGTTGAAGATGTAGTGCGAGAAGACGGTGGTGTCGTTCCAGAGCATTTTCTGTGTTAGGAAGAACTGTATGCCGGCCTTTCTCATTATTTGGGGCAGTGTCCAGGCGTATCCGAAGGAGTCTGGGAACCAGGCGATTTTGACGTCGACGCCGAATTTTTTTTGGAAGTACGTTTTTCCATGTAGGAACTGTCTTACCAGGGATTCTCCGGAGGGCATGTTTGCGTCGGGTTCTATCCAGGTTCCGCCCACGATTTCCCAGCGTCCCTGTTTGACTTTTTTCTTGACTTTCCTGAAGGTTTCAGGGTGCGTTTCTTCTAGCCACTTGTAGTATTGGGCGCTGCTCTGACAGTAGCAGAAGCTCGGATGTTTCTCCATGAGGTTGAGGATGGTTTCGCAGGTTTCGTGGAACACTTTTCTGGTTTCGTCGAAAGACCATAACCACGCAGCATCCAGATGACTGTGTCCCAAGAAGTAGCATGTCTCCCTGATGCTTTTTGAATCCACTTTTTTCCCTCAGTATCGCTTACGTGTGGGCAATGAATATAAGCGCACGCATATCGGTCGGATCGAGCTTTTCCAAGCAGCAGCCCACGCATCAATGGGGACATTATGGAATTCGATGAAAGGTTATCACCACGGGCAATCGGCCCCTCCCTTTTTTTTCTTTACATCAGATGTAATGTTGTAATGTAATGTTGCCGTGTAAGTTTCCATGTTGCGTGCGCGGTGTTCCGAAAACGAGTTAAAAATGGCACGCGCGTTAAGGTCGGCCTCTCTGTGCGGGTTTAGGTTTGAGTTCATGTTGGATGACGAGGTTTCAACGAATGAACGCCGGCCCCCTCCCTTTTTTTCTTTACGTCAGACGTAATGTTACAGCGTAATGTGTAAGCGTAAATTTCCATGTATCGTGCAGTCTTCCGAAAAGGGTTGGACTGGCACGCGGGTTAAACTCGACCCCTCTGTGGGAGTTTAGGTTGAGTTCCTGTTGAGATTTCAACGGCCGAACGGCTGGCTCCTCCCTCTTTTCCGTTACGTCAGACGTAATGTTGCAGCGTAAACGGCGATGTTGTTAGCAATGCGTATTTTTGAAATGGTTGAAGATGGCCTTGGTTTTCTTCTGGTTGTTTGGCTTGTCGATTTGAGGTTGGATGTTTCTGCTGTTGTGGTTTTCATCGGCCCTGGTTTTAGTGTAGAGGTAAGTGCGGTGTCTGGGAGATGAAGAGGAGAGTGGGTGTTTGAGAAGTGCTTTTGATGTTGGTGTTTAGTACAGTTAATTTTAAATAGTATAGCCGCAGTAGCGGAATTGTAAGTCATCTGGTGTAACACTGGTGCTGGTTGTCTCAAACATAGAGTTACCGACAAACTTGCACGCAATGAAGCCGACGGCGTTCCTGAGTTCGTCAATGAAAGATTTTACTCTCAACCTTAACAATGACTATCGCTATTTGAAGACGGGCTATTATGTGTCTATGCACGCGGAGGTTTTGGGGAATCGTGTGATTCCTTCGAGTGAGAGCATAATTGCGGCCAGCAGGACGCCTATTTTGCTGCTTAAAGCTTCAAAAGCCGGTATTCCCACTGTGCCCTATTTGGTCACTGGATCTGTGCGGAGGATTATTTCGGAGTTTGGGTTTCCACTGGTGGTTTTCGCGGTTAACCCGTTCTGCTATGACGGTTACAAAATTGCACACAACAGGAGCGCGCTGTACAGGGCTGTGAGAAGTCTGAGCATGAGTTACAAGTTCGCGGTTTGTGCTCAGCCTCTTAAGGGTGAGATGTTGTCGTTTAAGTCGGTTTTCGGCAGGTGCGGGTTGGAGGGAGAGGTGGCGCGTGTTTCGAGAAGGGTTTACGAGGTGTTTAGGCTTCCGATTTGCAAGTTACACGTTCAGAAGGTTGGGGGGGAGGCTTTCCTGTGCGGGCTTCAGCCTTTGAGGATTGGGGAGGTTTTGCCCGAGGATTTGGAAATTGTGGGAGAAGAGGTTTCTCGCATGTCGAGAATGGGTGAACACTTGGTTGGCTAGAATAGCCTGTTTCGTGGAGAAGTATAATTTTTCAGATCAGAGAGAAGCAACTGCCCTCCAGAACTTCCAGCGCACGGCGCAGAGTATGGGTCACGGGTTCGATTTTCTCTTCAGGGAAGGCATTCCTGAGATTCCACGGTATGACGCGGTGTTCATAAGGGCCACGACGGATCCGCTGTTCACTAGCTACGTTGTCTCTAAGACGGCGTGGGAGCTGGGCAAGAGGGTGATCGATGATCCGGAGTCGATACAGATTTGCGGCAACAAGATCCACCTTTACGATCTGTTCGAAAAGCACGATGTGCCCCACATTCCAACGATGTTCCTTAACAAGGAGGATTTGCATCACAAGCGGCTTCTGGAAGTGTTTGAAACTCTCGGAAAACCCATCGTCGTCAAGGCGCCGTACACGAGTTTCTCAAAATACGTGGAGAAAGTCGCCTGTGAAACGAGTTTTCGCGACGTGGCCAAGAGATACTTCCGAAAGTCCGACATGCTGGCCGTCCAGACGTTCATGCCAACGGCCTTCGACTGGAGGGTCGGCGTCCTGAACCGCAAGACACTCTATGTGTGTAAGTACATGATTCCCAAGGGCAGATGGAAGCACGGGGCCAAGCGCCGGGGCAAACCCACCTTCGTCTGGGGAAGAACCGTCGCCCTCAAAACAGAGAACGCCCCGTCTAAATTGAAGGAAGTGGCGCTCAAGGCGTGCGACGTCATCGGACACGGACTCTACGGGGTCGATATAAAGGAAGTTAACGGCGACTACGTTGTGGTGGAAGTCAACGACAACCCCAGCATCTACGCCGGCTACGAGGACAGCCGAAACACTGATCTCTACGGAAAAATCATAGAATACCTGGTCGATTAGCCTTTTTTTATCATAGGGCCAGTTTGAACCTCAAACACTCAAATCGCGTCATAGCATTGTGTCTGCACAAGCTTGCGAAGACCAGGGTGCGATGGTTAAGCGCTCGCGAATCTTTTGCGGGTGCTCCTGTAGTAGAAACCGATTCCTAATGCCAAGACGATGAGAAGGATGATTGGGAACACGATGTTAAAGTATTTCGGCGCGACATCCAGAGTGACGCCGAACACAAAGGGGACGAGCAGTAGAGAAATCAGAATAACAGCAAGGATTTTTGACAACATTGGCAAAGTGTTCTTTTCTGGCTATGCAGAGTTCTTCTATTTTACCCTTTCCCGCAAGGAAAGAGAAATAAAAAATCTCGCTCCAGAACTGTTTTAATTTGAATCTCATTCTAGTCACGTCGTCCCGAACAAAACCTGCTACAATTCTAGAAGGAAATCATAATGCTATAGCGCTTTATTTCAGATATTTCGTCGATCACAAGAAGCTACCTTGCCCCACACTGCTTGCTTTTGTAGGCATATCCTTAAACATAGTCAGATACCATCGGATTCGCGCCACATAACAGCGCGCGCTACACCAACGACGGACGCCACGACGGACGGCCAGACGGCGACCACGAACCACGACGACGGACGGTTAATGGGTAACCATGGGCTCCTAATGGAAGACCAAGGACTGTATACCCAATTTAGGATACACCTATATGGACATTAATGGAACAGGAAGGATACCATAGAAGTCTACTATAGATAGATGTTATCGAAATCGAGTATACACTTCAGCGAGGAAAACACCGAAAGATTTATGCACTCAAAAGAACCATCTCTATTGAGAGTGCCTAAGTTATGAAAAGAACAATTCTTGCTATATTGTTGATTCTTTTCGCATCAATCGCCGTCGTATACGTATCAAAAGGAAACTTTAGCTCGCCCACTGGCAAGATACAATCTGCCCCGCAAACCACAAGCAAGACCACAAGCGATCCGCAGCTTTCACCCTCATTGACGCTTCTTGGAGCCGGAGCGCAATGGGCTGCTTTCAACGGCACCAATGCCCTTTACGTCGACTTTTACGATAACATAATGGCCTATCCCAACCCGAATGCTCAAAACTCCACCATCTTTCAACTGCAAAGGGCCGACGTTTCAGCCGCTCTCGAACAGTACGGGTTCAACATAACTTACTCCTCAGACATCCCGAGTAACCTGAGCGCATACAATGTCGTAGTAATCGACGCTTACTGGGCCTGTGAACCATCCAATGAACCTATCGTCCGCGGGTACATTTCTGGAGGCGGAGGCGTAGTCCTAATCGCAGGCGTTCCGATGTTGTTCTCAGTTGACTGCAAGAGCTGGTGGACAGGCGGCGACCTAAGCCCTGTGCAAGACTGGTTTGGCGCTAGCTACTATCTTAACGCAGGAATGGAATCTGCGACCGTGATGGTAAACAGCCCGTTCGGTACTTCGCTGTCCGCTGGAAGCAGCCTAGGCCAGTACGACGCAGGCAGTTCTTACGCTGCCGTGGCAGGCCCGCTGAACGATTCCACGGTCATTGCACAATGGGCAGATGGAAGCATCTTCAGCATGACACACGAGTATGGTCAAGGACGCGTCTATTATCAAGCAAGCTACTCTGACAAGTTACCGCCACAAATCACCGCAATTAACACATCTCCTTCACAACCAACTAGCAACGACACGGTGCAAATCGACGTCAGCACAAACGAACCCCAAATAGCAAGCGCTTCATTGACGCTTCAGTTCTCTTACACCGACAACTTCGGGCAGCTATGGAATACCAAAATGAACTACAATGAAACAAACAATGTCTGGCAAGTAATACTTCCTCAACAGCCAAGCGGCACAAACGTCCAGTTCTCCGTCACCGTCAGCGACAACAACGGAAACCAAGCGACGACGCAAGGCAACTACACAGTTTCCTAAGCGCGCGCGCCTCATTTTTGGTCGGACGTATGTTCTAAAAACACCGGTAAGACACGCTAAAAACCCGTATCCGCAAAAATACCTAACGCGCGCGCTAAACCCCAAGCTGTTCTATTTCCATTCTTCGAGCGCTGTTTTCATATATTCTGCGGATTCCTCTTCGCAAGGCTTCTCAGCTCTGAGCAGGTCGGCGCCTTTCTTACGCTTCTCCAGCTCCATGTGGCCTTGGAAACCGAATGGAAAAAGCTGCGTGAACTCTTTCAGAAGCTTCCAGCCTTTCTCGTAGGCTTCAGCTGCCTTCAGCAGGTGCTTCGATTGTTTGCCCGGATGCTTTTTGGCTAAGCGTTTCAAGTAGGCGGCGCACATCTCTCTGCCTTCACAGTAGCAGACTCCAACGTAGCTGTTTCCCTGATAGTTCTGTTTGTCTTCTGGAAGCGTTTCAAGCACGTTTGCCCATTCGTCGAGTGCTTCTGGTCCGGCCACATAATTGCTGAGGACGGGGACTTTTGCGGATGCGAAGTCTATGGCTCTCTGTAAGGCTTCTTTGTCGGCGTCTTCGCTTCGGCGCTTGACCCTGTCACGGAAGAATATTGAATCGAGGCATCCCGGAGCTTTCAGGTCGTGGAACGGTACCAAATCTTCTGGCTGACCCATTAGGCTTCTATACGTGCTGACTATGTACGAGTTGCCTTCGTAGCCCTTGACTATTCCGTATTCGGGAATGACCAAGCCCCATAGAACCACGGGGTGGTTTTTCTCGTCCACTTCCTGTTTTATTTTCTCGAAGATTTTTCTTGTCTTCTCAATTTCCTTCGATGTCGGAGCCCCTTCTTTCTCAGGGTAATCGCCATCGAACGCAACAGTTTCCAGTGTCCAACCTAGATCTTCAGTCGCCTTGCGTATCTGCTTCCAAGTCTTGGCATGAAAAGCCGTTGGCCCAGACGGGCACGTCGCACCTTTGGCCACGTTTATCAGAAAAGCGTAGCCCGAAACTCCGCCAACTTTCATAGTGTCGCAGTCGGTTCCCAACGCCCTCAAACAGCCGGCCACAGCCCCAGTGTAGGATATCCAGCAGGGCTGATACTCAACTTTCTTGCTGATTACCTTCTTCACCAAATGTTTCACCTCCTTCAAACCCTCCGTGTAACGCCTTGCGAGCAGCTCCCGCATCGCCTCCTGTCTATGAACGGAACTCCTGTACATTACAGCAACCGTCTTCAACAGTTCCCGCCCGTCGGTGGTCAAGCAGTATTCGCCTCTGCCTGACTTCTCGACGAGCTCCTCTTCGACCAGCAGTCTGAGGTGATTCGCCAGCGCTGTCTTAGAGAGCCTCGTCTGTTGCATCAAGCCTGAGAACTCGTGCTCCCCACGCAGAAGCAGGGTCATTATGTGTATTCGTGCAGGATGAGCCGCCAGCTTCAACAGCTCTGCTACGCTGCTGGTAGACTCCAGCAAGAGGTCATGAAGGGAGTTCTCCTCTGAACTGCTCAATCTGCTACACTTTCCGCATCAACTTAATGAAACAACATATAAAGTCTTTCTTTCTGTGAACTGAGTTCACATTTTTGTGAACAACTCTTATCTTACATTTACACGGTTGTCTGTGCACGCTTTTCTTTCAGCTCAGGTTCTCTTTTGGAAAAGAGAAAGTGAGGTGGGCCGGGCCGGACTTGAACCGGCGACCTTTGGCTCGTAAAGCCAATGTCCTAACCAAGCTAGACGACCGGCCCCTTGTTTTCAGATTCTAAGGCTAAATCTCTGGTTTCTGGGTCATTGGTTATTATGGTTTTGGTCTTTGGTTTCATTGACGTATTGATCAATGATGGCCCATTGAGTTCTGTCTGGGCCGAAGGTATTATTTGTTTCTTACAGAACGTTTTGACATGCTAGAAATTTAGTATGCCCTCGGGAAAATCAAGCAGAATGGTAAACTTCACTTTAACATCGGAGAAGAATTGGATTCTAACGATTAAGGCTTCAGCCACCAGTCAGGCAGACTGACAGTGAGATTCCAGCCTAACTTCTTTGCGCTCTCATTGACAGCTTTCGGCACCCCCGTGAGGTTCCAATAATCATGTCCTCCAATAATCCCGTCGGGCTTCAGAAGTTGAATATATTTCTCAATATCGTTCAAAACAAATTCGTATGAATGATTGCCATCAACATAAACGAAGTCCAGCTCCTCAGAAATCTTGCCCACTGCTTCATCAGAGCTCAACTTTATAAACTCAAGTTTATCCTTATACTTCTCCAACTTCCGCACAGCTATATTGCAGCTATCAACATATTGCGTAATAACCCCCCCATCCGAATATGGAATGTAGGGGTCAATTAGGAAAAGTTTCCTGATGTTCAATTCCTCACATATGCTCAAGGCATTATCTCCAGAGGCGACTCCTATTTCCGCACCCACAAACACGCGCTCAAAAGATCTATTCTTGAGAAAGACAGTGAACGGTCTAGGAGTCTCAGCAAAAACGCTGTGAATCCATTCTGAATGTTTCACATAGTCCTCATATAGCTTCGGAGCAATCAACTGGACAATTCTGTGACGAAATTGCATAGTCGACTTTCTTTCAGATAGGAGAAAATCGGCGGCCTGCATAACAGACAATCCTTCTTTCCAGTTGAGACCATCATTAATAGCTATAGTTTATGAATCCACAATCTACTTTTCAAATCGTTAGTGCTTCAAGCGCGTGCGGACATAGAAAAGAAAAAGAGAAGTTCTAGTAGTAGTAGGTTATTGTTACTGTTTGTGTTGCCTCACCGCTTAGGTTCTCGTTTCCCACGCCGACGGTTATGTTTGAAGAGGGTAGAATGGGAAAGCTTGCCGTTCCGTTTGTGCCTAAGTCTGCCTGATTGCTATAGCTAACACCATATGCTGAGTATTCTGTGCGAGCCCATGCGTCGGCTGACGCTGATGAGACGTTGATGGTGACGTATCCTGCGTAGCTTGCCGGGAACGTCCAATTGTACCAAGCAATGCCCATTCCCCCTGCTGGTTCACTCACGGTTTCGTTGTTAACCCATATTGAAGAGGAAGAAAGGCTAAGAAGCCCATTTAGGGTCGTTATGTTTGCTGCTAGATTCGTATTGTTCTCAGTCAATGCGACTATTTGGCTTGTTGAAAAAACTTGAAGTTCGTTTATAGTCGCGTTCAGCTCAGAGATTACGGTGTTTACGGGTAGACTGCTGTTACCTTCCTCTGTCCAATTGGTGTCTATAAAAGATATCAGACTGGTTAGTTGACCGTTTACAGTGTTCAGTTGATTGTTTTTGTCGTGGATTGTTATCATGTAATATGCAATTATTCCGCCTAGCGCGGCTACTAATAGAAAACAGATTATTACGAGTCCCAAAGTGGAGCGTTTCATACTTGTTTTCTTTTTGTTCATCCATGAATCACTGGTTCATCTTCTGTTGCCGTGCTGATTAAAGATTTCTGTATTTTAGCTGGAGCGCCGCCAGATACGACGACGAGAGCCTGATGCGAGAACTGGAATAGAAAAAACGGTTCTTGTAACTCAGGGGCTTAAAGAAGTTGTTAAGTGCCCTGTTTTTGTTGAATTGGCGGAGAATTCTTTATTTCATGGATGAAGGTAGTTATTTGACGGTGTCGATATTTGCGAAAATGGTTTTCAGATGTCACACTTACGTTGAGGGAATCTCTAAAACCTGAAAAGGACGAGCTGGTTCCTCCTATGAAGCTTCGACACATAATAGGTCTGGACAATTTCAAGGTGGACCGAGCGGAAATGCTTGCAAAAAATCTCGATTTGAGGAATGTTAATTCGATTCTGGATGTTGGTTGTGGTTGCGGAAGCTTGTCGTACTCGTTAATTCGGTACCACAATTTTCAAGGGAAATATGAAGGATTTGACATAATCAAAGATTTCATTGATTGGCTGCAACAACACTACACTACAAAATATCCAAACTTCCATTTTACCTTTGCACCTCTTTCCAACAACAACTATGTTCGTGGAGGGGAAAGCGCTGGAGCCTACACTTTTCCTTATCCAAACGGAATGTTTGATGCGGTTTTTCTGGGCTCTGTTTTCACACACATGCTACCAGCAGATCTGGAACATTATTTGTCAGAAATAGTTCGTGTAATGAAAAGTCACGGTACGAGCTTCATCAGTTACTTTTTTGAATCAGGTCGAAGGAAAGATTTCATTCGTGTTGGTCAATACAGCACGAGAAATCCAAAATGTCCAGAGGAAGCAATTGCTTACGATGAAAACTTCATCCTAAGGCTCTACGAGAACGTTGGTCTGAGAGCCACGCGGCCAGTCATTTATGGCGCGCAGGACTGGATTATCGCAGAAAAAGTGTAGTGAGAATTTGAATGTTAGACATAGTCAACGGAGACTTCCATGGCCCGTTCTTCTCGTTTGAGTATATTTCGATTTCTCACTTTTCCAGATGTTATATCGAAAAGCATTGATGACTGACTGATATCTGGCCCTAACCGATTGACAATAAATATAAACTGGTCATCTTATAATTTGAACCGCAAAAATCGGATGGGAATTCCAGATGAACCGATTTCTAGATTTCATGGTGAGATGATGAAAAGGATCCTCGTTACAGGCGTAGGCGGACCTGCAGGAATAAACTTCGTAAAATCGATTCAGTTGGCACCCGAGAAAATCTTCATTGTTGGAACCGAAGCCAACGAGTATTTCCTCCACCTTGCAACCACTGAAAGGAAATACCATGTTCCTAAGGCCGCAGAAAGTGGGTACATTGACTCTTTGAATGAAATCGTAAAGAAAGAGCGGGTTGAATTTCTTCACGCTCAGCCCGATGCCGAAGTTGAAGTCATCTCTGAGAATCGTGAAAAATTGGAGACCAACGTCTTTCTTCCCTCAAAGAAGGCTGTTCAGGCGTGTCAGGACAAGCTGAAAGCTGCAAGACTCTGGGCCAAGAGAGGTGTTCCAGTTGCGAAGTTCAAGGAGTTAAGCAAAGAATCAGACGTTGACGCGGCCTTTGAGGAATTCGGAAGCCCGATATGGATAAGGGCCACGCACGGAGCTGGAGGAGTTGGAAGCACTCCAGCGAACAACAGGGAAACAGCAATCTCGTGGATAAACTATTGGAAGGCTCGTAACGTGACCTGGAAATTCATCGCCCAGGAGCATCTGCCTGGAAGGAACATGGCCTTTCACAGTCTGTGGAAGAAGGGCGAACTCGTCATGTCTATGGCTCGAGAACGGCTTGAATACATTTACCCTCACCTCGCTCCATCTGGGATAACAGGCACTCCCGCAGTTCAAAAAACAGTTCACGATGCTACTGTGAACAAGCTAGGCACAGATGCTGTTCTGTCCATAGATGAAAAATTCAACGGAATCGCATGCGTGGACTTGAAAGAGAACAATGAAGGCGTGCCCTGCGTCACAGAAATCAACGCTGGAAGAATGTTCACAACCTCATTCTTCTTTTCGTATGCGAGCAAAGCACTGCGAGGAGACTACGCGGGGAACATTCCGTATCTTTACATCAAGCTTGCGTTCAAAGAAGAAATCCCCAACATTTCAAAATACAACATCCTGCCCTCGAACATATATTGGATCCGACACATTGACGCACCGGCAAGGCTCGTGAAAGACCAGAAGGTCATCGGAGAAATGTACAAGTGATTAAAGCCGTCGTTTTTGATCTCGACGGAACGCTGATAAACCTGCCAATCGATTACGAGGGACTTTTTCGGAGATTCAGCCGAATCCTCAACACTGACGATGTGCGTCCTCTGGCAAAGACTGTGGCAGGACTGGACGAGAAAACGAGAAAAAAAATCTTTGAGATCTGGGACGAGGAAGAGCTTGCTTTGAAAGATAAAATCACAATCAAGGATGAAGGGGTGGCTCTCTACAAGAAATATGCCACCATGCCCAAAGCGCTTGTAACAATGCAGGGAAAAGCCTTGGTGCAAACGGTTCTCAAACCGTTAGGTCTGGTTTTCAAGCTAGCGATTACAAGGGAAAACAGTCTTGACAGAGCCGAACAACTCAAGATGGTCATCCAGAAGGTGAAGGTGAACCCCGAAAACCTCTTGTTCGTCGGGAACACTGATGGAGACCTTCACGCGGCTGAAAAGGTCAAGTGCCAATTCTTGAGGGTCGAACAATGAGAGTTTGGTACGATGCGTGCACCGGAAAACACGTGAGGTACGGAACAGCTATTGCAAAACGCCTCAATGACGTGGGGCACGAAGTTGTTTTGACTACCCGGGAGCATCCAGACACCTTGCCCATGGTGAAGTATCTGAATGAGAAGTTCATCACGATTGGAAAATACAACCCTGAGTCATTGTTGACGAGGCTCAAGGAGGGCGTGAAACGTCAGCTCCTCTTCTGTAAACTCTTCCAAGAAAGCGCGGCTACACCAAGTATCGCCATCTCGCACTGCTCTGTTGACCAGTGTAGGGTGGCATTTGGCCTCGGAATTCCAATTATCGTAACCATGGATACTCCTTACGCTGATGCAGTCAACAGGCTAACCCTGCCTATCGCAGATTACATTGTTGCCTCGAAAGCTATTCCCAAAGAACTTTTGGACAATTACAACGTCAAGGCAAAAATAATGCAGTTTGACGGAGCTGACGAAGTTGCTTGGATTAAGGGCTTCAAGTCTCGCGTAAAGTATGATTTTGGAAAGCCGCTCATCGTGGTCAGACAGGTCGAAGAAAAGGCGGCGTACACAAACGCGAAAGTGGACATGCTTGCTTTAGCAAAGAAGCTCACTCGTCTCGGCACCGTTGTTTTCCTGTCCAGATACAATCGTGAAAGGGTAAAAGACTTGATAGTTCCGAAAGGATTCGTCGACTCAGCAAGCCTGATGGCAGAAGCAGACCTATTTGTTGGTGTCGGCGGAACCATAACCAGAGAAGCAGCGTTACAGGGAACACCTGCCATCATCATTAAGCTGTACCCAGAGCAGCATGTAAACGACTTTCTGGCCGCAAGAGGCTTCCCGATATTCAAGACGGACGCATCAGAAGCGCCGAAGCTTGCCCAGAAACTCTTGGGTGAAAAACGAAATGTCCGGCACCTATTAGACAAACTCGAAAACCCTGTTGATGTGATTGAAAAGATAGTGGAGGATCATGCCCATGAAAATTAAGGGAAGCACTGTACTCATCACCGGAGGAGCTGGTTTCATCGGCTCCCATCTCGCAAATGAGTATTTAGAGAACGGAGCGGGGAAAGTCATCGTGTTTGATGATTTCTCGACAGGATCTATGAAAAACATCGAACATCTTAAACGTAGGAAGCTCACGGTTGTGAAAGGCTCCATATTGAACGCTAAGCTGCTCGAACAAACTGTTAAGAAGGAAGAAGTCAAAATCGTCGATCACGAAGCTGCAGAACTCGAAGTTTACACGGGGATAAGAAATTCCCTCAGAGACGCAAGAATAAACATCTTTGGCACGCTGAACGTCTTGAACACTGCTCTGAAGAACAAAGTCGATAAAGTCCTCTTTGCTTCCTCAGGAGCGGTCTACGGAGAGGCCGAATACCTGCCAGTCGACGAGAGCCATCCATTAACGCCACATTGGCCCTACGGGGTAAGCAAACTGAGCGGAGAACGTTACTGCGTACAGTACTACAGGCTGTACGGTTTGGACACGACATCATTCAGGTATAGCATAGTATATGGTCCAAGAGAATGGTACGGCAGAGTCTTGACTATGTTCATGAAGCGAATTTTCTTTGGAAACAAGCCACCGATTGTCTTCGGAAATGGAGAACAGGTTCGCGACTTCGTCTACGTGGAAGACCTTGTAAAAGCTCACGTCAAAGCGATTGAAAACTCGCGAGCGGCAGGCGAAGTGTTCAACCTCTCCAGTGGAAAAGGGATATCTATAAAAGAATTGGCTGAAACTCTAATCGGGCTCTCAGGAAAGAAACTCAGAATTGTTTTCGATGACCCACCTGAAGGCAAAGCCTCCAGGTTCCAGCCAGAGCGGGTACGGCTGAAAGGTGAATTAAGGAGGTTCGTTCTTGGCAATGACAAAGCAAAAGAAATGCTAGACTGGAGACCTTTAACAAGTTTTGAGAATGGCGTTTCAAAAGAACTGGAGTGGCTAAAGCAAAATCAGGAAAGGTGGAAGGTCAAGCCAAGAGTATAGTTTTGAGGCGTGAGGAATGCAAGAGCGCTGTGCAACTTTTCAGCTGTTGCCACAAAGTGTATATTTTTAACTAGTTTGATGCGTCTTCTTTTCTCAGTGAGAAGCTAGCCACCAGCATGATCAAATAACACGTCTTGATCATAGACTTGGTTGAAATGGCGTGCTTATCGAAGAAAACTACAAGGTAAGGCTCGACAGGCCACTGTCGTGGGCGTACGAGTCACATTTCTGGTGCGTGCGAGCGCCGTACTCTGCGTCCGACCTCGTGCCGAACAAGACTGATACGCTTCCGAATACTAGACCGGACAAACGCATCGTAGAATTGCTGTCGAAAAGCTAAGACATCCTCGCTTTTTAGCCAAGGCGTATCGAGCAGCATGCTTTCCTGTAAAGCATTGTCAGCTTCAACTCTACAGAAATCAATGTTTTTCATGTATCCTTTTTGTGAAGCTAATTCGTGCAATTCAGTTTTTGGAAAAGGTACAGCGGCAAACACTCCCACTTCATCGAGCTCTGACCTGCGTGCAAAATCTAAACTGCACTGCATGCTCTCTAAAGTCTCTCCAGGCATCCCCAACACGAAATATCCTTCTGTCTTAATACCAAGTTTCTTGCAATCTCTAATCACCTGTTCAGCTTTCTCCAAGTTAAGTGGTTTATGAATAATGTCTAGCAAAACATGAGGATCTGCAGATTCAATAGCCAAGTTCAAACTACGGCATCCAGCTTTTTTCATTAGCTCCAGCAATTCACGGTTAAGAGTAATCACTGAAACACCGTTAGGAGTGTCCCATGACAAATCAAGCTTTTCGTTGATCATCATTTCACAGAGAGCGACCATGCGTTTACGACTCAGAGTTAGGTTGTCGTCGTCAAAACTGACTTCAGAACATTTGTATTTCTCCTTCATTTCTTTAAGTTCGTCAACAACGTTTTCTGGGCTTCTTGCCCGCCACTTGAAGCCCCATTGAGTATGAATACTGCAGAATGCGCAATGATTAGGGCAGCCTCTTGAGAAATTAGACTGTTCCGATGAACATTGTGCACACCAAATCTTCCATACAAACGTGGCTTTTTAGAGGCGAAATAGCGTGGGAACAAATGTCTAGCAGGGAAAGTAGACTGTCAAGATCTTCAATGAACTTGGTCTTAGGATTAATGTGAATTTGTCCATCTTCCTTGTAACCAAAGCCATCTATTACACGATGAGATTTACCGTTCATTAAATCTAGCATTGTCTGTTCTCCTTCACCCAACACAGCAAAATCCACTTCGGAATTGGCTAAGACCTCCTTAGTCTGCACTGTCGGCTGAATACCACCCAAAACTACTGGAATTTCGGGATCAATTTCCTTAACAAGCTTTGCAACGTGTAAAGCATTGGGAAAACGACTGCTAAAAAGACAGGTAACCCCTACAATGTCAGGCTTACAACCTTCAATCTTATCTTTAATTCCGTTCCAAGACAAACCAAGTGTGAGCAAGTCTCCATTCAAAACCTGTTGGTCTTTTCCATCCATTTGCGCGTCAATCACACTTACGTCGTACCCGTCACGCAACAGAACAGAAGCAAGATAAGCCAAGCCTAAGGGCAAAACAGGTATAACATCAATCAACTTCTTGTTTGCTTTAAGACTTCGCGGCGGATTAACTAGACAAACACGCATTTTTCCGTTTCCTCCCCAACCGCACGTCGCTCTCCGAAGCAAGAAGCAGATAAAACCCAAAGCGCAGGCCACGCAAAACATGCTTCTGAGTCGGGTCGCCTATTGCAGCGTAGCTGAAACAATTTGAAAGGTTCAAACATACCCGACCATGACAAACTTGGATTACAGCGTCTAATGCAAGAACAGGAAGCGATTTCCTCAGCCTCTGATTGCATACGGAACAGCTTGCTAGGCAGCTGATATTTTGTTTATGAAATCTCTTATATAAACATTCAGAGTTCACAATTCGCATTCGCGACGGTTTGCGGCGGTACAGAAAGAGCGCGCTCAACTTCAACGTTTAATGCTGATCTGAGGAATTTTAGCGCGCACACAACGTGTGGCCGTGGAAGAAAAGACCATTAATTCAGCCGTTCAATCGGGCGCACCTGCGGCTTCCCCACTCGTTTTCGCTCTCGCCCTATTGATCCATCCGTACAGCCTAAGAAGCGGGTATTTTATGATTTTGGGCAGATTGTCTATTACATTTCTGTGTAAGTTGAGTCTGGCCGCAATCTTGCCCCTATTCGTCAAGGGTATGTAGTAACGTGTCAACTCAAATCTAGAAAATCCGTTGCTTTCCTTGAACTTGTCCAGAGAGGGATGATTGCCCATTCGGCCGTACATGATCCAACTAGGCCCCCTTTTTGTGCAGACCTCAACTACTTTTGCGATTAACGCGTTATTTACAGCCTTGTCCCAATACTTCTGAAGTGAGAGTATTTGAGAGGTTATTTCCACGTTTTCGCCGTCGACGAGTTGTATGAATCCCACGAGTTCGTCGTGCAAGTAGGCTCCGATGTAGGTGAAATTGTCAGCGGAACTCAAGATTTTCGAAACCTGATCGAGAGTAGTTCCGAAGTGTGGAAAACTCCTATCTTGTCTAATCGGTGTTTCATTGTATATTTTCCAAACACCTTCAGCAAACTTCTTGTCGGGCTCGGCGATTCTCGTCAATATTTCACTTTTTTCTGCCTTTCTTATCATGTTGCGAGTCTTCTTGCCGATGCTCTCCTGCCATTCAGTGTAGTTGGTTACGTGGAGGAGCCCTACGTTATCTTTCTCCCTGAGCCACTCTCTAGGTTCATCGCGGGCTGGTTGGCACCAGCGTCTTTCGATGAAAGTGAAGATGTCGACTCCTTTAGCCTTCATGGTCTCGAGAAAATTCTCTGATGGATTAGCGTCTTTCTCATACTCTTTTGTATCATGGCCAGTCTTGAAGAAGAGTCTCTTCTGAACGGCCAAATTGTCAAAACGATTTTCGACTTCGAGAAGTTTCCTTAATGTTTCGAAATATGGGCCCCGTTGGTTTATCCTTCCACGTTGGAAAAGCCATATTGGATGAATATGAAGCACGTCACCATCTTCTATGTGTTTTCGAGCAATCAGGATGGCCTGCTCAGTTGCGCAAACATGGCATAGTGTGTCGAGATGCAACGTGGGAAACTGATAGAATGATTGCAGCGGAAAGCCAGAGGGAATTGTGGGGGCTTTGAACTTCCACCGTCCCCATATGATTCTACCTATCAGACGAGCGGTTCCATGAATTGTATAATATTTAATCTTTCTGCCAGTTGCTTTTTCCAGAAGTGCCAGATCCTTGTATGGGTCGTTTGCGATGTGGAGTGCAACCTCATGTCTCTCTTTCGGTAAGAGAGACAAAAGGGCCTGATCAGGAATGGTCTTCGGAGTGAAGAACCAATAAGCCATCACATCCTTCGTGGATTCATTAATCATTCTGGCGATAATTTTCGAGTTTTTCAGGTAGTCTGCTCCAACTTTAACACCAAACATCGTGTAGAGGGAACTTCGAATTCTCGAAGGGTAAGGATAGTCCACATCAATTCTTAACTTTATCAATTCTGTCCCGCTGTGCCATTCCTGTTTGAAGAGATCATTTTTGTATATAAACTATCTTTTTGATGAATTGAACATTACCGTAAAGCAAGAAGAGTTAATAATGTTTCAGAGATATCGCAATTAAAGTAGGCAAAAAGATTGAGTGTACTTCCTCAACCTGCTCAAGGGAAAGAACCTAATCCTCTCGTGACTGTGGTTATTCCAACCCACAACTATGGCCAGTACATATCGCAGACCATTGAGAGCGTCTTGGAGCAAACCTACCGAGAAATTGAAGTTATTGTGGTAGACGACGGTTCGACTGACAATACCAAAGAAATCGTGACCAACTACCCCTCAGTGTCCTACGTCTATCAGGAACACAAAGGCAACCTGACACCCGCGCGAGCGATGAACGTTGGAATCAAACTCTCCCATGGCGCGTATATTTGTTGCATAGGAGCCGACGATGAAATTCTTCCAAAATACATAGAAAAATGTCTGTTCGAAATTCGAAAGGATGATCGAATAGGTTTTGTCTGGACTGGAAAACAGGAATTCGGAGAATCCTGCCAAGTCTATTTGCCAAGGAAATTATGGTTTCGGTCAAGCTTTCTAGGAGGAGTTGGAGGCGCCCTGGGTACCATGCTCATGAGGAGAGAGGCATGTGTCGAAACTCCTTATGACGAAAGTCTTCATGGAAGGGAAGACTGGGATAAAGCGATTCGAATGATTGACAAGGGATGGAAATGGAGAACGATTAAAGAAACGCTCTATCTCGCTCGTGTGCACAAGAAAAACTTGACTCTGCTAGTCCACGAAGATATATATGTTCACGAGCTTGAAAAAAAGTACCCCCTAATGAGACCCTATTTAATGGTAAAGAGCTTCTTTAAAGCGACAGTGCTGCTGCTGAAAACCCCAAAAGTCTTTCTTTTGAAGCTTTGGAATAAGAGACTGTGCAAATACTTTAATTTGAGACCACTCTCACAAATATGACTGGTTATCCGACAAAAAGATTAGATTTAAGATGTTCGTCAGAATCCGAAATGAAGTTGACGGTGGCATTTACATCAGTGGAGAAGAATTTGATTGTTGATTGACTTGGTGATGTGGACGAAAAATGGAGCATCCACTCTACCCTTGGTTCTGAAACGAATAGGCCAAGTAATACCTGACGATTCTGTTGCCAAAAGAATAATCGTGGACGATCAAAGCATTGACGATACGAGGGAGATAGCCCGTTCTTTCGGATGGGAAGTGGTTTTCAATGAAGGAAGAGGGATAAGCAGCGGCTCCAACACTGCCCTGAAACACGTTTCTTCTGAATATTTCGCAAGCTTCGAACAAGATCTATTACTCGACCCAGCTTGGTTGGAAAACATCCCTAAGAAAATGACTGATCCCAAGGTGGCCGTCGTGTCGGGCATTCGATTTGCAGATAGGCCACAAGGGGTCAGAAAACTGCAGCAATACGTTGCCAAGAAATACAAGGGAGAAAAAGAATTGGCGCCCTGGCTCAAGAGTCGGCAAATGTCAGCATTCACTTTGGGGAAGACTCTAGACAACACCATGTACAGGACACAGATAATTAGGGAAATAGGTGGCTTTCCCAAAACACGATTGAATGCAGGGGTGGATACGCTCTTGGCTTATGCTATCGATGCTGCAGGATATCAGTGGATGGTGGACTATAATGTTCAGTCAACGCATGTGAGAACAGGTCTTATGCAAGAGCTCAACCATCAACAGTGGTATGCCTCTATGCTTTATGAGATATGGAGCCAGATAGAAAGTAAATCGAATCAACCTCCACCTGTAACAAGATCCGATGTTATTTACAGATTCGTCATCGGCCCGTTTACAGGTCTGTTCATGGCCATCAAAATGAAAGAACCTTCAATCGCCTACATTCATCCCTTGATTAGGCTTTATTACCTTAGAGGGTTTCTGAAAGCTTCAAAACCTTAGGATCATCGAAAGTCAAAAAGGAGCAAGGCCAAGAATAGGCCTAACAAACCAGAATGCCAAACTAACTAGATTCGACCCAAAGCCCAGTTCAGTGTGTTTAGAGAGTGAGTATTGGAGTTTATTCTACTTAGGGCGTTTCTTTTCGACTCTTGATTTGAACGTGGCGAGATGCTTTTCTCGAGCAAGGTCTGTCTTCAATTTCTCAACGATCATGCCTATTCGTTCAATATCATCTCGAACTTCTTTGTCTTCCACTTCTCTTTTTCGTTTGTTGTTGGATTCAATTATCAAACGAAGATGTTCTGAATCATAGGCTTGAAGCAGGAGCTCCGTGTTCGGGATCAAACAGTGTCCTCCTATGACTCCTGGGAACCAAACTGGCCTGTCAAGCCTTACCCTGTGAATCTCTCCGATAGAACTGACCACGTCCTGCATTTTTGCATCAAAATGCCGGCATATGCGATGTGCCTCCTGAAAGAAAACAATCATCCAAGCAGTGTAGATTGTCTCAAGAAGCTTCGTCAGTTCAGTCTCCAAAGGCCCGCTCAAAATGTTGGTCCTAAATCCTGCCTTTTTCAAATGCTCAGAAGCAGCTTCGGCAGATTTTGAATCAACTCCCCCCACAATCTTGGTCCATCTTTTCATCTCCCAAATCATGTACTCCAAATCCCTGTGAGTTCCGTAAACAGGGGTGTGCGCCAAGAGACCATCGAAATCCTTCCGAATCTTGAAAGTGGTTTCAGGTGGAACGGTGCTGTCAATTATCAACAGTCTTGGATTGAATTTCTTGGCGTACGCAACTATAGTCTTCACGAACTCAGTCTGAGAAGAGCAAGGTATGCAAACATGCAAAACATCCACTTTTCGCGGCAAACCCTCAGAAGACTGTTTCAACTCCCGCATTCTAGCTTCATCAATATCAAAGCCATAAACCTCAAAACGTCTGCTCCTTCTCAGAATCTCAAAAATCGGCCTGCCAACTTCACCAAGGCCCAATACCAAGACTTTCTCTTTAGCCATTCGCTCAACCTTCAAGAAGAAAAACAAGAACACAACAAAAATATATAAACCCACGTGCCAAATGGCAAAATGGAATCCCAACCCTAGCTACATGAGACGCCACTGAAACATTGAAGCTTAAAAAGCTTCATTCCATTGCCGGTTCGCTCGTCCAGCATCGTCTTTTCAATGGGCCAAGTCAATTTTTTTCGTAGAATTTCGACATCAACAATGCCAACTAGAAAATCTTCGTGGGAATTTGAAGACCGACTTCTGGAAGAGTCTTTCTTCAAAAAATGAATAACATTTTTGCCAGTGACACTATTAGGCACCGTTTCAAAAGCTAAATATGCGGGTCTCATACAATATTATTATGATGCAGTTACGAGGGAGAGGAATTTTGAAACATACACAAGCGTTCCTTCTGGCACTGATTAGGATTCTCTGTTTTTCAATGTTCAAGCCTGTGCATCTCGAGGAACAAGCTCCTTCATCTGTTAATCTTGTAACAAACGGAGCTTTGAGAACGCGCACTAGCGGGGGAAAGGGAAAATGAAGAGAATATTGGTGTTCATGATTGTCGGTTTATTGTGTTCTCCATTTTTTTCAGTATTTGCACCGCGAGCAAGAGCAATTGCTAACCCGCAGCTGGTTGGGTACTGGAAGTTTGATGAAGGCAGCGGCAGTGTTGCACATGATTCGTCAGGATATGGAAATGATGGAGTGCTCGAAAATGGAGCACGATGGATCGCCGGCGTCTCAGGAACCGCTGTAAGTCTGGATGGAATTGATGGCTATGTTTACGTGAACAGCTTAGGAACTCTAATTGCCGCCCCCCAAGTTTCATGTGAACTATGGTTCAGGCCCTCAGCAACGTTAGACGACAGTCACACTTCTGGAATAAGCATAATCGACAAGGGGGACGAGTATGGATTCCAGATAAATCCTAATGATGGCAGAATATGGTTTTCTGTATATCTGACGCCTAACCTGACTTGGCAAGGTCTCGCGACGACGACGAATCAATGGTTGGCAGGAAAGTGGTACCAAATTGCGGGAACATACAATGGAAGCATCCAAAAAGTCTATGTGAATGGCCAACTGGAGAATAATACGGCTCTTTCGGGCAGTCTTCCAGCGGCAGGATCTTATCCTCTAACGATAGGCTGCCAAAGCCTGAGTCTTAACGATTTTTTCAATGGATCGATCGATGAATTGAAAATCTACAACAGCACGCTATCTGCATCAACGATATCTACTGATTATAGGTTGGCTTGCCGCGTGCATAACTTGGATACCGGAAATGGTTATGCCAACATCCAGGATGCACTAGATGCGAATGAGACTTTGCCAGGGCAAAGAATACAAGTTGATGAAGGAACTTACTATGAAAATGTGAAGATCAACAAAAGCCTCACTTTGATCAGCTACTATAAATCCAACACAATACTCGATGGAAGCGGTATAGATCAAGTAATTAAAATTAGTGCTGACAGGGTCGGTATTTCTGGCTTCACAATTACAGACGGCGGTGGTTTCTGCGGCATACAAATTGCTAATTGCGGAGATGACGTCATTGAAAACAGCATTTTGACAAACAACAGCTACGGAATTGAACTTTGGAACTCCTCTCAAAACACAATCACAGGGAACGAAATCAGAGACAATGTCAATGGAATGGGAATACTCTATTCCGACAACAGCACTATCACATACAACACTATTCAGAACAACTCTTACGGCATTTGGCTCGGGTGGTCCGAAGAAAACGGCATAAATCACAACCAGTTCATGAGCAACAGCAATCAAGCTTACGTGGAGGACACAAACCCGAACAGGTGGGACAACGGCTATCCCTCCGGTGGCAACTACTGGAGCGACTACAACGGGACAGACTCTTTCCACGGTTCTTATCAAAATGCTAGCGGTAGCGATGGCATAGGAGACACACCATACATCATAGGCACCAACAACATCGACAACTATCCATTTATGAACCCTTACCCCTTCACGAATCAGACAATTTACATCGGAGCTGACGGTTCTATAAACCCTCGAACACCAGCAATCTCCACGATAGATAACACAACCTACATACTGACGGACAACATCGCCAGTGAAATCGAGATTCAAAGAGACAACATAGTCTTAGACGGGCAAGGCTTCACAATCCAAAACGCATCTGGCAATGCCGGCGTTTACATGTATCAAAGGAACAATGTTACCATACAGAACCTGAACATCAATGAATGCAAAGCGGGAGTTGTTGCGGATTCTTGTACCAACATTAGAGTGGTCAGCAACAACATAACCGATTGCGGAAATGGCATTTTGTTTGCATATTGTCAGTTTTGCGAAATAGCTGATAACAATCTGCTGGGAAACGGTGTGGGCATCTTTGTCACAGGAACTGACAGTTCAAGTTATCCGCTAAGCATTAATTTCACGATAATCGGAAACTCCATAGGCGGAAGCACCGCGTTTGGCATTCAAGTTGACTGGTCGCAAAATGCGACAATCTGCCAAAACGAAATAACCGACAGCCACGTTGCTGGAATTGAGGCCAGCGATTCATGGATAGGCGAACTGGTAGGAAACAACATTGGAGGGAATCAGGTCGGGATTGAAGCTGGTGTTGCGGTGTGGAACATAACAGAAAACAACATTGTCGAAAACCAGGTTGGTGCGGACGTAGGAGATAATGCTGGCGAGATATATCACAACAATTTCGTCTGCAATGCTCAACAAATCGGTGGGGGCGGTGTGGATGTTTGGGATGCTGGTTATCCTTCGGGTGGGAACTTTTGGAGTGACTACGATGGGGCAGACTTGCGCAGCGGACCTCTCCAGAACTTGCCTGGCAGCGACGGAATAGGTGACTGGCCATACTTCATAGACGCTAACAATATTGACCATTATCCGCTGATGAACCCTGCTGTGCCAATTAACTGTGCATTTCTTGCCTTCGGCTCTTCTTCCAAGAGCGTTGTTGCCCAAGGCTCAAATCTAAACGCTACAGTGACAATGGATTACTTTGGCGATTACCAAGAAACTTTCAACTTCGCAATCTACGCGAACACGACCATCGCCACATCACAGCAAATCATCCTTTCAAACAAAACTATAGTCACTTTAACATTCGCATGGAATACAGCAGGATTTGCTTACGGCAACTACACTCTAATCGCCAACGCAATTTCCACAACGAATGAAACAACCATGATAAACAACCCTTGCACAGGAGGCAACGTTGTTGTGACAATTCTAGGCGACATCAATGGAGACTTCAAAGTCGACATGAGAGACATAGCCCTTGTCGTAGGAGCCTTCGGTTCATCACCAAGCTCAAGCAATTGGAATACGAATGCCGACATTAACAGTGACGGCTTAGTAAACATGAGAGACATCGCCCTCGTGGCCAGAAACTTCGGGCAATCATATCCGTGAATCGGCGTATGAACAACTGCATAGACTGATCTTAGATGGTAAACGGCGCCAATAACACTCGGAAAATCAACAACTGGTTTTCATCTTGAAAAGTCGGGCATATAAAGACTATTATAATCGAATTATGCAGGATAGGTCCATGAAAGCCCTCGTGTTAAGCGGAGGCAAGGGAACTAGGCTCAGACCGTTGACCTTTACGTGTGCCAAGCAACTCATTCCCGTTGCTAACAAACCCATACTCGGTTTTGTGTTAGATCAAGTCAGAGAGACGGGCATACGCAGTGTGGGTCTTATAATAGCTCCGGAAACTGCGAGCTCGGTGAAAGATTACGTCGGGGATGGAAAGGAATGGGGCTTCGATATAACCTACATACCGCAAGAACCCTTAGGTCTGGCCCACGCGGTTAAAACAGCCCAATCATTCCTAGGCCAAGACGATTTCGTGATGTGCTTGGGCGACAACCTTCAAGGCGAAGGCATAACACCGCTTGTCAAGAGGTTTAAAGATGAGAACCTCGATGCGCTGATACTGCTCAAAGAAGTAAACGACCCTACCAAGTTCGGCGTCGCCGTGCTGGACAAAAAAGGCAATGTTACCAAACTCATAGAAAAGCCAAAAGAACCTCCGAGCAAGCTCGCCATAGTTGGCACGTACCTCTTTTCCAACAAAGTTCACAAAGCACTGACAAAAACCAAACCCTCTTGGAGAGGAGAACTTGAAATCACCGACGCAATCCAAGAGATGATAAACATGGGTTTCAACGTGAAAGCCCAAATTCTTAAGACATGGTGGCTTGACACTGGAAAAAAAGACGACATTCTTACAGCTAACGCTAGAATCTTGGATGAATACTTGCAAACCGACATCAAAGGAAGGGTCTCAGCCGACAGCATAATCGAAGGCAGAGTAAAAATAGAAGCCGACGCAAAAATCATCAACAGCACAGTCAGAGGACCCTGCATCATCGGCAAAAAAGCAACCGTTGAAAACTCGTTTGTAGGACCATACACGAGCGTCGGAGATAGCGCCCAAGTAATAAATAGTCATCTGGAATACTGTGTGCTCCTCGAAAATGTTGTTGTCAAAGATGTTGAACGCTTGGAAGAAAGCCTCATCGGCAAATACGCCAAAATAACCAAAAACTCGAAGAAAAACACCGTGAGACTCCATATAGGAGACTACTCGGAAGTGGAAGTCTAGCCCTCCGCAAGGGTTGAATGACAACTATTATAAAATAATCATATGAAATAAGAAGCAACTCAAGCAACAGGAAATGCATCTACATGCTGACCGGAATCACGGTTAACCCTATCAAGCGTCTCCCAGACGAAAGAGGCTTCTTTTCTGAGGTTATGCGAAAGGACTGGAAAGAAATCTTGGGACAAGACGAAGTGGCGCAGGCTAACCTGTCCGTAACGTATCCGGGAATAGTTCGCGCATGGCACAGGCACCTGAGAGGACAGACAGATTACTTTTTGGCGTTGAAAGGCGCCATAAAAATATGCGCTTTCGACGAAAAAACTGGGGAGCTCAGCGAGGTCGTTTCGACCGGTGAAATTCTACAGGTCGTTCGCATTCCAGGACACTACTGGCACGGGTTCAAAGCGCTAGGAACAGAACCCGCGATGCTCCTTTACTTCACAACTAGACTTTATGACAGCGTGAAACCAGACGAAGAGAGAAGACCCTGGAACGATGAGACGCTCATCGCAAAATCCATAAACGACAAAAAAGACGATCCTCGCGCAGGAAAACAGTGGGACTGGAACTTCTCGCCAAACAAGTGAGGCAAATGAAAATCCTCGTGACAGGCGGTCTCGGCTTCATCGGAAGCAACTTCTGCCGCTATGCAATCAAAACGCACCAAGACGTAGAAGTAACAAACTTGGACAAGATAGGCATAGGCGCCAACCCCTCAAACCTGAAGGATCTTGAAAAAGAAAAACGATACAGCTTTGTAAAAGGCGACACCCGAGACTCAAAGCTTCTCGCTCGCCTTGTTAAGAAAGCGGATGCCGTCGTGAATTTTGCCGCTGAAACTCACGTAGACAGAAGCATATCCGACCCAGACGAGTTTCTGCAGAACAACACGGTCGGAACGTTTACCGTCCTCGAAACAATTAGAAATCACAACAGCCAGGTGAGACTCGTTCAAGTTTCGACTGACGAAGTGTACGGAGAAATCAACGAAGGATCTTTCAGCGAAAACGACCCTCCCAAGCCGTCCAACCCGTACTCGGCCTCAAAAGCCTCAGCCGACATGTTCGTTCACTCCTATTTCAAAACCTACGGACTCAACGCGTCAATAACAAGATGCACAAACAACTACGGCCCCTACCAACTTCCAGAAAAACTCATACCCAAAACCATCATCAGGGCCCTGAAGAACCTGAAAATCCCGGTGTACGGGACGGGCATGAACATCAGGGACTGGATATACGTGCAGGACCACTGCGAAGCAATCGACACCGTCTTACAAAAAGGAAAGCCGGGCGAAGTCTACAACGTATCTGCTGAAAACGAAATTCAAAACATCGAAATCGTCAAGAAAATCCTCACAATGCTGAAGAAACCCGAAAGCCTCATAAACTTCGTGGAAGACCGCCCCGGACATGACACGAGATACAGCCTCGACTCGGCAAAACTCAGGACAGCGCTGGGCTGGCAACCCAGATCCAACTTCGGCAAAGCACTCGAACTGACCGTCAAATGGTACGTCGAGAATGAGGCTTGGTGGAAGCCCGTAGCGACCGAAAACGTTCTCAGCCCGACGCCCTGGAAACGAAGTGGTGCGCTCTGAAACTCTTAATAACGGGAGCAAGCGGCCTGTACGGTTCCAAACTCGCCGAGCTGGCCCTGCGGAAAGGGCACGAGGTCTACTCGGGCTTCAGTCGAGACCAACCAAGAACTGGCGTTCCGTTGCAGTTTGACGTTTCGAGCGAAAAGCAGGTTGAAGACGCATTCAAGAAAACAAGGCCTGAAGTCGTCGTTCACGCCGCCTCAATGACGGACGTTGACAAATGCGAAACGAACAAAGAACTCGCCTGGAGAGTAAACATCGAAGGCACCCGCATCGTGACCGAGCAAGCAGCAAAAACCGGGGCCTTCATGATGTACATCTCCACCGACTACGTGTTCAACGGAGAAAAGGGACTATACACCGAAACCGACACGCCAGACCCAGTAAATCAATATGGAATCACCAAGCTGAAAGCCGAGAACACCATCAAAGAGCTCATCGACGATTTCTGCATCGCGAGGCCCTGCGTGATTTACGGCGCCACTCCCGCCGCTGGAAAAATCAATTTTGCCCTATGGCTGATAAACAAACTCCGTAACAAAGAGAAAGCCAACATCGTGACCGACCAGTGGATTACGCCCACGCTCAACACAAACCTCGCAGACATGACACTGGAGATTGCCGAGCGAAGACTCAGCGGCGTTTACCACGTGTCCGGGGCAACTCGCCTCAGCAGATACGAGTACGCAGAAATAGTAGCCAAAGTTTTCGAATTCGACTCGAACCTGATCGTCCCCGTTAAGTCGACCGAAATGCACTGGACCGCTAAGAGACCCAGAGACTCTTCACTCGACACGTCCAAAGCACAAAAAGCGCTCAGGAACAAACCTCTGACAATCAACGAGGCATTGAAACAGCTGAAGCAAGAACTGGCGGCTTCATTTTGTTAGCAACATCAATGCTAAACAAAATGCGGCCAACCTTGGCAACAGCCAGCCTCCTCAGAAACACTACACAGGTCAAACGACGGTATAACCTAATCGGAAATGAGGAGATGCGAAGAGTTGAAACTACGGAGACATACGCTTATGCGAATGAGAACCATGATTCCCGGAGCCGGTGGTCCGCCGATTCGACGCCAAGAATCCGCGGTAGAAACGTTCGATGATGTTGAGGCAGTGTTCGAATGTATAGATTCAAGTAGTTCAAAGACCAAATAGAGCTTCGGTGAACACTATTGGATATAAAGAAAAGGCTTATAGGTTGCTCTTCGAGTACAGTAAACAGGGGAAGGCATATGATTAACCGTTCAAAGGTCGTTTCTGTCGTTCTCATCGCAGTTTTGGCAAGTTTTCCCATATTTCTGGGCCTTAACACACAGTTAGCGAACGCTTACACTCCAAATCCTCTCAATCCGCCCTATATTCCACCATCTATGACCCTGCTGGCAGCAGGCGCAAAATGGGCTGCAAACGGCGGCAACCAGGCACTATTCATCGACTGGGAAGACAACTATCTAATCCACGGAAACACAGACGGCATCACCTGGGGACCATGGCCAGCCGAGACAGACATGATGAACTGGACCGACTCCATATACTACATGCTGACCCAAGAAGGCTTGAACGTGACGCTGGCCGGCGACATTCCAGCCGACCTGTCAGGATACAACCTCCTAGTCATCCAAGCGTACTGGGCCTGCAAACCCGCACTGCTGGCTGAAGTGGCCAACTTCATATACAACGGAGGAGGCGTCATACTCCTCTCAGGAGTCCCAGAACTCTTCAGAACCAACTGCACAAACTGGTGGACCTACGCCTTACCAACAGACCCCATGAGCGTCAACGAGAGCGAATACTTCGCCTGCGACGGCAACTACTTCAACACAGGCGGCTACGCCAACGTAACCGTGGACAACCCGTTCGGCCTCAACATGACTTCAGGAGACACACTCTACGAAGCCACAGGCCTCAGCAACGCTGGCGTATTCAACCCAGAGAACGGAGCTGTAACCATAGCAGAATGGAACCCTGGACTCTACGGTCTGGGCGACTACCAGCCTGCCTTCGCATACACATACACGTACGGCTCAGGCCGAGTGTACTACCAAGCATCCTTCGAATGTCTTGACCCGCCGAACCACATTCTGGAAGACGTTGGCAACTACGGCGTAGTCAACATGAACGACGTAGCCATCGTAGCGAGAGCCTTCGGATCCAGACCAGGCAGCAGCAACTGGAACCCAGCCGCAGACATCAACTTCGACGGAAAAGTCAACATGAAAGACATCGCCCTCGTAGCCAGACACTTCGGACAACACTAAATAACCACCTTTTTTTTCATTTTCTCCTCATCAGAGCGCACGCCATTCGACGCCCATTTTCGGAACGCGCAAGCACAACATGGAAATTTACAATGACAACATCAAAATGTAACATTACAACCTCACAAACGCAGAGCCGGGGGCAAAGAGCAACCTGGAAAACACATATGTGTCCATAACATCCCAACATTACATCTGATGTAAAGAAAAAAAGACAGGGGCAGACACCTCAAACGCCCCAGGCTTCTTCAGAATCGCCCGCTTGGACCAGAGCCTCGAACCCGGCGAAAAAACCGCAGACATCACACTTGCATAATTATGGACAGGCATGTGCGCTGACGCTCCATCACAATAGAACATCGCTTTTAAACAAGAACAAAACAAAACAAAAAAAGAGAGAGGAAATTCAGGGTTAGCCCGTTGCCGTTACACTGAACGTTTGAAAGCCCTGGCCCATCAGCCTCACTGTGTAGTTGTCCCCAACAATCGGAGTAACAACCATCGCGGGGCCTTTCACGAATCCCATGTTCGGCTGAAGCTCAATGACACAGCTGAAACTCAATGTGGCGTTCTGCCCAGGCGCCAAAGTCAAGGGTGAACTGTCCATGTCATCATCGTCTATGCCGAAAATCGGAGTCAAAGATGAGCCGTTGACCTTGAAAGGAATCGTATCTGGATGAATCCTCTCAACGAAGACTCCGCGTATCATCTCTCCCATCCGGTAGTCGTCATCCCAAGTCCGTGTCGCGTTGAATTCGCCGTGCAGCGTCAGCCCGAAAATCCTGAAAGTGACGTTGCCATTGTTTACGAGTGTTACGTTGAGACTAGTCACGTTGCCGTCGACCGAAAGCGAAGCCGAAGCAATCGTCAAGTTGTTTGAAAACTCTTCGACCACGCGCACCAGCTTTTCTCTGTCATTCTGCCCTAGTTCAACAATGGTTCCGACCTTGATCTGCTCCCGACTCAAGCTAGTCACAACCACAGCAGTCGCACTTGGAACAAGAACATAATAGTCCACCAAAGTACCGTTGGCATCTGTTGCCTGTATCTGCACCAGTGTTGGGTTGAAATCTATAAGCACGCCTGAGAGCGTTTGGTTAACCTGACTGTTCGCGATTGACATCACCAGCGTGTTAGACAAAGTAGTCACATTGTACATGGTTCCGTTGACAACAGCCTGAACACCAGCTATGGTGAACTGAATTCTGTCCACCGTTGTATCATTCGGAATCGTCGTCGAAACAATCGTCTGACTAAAGTTTATCAGCGAGAACAGATCCACCGTCCCAGAAGCGTTTGTCGCAGGAAGCCATTCAGCCGTTCCATTCGTATAAGCCACATGAAGCGTAACGTTAGTATACGTCAGATTGAGCATCGTGGTCCCAGTAGGCACAATCGGAGGATCAGTTAACATCACGAGAAAAGACGTTGCGGCGGAAGTTTGACTAGGCTTTAAAGACGTTGGGTTCGTATACAGAACGATACCAATGACGACAATAGCTACGAGCACCGCGGCTAAAGCATACTTAAGAATCCACTTTGTTGCCATTCTATTTTCCTCCTCATGGGAACAAGCAAGAAGTGATAAAAACCTACATTTTTGAAAATCCTTTCAACAGTGTTGAACAGTGCTTTCAACAGTTTTTAACCATGCCGACCGCCGAACCGTCGCGGATCAGACGGCCAACTTGCGCCAGAGCCTCAACGTTTCATACCAGAAAACAAGAACCATGACGGCGCAAACAGCCACCAAGAACACTGTGAAACCTTGCCCGTAAAAGACTTCAAACGAAAAGAACGCCACAAGAATGGTGAAGAGCAACGAAAAGAAGAACAGCTGCGGGACTATCGCGGGACCTACTCTTGAGTAGCCGTCAAGAACCTTAATCGACGCTTCCTTCACCGCAGAATATCTGCCTTGCTCATCCTGCACCGCAAAGCCAGCCTCCAAAAGCTTCCCAAGATGATAAGAAGCCAGAGAAGCCGACGATAAGCCGACTCCACGCTGAACATCCCGAAGCTCAGACGGACCGTGCCTGAGCAAGTACATATAAACCTTAAGCGTATTGCCCCTAACTTCCTGACTGACTGACATCCAAGAAAACAGATGAACAAAAGGCTTTTAACCCTTATGAAGCCCAAGCCCACGATGGCCATCTCAAATCAAGCTGCTGAAGACCTAAAAATACACGTGCCCGACGTCTTCCCACCGTCATCAGTGACCCATGACCGATCATTACTCTTACTCTACAGGCGCGTAAGGAGTACCGGAAAGACGCTAGGACAGAAGATCAGACAAAAGAGCGTTCAATTCTTCTTTACTCTGCAAATCGCGGAAAATGGCCTTGCCGCTTCCATACAAACGGAAAGAATACTTTCCGAACGTCAATTCAAAAATTATTCCGGCGATGGACTTTTTGACGGTGCCCTTTGCAAGAATCTTCTTCACTGCCTCATCTTTCTTTTCAAACTTGAACATCACGATGACATCTTGTTCCTTGCCGCACGTCCCCTCAGTCCTAGCCACGTAATCCTCTACGGCAACCATTAAAACTTGCCAATCTCCTTCAGGACTTCTGTGAACCTGTCAATCTCTTCCCGCGTGTTGTATATGTAAAAGCTGGCCCTCGCGGTTGAGTTCAGCTTGAACACCTCATGCAGGGGCTGCGCACAGTGAAAGCCGCTTCTAACCATTATGCCGTAGTTGTCAAGAAACAGGGCAACATCATGGGAACTGAGACCCTCGATTCCAAAGGGAATTATCCCGCACTTAACAGACGTATCCTCAGTTCCAAAGATCCTGGCTTTCTCAACCTTTTTAATGCGTGGCAAGGCATATTTTGTCAGCATCTCCTCGTGTGCCCTCACATTACTCATGCCCAAACGCTTGAGGTATCTCACGGCCTCCATCAAGCCCACAGCGCCGCTGACGTTCGGAGTTCCAGCCTCAAACTTCCACGGCAACGTATTCCACGATATTGAACACATTTTCTTTCTCGGATCGAAGGAGACTTCCCGAATCATCCCTCCTCCACCCTGAAAAGGCTCCATCCTTTCCAGAATGTCCTTCTTGCCGTACAGAACACCTATCCCCGTAGGCCCCAGCATCTTGTGACCCGAAAAAGCCAGAAAGTCAACGTCCAAATCCTTCACGTCCACCGGCATGTGAGGAACGGACTGTGCTCCGTCTATCAGAACCAGCGCGCCGTTCTCATGGGCAACTCTTACGACCCTCTTAACATCATTCACGATTCCAGTGACGTTCGAAACGTGCGAGAGGGCAACGATCCTGGTCTTTGCCGATATCAGGTTCTCGAACGATTCATAGTTTAGCGTTCCGTCGTCCTTGACTTCGCCATACTTCACGTTTGCCTTTGTGATTCCTGAGATTATGTTCCAAGGAACGATGTTGCTATGATGCTCCATCAGCGAGACGAGGATTTCGTCGCCCTTCTTCAGGCTGTGAAGCCCCCAAGCGTAAGCCACCAGGTTAATGGCCTCCGTCGTTCCCCTCACAAAAACTGTCTCTTCCATACCATTCGCGTTAATGAACCCCGCTACTTCTTCGTGGGCTCTCTCGTAGAGGTCTGTGGCTTCCTGTGAGAGCGTGTGGACGGCTCTGTGCACGCCTGCGTTGTGGTTCTCGTAAAAATCTCGGATTGCGTTGATGACCTGTCTCGGCTTCTGCGAGGTCGCGGCGTTGTCAAAGTAGATGAGCGGGTTGTCATTCACTATTCGCTTGAGGATGGGAAAATCTTCCCTAATCTTGCTGGTGTCCAGCACTATTTTCCCTCAGCTGCCTTCATCCTCTTCGACAGCATCCTCGCAAGTTCCTCTTCTTCCAACGCTTGCTTCTCTTCAAAACTAGGTTCTGGCTGCATCCAACTCGGAGACTGGTTGTTCACGAAATACTTTCTTATGGCCCTCTTGAGCGCTCCGACGGCTAATATGCCGCAATGGAACTTGACGCTGGGGAGCCCGCCCACGGCTTCCGTCACGCTTTTGTAAGAAACTTTCCAAGCATCTTCCAGCTTCAACCCCTTGATCATCTCTGTGACTATGCTTGAAGTGGCAATGTTTGCCGCGCAACCGTAGCTTTCAAAAGAAGCCTTCTCAATAACGTCTTGATCGTTGATTTTCAGGTAGAACGTTATCATGTCCCCGCACATGGGGTTTCCAGCCACTGAAACGACAGTGGCGTCTTCCATCTTTCCCAAGTTCTTAGGGTTCTTGAACAGTTCAAGAATCTTCGGATTGTAAGGTAATGGTGCTCTCGACACACTACTCAACTCCTGTGGAACCGGTTATACTTCTTATCCTCTCAACGGCTAGTGGAATAACATTCAAGGCGCAGTTTATGTCCTCTTCGGTGTGGAACCTGCTAACCTTCATCAGTATGCTGCCATGAGCCTGATCAAACTGCCTGCCTATGGCGACGAGAACATGGCTCGGCTGCAACAACCTCCTCGAACACGCGCTGCCGCTTGAGACGTAGATGCCGCTAAGACTCAACTCGATCGTTAACGCTTCTCCTTCGCATCTCAAAAAACTAATGTTCGTGTTGTCAGGAGCTCTCTTCTCCCCTCTCGGTCCATTCAGCAACACGTCAGGCACTCTGCTGAAAATTCCTTCCGTCAACTTGTCTCGAAGTTGTCGCATGCGATCCGTTCCTGCCTCAAAGTCTTCGAAGGCCAGCTCAGAGGCTTTTGTGAAACCGACGATTAACGGAGTGTTTTCAACGCCCGGCCAGAGCCTCTGCGTTCCTATCTGGCCTTCCAAGATCTTCTCAATGTTGACACGTTCTTTCACGTACAGAGCGCCTGTTCCGCGAGGCCCCGAAATCTTGTAGCTGCTGAGCGTCGCCAAATCCACGCCCAGACCCTGCAAGTCGAAGGGAATCTTTCCGTACGCGTCTGAGGCGTCCGTGTGAAAGACTGTCAGAGCGTTCTTGTCCTTGACTATTCTTGCCGCTTCTCTTATCGGCTGCACCGTCCCAATCTCATGGTTAACTGCCGACAGGCTTACCAGAACCGTTTCCTTGTCCACCGCCTCTTTCAACATCTCAAGGTTCAAGAAGCCTTCCTCGTCCACGGGAATCTTCGTCAAGGTGAATCCGTTCTTTTGAAGCATTTCCACAACGTTCAGCACGTTTATCGGCTCAATCTCGGAAATCACGATTTTCTTGCCCTTGTCCCTCATGGAGGCCGCGGTTCCCAGGATTGCCAGGTTGTTCGCCTCAGTCTCTCCGGGTGTGAAGTTGATTTCTTCTGGTGTTTTGCAGCCCGCGAAGGAGGCGATCTTCTGCGCCGACTCCATTATTGTCTCGAAGGCTTCCCAGCCAGGTTTGTGAGTCAACGTCGGGTTTCCGTATGCGCTTTGATTAAAATAGGGAAGCATCGCCTTGACCACTTCTTCGGGAACCCTGCTCGAATTCTCACCGTCAAGGTAAACGTCACACTCCAGCCCTTCATGCGCCTTCAACAGTTCTTTCACATTCTCAATCATCGCGCGTTCAGCCTCTCCGTTTGCAAACCGATTTCATCATGCTAATTATTCCTACTCTCTAATAAGAAAATCTGATTTGCGCAACGGTTTAAATGACTGCTCATTCTAAACCTTTCGTAACGGAACAATCGGGCGCGGTCAAGTGAAAATAGCGGAACTCTCTATACCAGAAGCCGTCAAAGAATTGACGATTAGGTCTGGAATCGTTGAGCTTTATCCACCGCAGGAGGAAGCCGTGAAGGCGGGGGCTCTCGAAGGAAAAAACCTAGTCCTAGCCAGCCCGACAGCTTCTGGAAAAACTCTGGTCGCCGAGTTCTGCGCCTTAAAACACATATTGGAAAAGAATGGAAAAGCCGTTTATCTCACGCCTCTGAGAGCCTTGGCGAGCGAGAAATATGAGGAGTTCAAAAAGTACACGGCGATAACGAAGAAGAGCGGAAGAAGAATAAGCGTCGGAATAAGCACGGGCGACTTCGACAGCACCGATGCATGGCTGGAAAGGTATGACATCATAATTACCACGAACGAGAAGGCCGACTCTCTTCTGAGGCACAGGGCCAAGTGGATGGATGAAATTTCCCTCGTGGTTGCGGATGAGGTTCACTTGCTGAACGAAGCCGAGCGCGGACCGACATTGGAGGTGGTCTTGGCCAGACTCATGCTCACCAACCCTGGTGTGCAGATATTGGCGCTGAGCGCAACGATAAACAACGTGGACGAAATCGCCCAGTGGCTAAAAGCAGATTACGTTACCACCGAGTGGCGCCCCGTTGCCCTCAAAGAAGGCGTCCTACTCAACGAAGAAGTCCAATACAGAGACGGGGACGCTCGCACGCTGGAGAAAAAAGCTCGCGATCCAACTTTAAACCTGATTCTAACCACCGTGAAAACCGGAGGCCAGGCCCTGGTCTTCGCTTCCACTAGGAAGAACGCGGCGACTCTGGCCAAGAGAATCGCAGGCGAAATCGAGCCTGTCCTGTCCAAACCTGCAAAACGCTCTCTGGAGCACGATGCAAATCGCATCCTTGCCGCTGGAGAAAGAACATCGCTCGGCGACTCGCTCGCAGAAATAGTCAAGTGCGGCACCGCGTTCCATCACGCTGGCTTGGGTGGAGGCCACCGAAAGCTGATAGAGGACGCTTTCAGGCAGGGAAGAATCAAAGTCCTGACAGCAACCCCGACGCTAGCATTCGGCGTAAACTTGCCAGCAAGAACGGTCGTCATCCACGACTACAGGAGATACGAGGCAGGCTACGGATACTACCCAATCAGCGTCTTAGAGTACAAGCAGATGGCAGGCAGGGCAGGCAGACCAAAGTACGACAAGACAGGCGAAGCCATACTGGTTGCCAAAACCAACGACGAAGCAGACTACTTGATGGAAAGCTACGTACTCGCGAGGCCAGAACGCATATGGTCCAGACTAGCCGTTGAAAGGATAATGAGAACTCACGTTCTTGCAACCGTCGCCGCGGACTACGCCCACACCGAACGCGGCATCTACGAGTTCTTCGGCAAGACCTTCTACGCCTTTCAGTATGACGTCAACGCCATCAAGGGCATAATAGCCAAGATTCTAAAGTACCTGTACGATGAGGACATGATAGAAGTCTTCGGCGAAGACATCAACGCCACAAAATTCGGAAAACGAGTCAGCGAACTCTACATCGACCCGTTCTCAGCGGTAATAGTGCGCGATGCGCTGAGACGAAAACCCGCATTCTTGACAGATTTCAGTCTACTTCACATGATCGCGCACACTCCAGACATGGGTCCCGTTCTGCGACCATACTCGCGGGAGTTCGACGAGATTTCAGTTTTCTTAGAAGAACACAAGGAAGAGCTGCTAATAGCCCCGCCCGACGAGCTCCAAGACAACATCGCCTACGAAGAGTTTCTCGGAGAAGTCAAAACGGCCATGACCATGAACGCGTGGATCGAAGAAATAAGCGAAGAGCAGCTAATAGAAAAGTTCAGAGTTCAACCAGGAGACCTCTATCGAACGATTGAAAACGCCAAGTGGCTACTCCACGCCACACACGAACTCGCACAGCTTTTCGGCAACAAGCAGATGCTACCACACATCCTAGAAGTGAACAAAAGAGTGGAGAAAGGAGTGAAAAAAGAACTGCTACCCCTCGTAAAACTTGAAGGAATCGGCCGAGTCCGCGGACGCATAATCTACAACGCAGGATACAAATCTACCGAAGAGATAAAAAAAGCATCCCTAAACGACCTGGCCAATCTTCCACTAATAGGACCAAAGCTTGCCAAAAAAATAAAGGAACAAATCGGCGGCTTCGTCAAAAAAGAAACCCTGGAAAAACTTGACAGAGAAGCAGAATGGAAACAAAAAGCACTAACAGAATTCTAACCCTGCCCAAGACTTTTTTGGCCAACAGTATTTAGAAATAATTTTCAGGCTTCAAGCATCTGGGATTCTTGCGTCAGAAGAATTATTCTCTTGTTCGACGCTCGTCCATGGTTTTCTTGACCACAGAATCGATTTGGCTTAACGTCGTGCCCAGATAATTCCTAGGGTTCAGGGCTTTTTCTATCTCTTTCTTGTTCAACCTTTTCATCACAATCTTATCTTCTTGCAGTACTTCTTTGAACGGCCGTCCCTCTCGTTCACTTTTCAGCGTCAGTCTTCTCATCAGTTCGTGAGCTTCCTGTCTATCCATGCCATTCCGCGCCAAAGCCATCATCACCGCTTCAGACATCAGACGGCCCTGAGTCAATCCAATATTAGCTAACATCCTCTGCTCGTCTACGCACAGTTTTCCGATTACGCCGCTCATGAGAAAAAGCATGTAATCCGTCACGATGCATATCTCAGGAAATATGAAGCGTTCGGCGGATGACTGGGTCAAGTCTCGTTCGTGCCAGGTCGTAACGTCCTCCAGTGACGGAGCGACCAGGCTTCTGGCGATCCTTGCCAGGCCGCAGATTCTCTCACAGGTCTCGGGGTTCCGTTTGTGCGGCATAGTAGAACTGCCAACCTGTTTTTCGCCTTCAAAGTATTCGGAGAGTTCACCGATTTCGGGTCTCTGCAGTTCGCGGATTTCCGTTGCGAAATTCTCCAGTGTAGAGGCAATTCCGGCCAGCACGCACACCATTTCAGCGTGGCGGTCTCTCTGCACGATTTGGGTTGAAATGTCGGCGGGTTCAATTCGCAGTCTTTGCATGACGAGCTTCTGAATTCTATCTGCCTTCGTGCCCAGACCCGCCTGCGTGCCCACTGCACCGCTCATTTTTCCGACTACGACGCGCCGCTGGCATTGTCTGAGACGTTCAATTTGCCTCGAAACCTCGCGGGTCCAAACGGCGAACTTGAAACCCAACGTAATCGGCAAGGCATGCTGTCCATGGGTCCTGCCGACCATCAGCGTGTTCTTGTACTTCAAGGTTTTTTCCATCAATACCTTTTCAAGCTCGCAGAGTCTGGCATCAATGAGTTGCAGCGCATCCTTCAACTGCAGAGCGGTAGCAGTGTCCACTATGTCATAGCTCGTGGCACCTAGATGAACATAGGCTCCGCTCGTCCCGCAAGCTTCGGCGAGAGCCCTGACCAAAGAGGCAATGTCATGCTTTATTTCACGTTCAATCTCCTTGATTCGGCGCAGTTCCACACGCTCCAGCAAACACACAGACGCGATTTTCTCCGCATCCTTACGAGGCACATCCCCCACTTCAGCGTGCGCCCAGGCCAAAGCAGCCTCAACGTCAAGCATCTTCTGGACCCGCGTCTCCTCCTCAAAAATCTTCTTCATTTCAGGCGTGCCATAACGGCCCGTGTCAACTGGAAGAATCGGCAACTTCAGCGTCCCTCATGAAGAGTAAGCTGACTAAAGATTAATGCTTTACCAAACACTGTAGAACCCTCGCAGGAAGGCTCCTGTGAAATGGGTGCGCTAGTTGCGGTTCTTGACAAGACAGGCGAGAACGCCATCAGAACAGCGCTAACCATGATCGAAGCGATGAACTCCAACAAGCCGGAAGCCTACGGGGTAGCCTCTCCGCAAACCGTTGGAATAGAAAAGTCCCTTTCGACTCTGCAAAAAACTCGAGTTGAATCTTCAACCGCCGTCGGCTATGCCTTCTCCCAAATTCTTTCTAAAGACAAGCCTCAACCTTTGAAGTGCGATGACGGAGCAATCGTTTTTGATGGAAGACTCTATCCCGTTGAAACTTCAAGTCCCGATGCCGAGATAGTCGCTAGCCAGCTCATATCGAATCTTGAACAGGCGACCGCAGTCTTCGCGCAGAAAGCAAACGGTGACTTCGCCCTAGCAGTGGCAAGAACTGAAAAAATCGTCGCGGCCAGAGACTCTATGGGCGTTCGCCCGCTTTACTATGGCGAAAACGAGGAGTTCGCAGCCCTGGCCTCTGAACGAAAAGCCCTCTGGAGCATCGGAATCAAGGACACAAATTCATTTCCCCCTGGATGCGTTTCGCTAGTTGATGGAAACGGTTTCAAATTCACCGTTGCCAGAAGAATCACCTTTTCCAAGCCGAAACAAATCACGATGCAGAGGGCCGCGCATGAGCTCCATAGGCTGCTGGAACATTCTGTCAAAGAAAGGGTCTCAGACTTGAAGGAAGTGGCAATCGCATTCTCGGGCGGCTTAGACAGCAGCATCATAGCTTCTCTGGCAAAGAAAATCAACAACAACGTCGTCTTGGTTCACGTAAGCCTACGGAACGAGCCTGAAGTTGAATACGCCAAGCAAGCGGCGGAACATCTGAAGCTTCCGCTATACTGCGACCTTCAAGCCGAGGACAAAGTTCTAATGACAATCCAGAAAGTCGTCGCCGCCATAGAGGAACCAGACCCCATTAAAGTGAGCATAGGAATTCCGATATACTGGGCCGCCGAAAAAACTCGCGAAATGGGCTTTAACACAATGCTGGCAGGACAAGGAGCGGACGAACTATTCGGCGGCTACAAACGTTACGTGGACGAGTACTTGAAAAGCGGCGCCAAGAGGGCGGAGAAGTCAATTTTCAACGATATCACAAATATGTACATAGACAATCTGGAAAGAGACTCCAAAATCTGTAACCACCTGAACGTCGAACTGCGACTGCCTTTCGCAACCATCCAAATGGCAGGTTTCGCATTAAGCCTACCACTTGAGTTGAAAATGGAGCGAACAAGCTGCACGCTTAGAAAACTCATACTAAGACGAGTGGCCAACGATCTTCTCCTTCCGCCTGAAATCGCAAACAGACCAAAAAAGGCCATACAATACACGACCGGCATGAACAAGGCCCTCAAGAAAATAGCCAAGCAACAAAGAACGAAAATAGCTCTATACCTCCAAAAAATGTTCGAAAAAACCTTTCAGTAAACGAAAGATCTAGCGGCATGAAAACGTTTACGAGTGAACTGAAAAATTTTGGAATGGTTTAGGGGATAGATGGAGCGGTTAATGTGTGAAATAGGTGCGTTGAGTCTCGGATTTTATTCGACAACTTGGATTGCGCTTTCTGGGCACTGTACTTCGCATGCTCTGCACACTAGGCATTCTTCAGACTTTACAGCTGTGGACTTGTTGTTCTTTACTTCGTAGACGCCAACTGGGCACGTATCAGCGCATGTGCCGCATCCAGTGCATTTGGCATTGTCTATGACTATTTTCACCATTTTTGATTTCTCCCTGAGCTGGAATTTCAGTGAGAAATTAAAGTGGAATAAAAGCGTTTAGGTGCGTTTAGTAGGTTTCTTCACGTAGTCTTAAGAGGATTCCTCGAATCGTCGTTTTAGCTCTTTCTTTCCTGCGCTCGTAATCTGCGAGAAGCTTGCGGTAGGTTTCCAACGATATCTCACCTCTGGTTTGGCGGGCTTCAATGCTGCTGATGCTGCCCTCTGCCTCGTCGATTTGAGCTTCGGCAACTTCGAGCTGTCGCATCATATCCGCGTAGTGACCGCCGCCTGCGTGCAATTTGCCCCCCGTCTCTGCCAACGTTCTATCCAGTGCGCTGAGGCGAGTTTCCAAGGTTTTCTTCTGCACCTTGTACCTTCGTCTGGGGAGTCTTCCCTTCTGCACCCTTTCATCGAGTGCGTCTATCTCTCCTTCTATCTTCATTTTCTCCTCGTACGCATCTGCAAAAGCCCTATAGTCTTCTGGACGAATCGCGCCTCCGCGAGCCGTTGAAGGAATCACGACTCCGCTAGGAGCCCTTGGCCTCCTCCAAAGCCATACAACTGCGGAGCCAACCATCGTGAAGGCAAAAATCCACAGTGTGGGACCCAAAGCCAGCCATAAAGGATTATACGTGTAGCTAAAGTTCACAGTGAAACTGGCGAGAGGAATTACGTTCTGCTCGCTTACACTCATGCTGTCCTGGTAAACATCATGGTTGACGCCGTAAAGGTTGCCTGCCAGTGTCGTTTCAAAATCGGACAGTCGCGCACCTTGAGGCAGGAAGAAGCCGACTGAAGCTTGGTCGATGTAGCTGATCGAGTCTTGGAAGAAACTCATGTTTAAAGTGAAGCTGCTGCCCACTTTACTAACGTAGACGTTGTCGGGCAGATCGTAGCTCACCGTAAATTTTATTGCTTCGCCGGGGTTCACATCGAGGGTGAAGTTTATCGTGTACCGATTTGGGTATTCACTATTGGGAGACGGCGCTGTTATGATAGGTACCCCGATTTGATCATTCGCGGCTACGTTCGACGCGTTAGGAGGCAGGATAAAGTCCATTGAGTCCATCGTTGAGGTCGAGTTGTTCGTTACAAAATAGAAGTCGGAAACGCTCACTTGGCCGAACGCGTTGATATTCACGGTGCGAGTGAGCTGTTCGATGTCAAAATTCTGATATGCTCCTGCTGGAATCGTCAAGTCCACTTGCGACGTGTTGTAGGTGAACGCGCTCAAATTCTCCACATTGTACGTGAGGCCGCTAACCGTTCCATTGACATACTGTGCATCCGGCACGACAACAGAGCAGTTGCAAACAGGGACGGTTTCGGTCAGGCTCGGAAAAGTTGGAAAGACAAGCTCAAAGATAGTCGAATTCAACTCCGAGAAAACGTCTGACAACACAAAAACCACGCTGAAGACCTGCGGCGTCCCTTTCGAAAAATCGACACTTATTGCATAGAAACCAACATGATCTGCAAACGGGACGTTAAGCGAGACTGGAAACGTGTCAGCCGCGTTCCCGGTGCTATAGGCTATTACGCTGACCACACTCGGACCGAAGCTGTGCGGAAAACCAAGCAAGAAGCTGCCTGTTTGCCCCGATGTCGTTATTGTGTCATTCAGAAGAACATATCCATTGTACAACACTCCCACGGTTTGGTTAACGCTTAGCACACTGAAGGTGGAACTTGCCCTCGCAGAGGAATTGTTGAAAGAAGCCAAAGCAAGAACTGCAATTGCCAAGGCCAAGATGATGAACACGGCAACGGTTTTCCTCACACTTTTCTCCTCCAACCAGACTAACACTCATATGAGGCTTGTATTTATTCATAAGCTCATTTATTTACTTTTAGACTTGAACCGCACCGGTAAGGCACGCGCCTACCTCTCTGCCTTAGGGGCAAAGAAAAAAAGTTGCACCTCACAAGGTCAGCTATCGCTTACTTTGCCTGAGGTAGTGATCATGTTCTTTCTTGGTGCCGAAGCTTCTAACGCCCTTTTCTTTCAACTGTTTCCTGATTTTCCGAGCGCTTTCTCTGTCGATTTCGCCTCTTCTTTCCAAATAGCAAACTATTTCTTCGGCCTGTTCTTCAGTGTCGCATCGCCTAATGAAGTCAATGACATCTGGCATATAGCTATCGAAGCTCCGCGAGGTCACGGCTTTCTCTCCATCCTTTGAGTCTGTTCGCACGGAGTTCACTCGAACCTTATTGTCACCTGTTTGCAATTCTTTGGCAAGATTGGGAAACATTTTCTTCGCGGATTCTTTATCCAGTTCCACCTGCATGTCTCCCATGTTCTACGCAAGCTTCACTAATATTGCTCAGTGCAAAACCAATATTTAAGAATCGTCAGATACTTGCTGGCACAATGGACGAAAGCCTTAACAAAGCAATACGCATGAACGTGTCGAAATCGGCACGAAACAACTGCCATAGACGAGCCAAAAACGTTCAATCAAAAGTTCACCGCTGACTCCGCATTGGACGGCCCAGCACGGAATCTAGTGCTTCACCATCTGTTCGTACAGTCCTAGGGTTCTCTTGGCAATCTTGTCCCAAGTGAATTCTTCGAGGACTCGCTTTCTGCCGTTTTTTCCGAGCCACTTCATTTTATCTGGGTTTTCCAAGACGCTGGTGATACCCCACGCGATGTCCGTCGGGTTGCTGGGATCTACGTGATACCCGCACTGGTCTTCTCCGCAGCATATCACAATTTCTCGCATTCCGCTCACTCCTGCCGCGCCTACGACAACAGGTTTTTCCATGCTCATGGCCTCCAGAACAACTATGCCGAAAGGTTCATAAAGGCTCGGGAACACGGCCACGTCGCACGCCGCGTAATGGAGAATGCGTTCCTCCTCAGGAAGGAATTCGAAACGGAATTTCACGCAATTGTCCAACCTCATGTAGTTTACCAAGTTCTTCAAGTAGTCTTGAAGATCGCCCAACCCCAGAATGACCAGCTTGGCCTTTGGTATCTTCTGAAGAATGTGAGGCATGGCCATTATCAGCTTGTCAACTCCCTTCATCCCGGCAAGCCTGCCGACAAAAAGAATCATGGCCTCGTCGTCTTTAACGTCGTAAAGGCTTCTGATCTTTTTTATCTGTTCAGCCTTCACGTCTTGCGGGTTGTATTTCTGAGCGTCAACGCCGTTGTAGCATACCTGTATCTTATCTTTAGGAAATCCGAGGCTGGTGAGCTCCTCCTTCATCGCAAAAGAAACCGTGACAATCATGTCGGCTGCCTTTGCACAGTGAAGTTCAATGTTGCTGAGCACTTCCGAACCTTTGCCAAGCGTCCTCCCTTTCTCCGTCGAGTGTACATGAAAAGCGAAGGGCAATCCTCCCTCCTTCTTGACTGCCATGCCGCCGATGGCTGAAAGCCAGTCGTGTGCCACGACAAGGTCATACTTGATGTTATCCTTTTTCATGAGTTCGTTGACCAGTTTCGAAGCGCTAAGATAGTTGTAAATGAGAACCTTGGAGAAGAATTGAAGACCTCGACCCCATTTAATCCTGATGTCCTCAGCGATTACGTCCGGCAGAGAATCAGAAATGTCGATGTGCAAGGGACGATGTATCTCAATGCCGCGCCAAATCTCACGGGTTGGTAGCGTTCCAACATCATCGTTCATCGTGAACACCGTCACATCGTTGTCAGTCAGAACAAATTTCCTAGTAATCTCGGCAGCGTAGGTTCCCAAACCTCCAACAATCATCGGGGGATACTCATAGACCAGCACAGCCATCTTCATGTTTCAGCGTTTCTCCTTACCGCGATATCCCTATGGGTATCGAGCTATTGCTTATTTACCTTCCTAATGGATTTTACGTACTTGCAATCATTATCGAAACTCTTCGAACTTCCTTCAAAATGTCTCAAACCCGCAAATCGTCACTAAGTCGTGCCTGAACCGTGAAAAGCCTATTAGGAACATACGACAAATTAAGACCAGTGCAACAGAATGAGCATATCGCCTGTTAAACGTCTAGTTCTAGAAACTCTGTGGTTGATGGACAGACCTGCAAGAGCTACTGAGATAGCAAAAGAGGCTGGACTTGGTTTTCCGCCTGTAATGATGCACATTCTCGGACTCACGAAGATGGGACACGTTGAAATGCCCGAAAAAGGAATTTACATAATAACGGAAAGCGGCAAAAGAGTGCTCGGACTCCCAGACATCAACAGGGAAAAAGCGACTGAAATCCTCGCCTACCTGCCAATGGAAAAATCCTTCCACTTCTACGCCGACATCGGCAAGCCACTCAACATCCACACCGCAAGCCTCGGTGATTTCTGCGACAAAATTCAAAAAGTCAACGTGTCCTCCGTAGAATTTCACATCAACCGCGGCGACTTCGAAGCCTGGTTTGCCGCGCTGGGCGACGCAGAACTTTCACGGAAAACGCTGCTCATCCGAGAAGAGAAAATAACCGGAGAAGATCTGCGCAAAAAACTCCACGAAGTAGTTAAGAACCGTTGCGACCTGCTGTCAAAAACAAGGAACACGACACCACGACCAGACCAGATTCAACGCTGAGTTACCCTAAACTGTCCCTCAAGTTTCTAATGAACCAGCTAACATGGTCTAAACCATATCCCTCCAGAGCTCAGACAAGCTCCCGCTCAGACTCGCACGCACTGCTGCACACCCATGCCTTCAGGCCCAGCCAATGCGAATGCCGAACTGCCAAATACGCCAACGATCACCGACCGCCTATAGCGCGCGATTTTGCAGACCCAAACCCCAAACAGGGAATCTGCTAGAAGAAACTGTGAAATAATAAGAGCTCCAATACTGGTTACGAGGGCGTGCTGATGAGCGAGTTGAGAGTCATATCTGCGAAGATTCCAGACGAAGTCTACAAGGAAATGATTCTGCGCATTCCCGAGGGAGACAGGAGCAACTTCATCCGCGATGCGATCTTCGAGAAACTGCAGAAAACGCCCAAACCGGATCGAATCCTCGAATTGGAAGACAAATTTGGAAAGATGGAGAAGGACTTCTCACAAATCAAGAAGTACTTAGGAGATCTAGAGCTACTCACATACGAACGAGGAAAAACTAACCCGCACACCTTTGGAACGGACGAGACAGACCACAAAATAATCGACTATCTCACTCACTACAAAGGAGCAACTACCCCTGAACTGGCCGAATACTTGAAAACAAACAGATGGCTAATTCTAAACAGACTCAGAAAAATACAGAAAACGTCCAAAAAACAAATTGGAAAATCCCTAATTGAATATCATCCAGAAGAAAAATCAGGAAAAAAGAAGGCCTGGTGGATGAACGAAGAACTAACCGAAACATGATTCGACGCTGCAACAATTAAACTCAGCAAAGACCTCACTCATGTCGGGCCCGTAGCCCAGTCAGGATTAAGGCGTCGAACCACACCACGGTGCGCAAGCCTCCGGACAAGAAAAATGGAAGAAAGCCGGAGAACAGGGGTTCAAATCCCCTCGGGCCCGCCACTCTTGAACACGCGCTCTACCAAAAATCTTAAAACAATTCCTTTTTCAATGAATACGAGGAGAAAGCACAAAATGGTTTACTGTACCAAATGCGGCACCAACAATCCTGACGATGCTAAAGTGTGCAAGAATTGCGGAGCACCATTATACACAACAGGAGAAAGCAGGCATTACCGACAAATGGAAGACGAGTGTTTTGGGATCCCACGAGGAGGTTCATTCGTGGGCTTGGCTATCGGGTTGATAATACTGTTCGCCGGAATCATATATTTTCTGCAGCAGGCCAACATAATTGCGAGTAATGTGAGCGTTTGGCCTTTCGCAGTGATAATTTTTGGGATTCTAATAGTTGTCGGCGCCTTGTACGGAATGCGAAGAAGACGCTGAGTCCTCTCTTCTTATGCCTCGAACGTTGCACGGAATCAAACATGCTCTGCAGATCCTCCAGTGATCCCACTGAGAAAGCAGAATTCTCGTGAAAAGCCAGAAAGAAATCAGGATTAACGAAAACAAATCTACAAGCAAGCTCGCGGCTGATTCATCTATCCCGAAGAGAATCAGAAAAGCACCGAGGACGAACGCAGAGTTCAGCATCGATCGTGCGAGACCTGCGAGTTTCAGTTGAAGAAATCCAAGTGCCATTGTCGCCACTCCGATAAGAACGGCCAGAGGACCTATCTGAGGCGATTCCCATCCTGTAAAGAAATAGAGAGCCGTCCCGAAAAGCGCGCCAACTGCTCCAAGAAAGAGACCTGTACACGCTGCGCAAAAAACGTGCCCCTTAATCCGAATCACATGAGCCGAGAACCGGCCACAATCATAATGGTGCCCTCTTGTAGTACCTGGAAAGGTTGAAGCTTGCAAAGAGGAAACTGTCGTCTCCATTCTTCTTCGGTGACCAAGCGTTTCTGAGCATTTCATTGGGGACAAGGCGAGAATTATTCCAAAAACGCATACGAAGGCAAAAGCTGAGCCTACCAAAGGCTTTCGCCAACTGAAGGTTCCTCCGAATCCGGTACCACGCCATGCGAGCATGAGGATTGCGAAGAACCCGAAAGCAGACACAGCCACCGAAAAAGGCAGCATGAATCCGATTTGGTCTTTGGACAAGCGCACACGCCTACAGTAGAGACTTGAGCTGTCTCATTACGCCCTTGCCAGCCATGTGCCAAGAGACTCTTCTCTTCATCTCGTTGCGGGAAAACAATGATCGGAGCCTCCTACTCCAAGAACCGTAGAAGCTTCTGTAACATCTGTAAAGTTCTTCTTGCACTTCTCTGGTTGACAGAGTTTCTGTTGGCATTATCGCATGAACCATGTCGTAATGAGACCAGTTTGTATCTTCGATCCAGCCGTTTTTTCTTGCTTCGTCGAATATCTGGTTTCCAGGGAACGGCGTGAGAGCCGCAAACATGACGAGGTCGGGATCCAACTCGTTAGCAAACTTCCGTAGGCGAGCTATTGACTCGGCCGTGTCTTTGCGGTTGCCTATTATGAACATTGCTTGGGCAAATATGTCATTTTCTTTAAGCAACCTTATTGCTGTCTTAGCCTGGTCCGGCGTGATTCCCTTCCTGAAGTTTTCAAGCGTCGAAGGTTCAGAGCTTTCAACTCCAAGAAGAACCCAGTTGAGTCCTGATTTCCTCAACTTGGGCAGGTTTTCTTTGTTTCTGACAATGTCATCGCACCTTGCCTGAACGAACCAAGTCACGTCGGGCATGTCGCGTTTGATGATTTCGTCAGCGATTTCGTTTATCCGCGTGCCTGCGCCCAGATTGTCATCCGTGAGCCAGATGAACTTGCTCCCGTAGTTCTCGTGACAGAACTCCATTTCATCTGCAATACGCTCGGGCTTCTTTACCCTGTATTTTCCCTGCCAATGCTGCCATTGAGTACAGAAGGTGCACGTGTGCGGGCATCCTCTCGCGCCTTCGATCAGGGCATAAGGGGCATCGCGTCTAGCCATTATAGCAAAATGGTACTTGTGAACGAAATCCTTGACGAGATGGTAGCCAGGGTAAGGTAGTTCTTCTAGGTTTTCGATCAATGATCTGGGAGGATTATGGACAACTTCTCCATGCCTAAAAGAGATGCCTTTCACGTTTGAAAGCGCGCTTTTATCTTCTATATTCTTGACGAGATCGGCCATGGTTCGCTCTCCTTCTCCTCGCACTATGATGTCGACGTCTGGATACTCCTTCAAACTCTCTTGGGCTGTTACGGTGAAATGTTGTCCTCCAGTGACAGTGACGATATCTGGGATCGCTTGCTTAGCCGTCTGCAACGTTCTCACAACGACGTAGGTGTTGCAGGTGGCCAGTGAGCTTGAAGCCACGATATCGGGATGAGATGACAGGATTCTGTTCTCCATGTCTTTCCAATCAACATGCTGGACGTTACAATCTAAGACTTCAACCTCCACTCCTTCCACGCTTTTCTCTAAATACGCTGCAAGTTGAATAATGCCGTAGGGCGGGGGCAAATAGTCTCCCATCATGAACCATCCTTCTTTCGGCGGTTCAATGAAAAGAACTTTCATCGCGTCTCCCTCTCCATCAACTTCGTCTATGTGGCAATTGAACTTTTAATTCCTTTTGGCAAACACTACACTTGCCTTTAAAAGAAGAAGCCTCTATCTCACGGGCTAGGAGTTGTCACTCCAAAAGTGTTGGGCATCGTTTCCGATACTTCGACAGAAATCGATCAGTGCAAAATGGTCAAAAAGTTTTGAATTCTCAAGCTTGTTTCTCTCAAAACCGGTCACATGTCTTAAACCTTATAAGAAGTGTCGATAATTATGAGTGACGCTGGATGTGATGTGAATGTCTAGACAAGATAAAGACAAGAAAGCCATGACGAAAGATCGTCTGATAGGAATGCACGTAATCGACAGCGAAGGAAACGAAGCCGGAACCGTTCAAGACATTGCGTTCACGGTTGGAAAAGTCGGCATGACTCTGATTTTGGAAACCAAGAAAGGTGACACCAAAGAAATCGCATGGGAAGACATACAAGCTGCGGGCGACTACGTCATATTGAAATCATCAGCAAGCCAAACCCAGTACTCTGCCACACAGCCAACAATTCAACAGACTCAACAAACCCAAACACCAACCTGCCCAACTTGCGGAGGACCCTTAACCTACATTCAACAATATCAACGATGGTACTGCTACAAGGATAGAAAGTACGTCTGACCCACAAAAAACTTCATTATGCACATTATGCACCTCATCATAATCTCTAGTTTTTTCAGTTGAGCGTAGGGATTTCTTGCGGTTCATATTGGTACCGCTAGCTTGCGCTTCCAATGCATAGGTCAGCAGTTTTCACACAGGGGTAAAGCCGATCCACTCATCGGCGGAGATGATTGGTTGTGCATGCGGCGCGAAGCATGTTGAAAATCTTGGCGTCCCGTGAAACATACGTTCGATGCAACAGCATACGCTGCACGACTAGCATGGCAAGGATGTACAAGAAGAACTCGATTATTACTAAGCCAAGGGAGAAGGGGCCACAACCTCTGGATCCAGACGAGAATGAATTGTTCAACCGCAAAAACAGTAATTAGGGCGCAGACAATTGTAGCAAAAAAGGCAGTCCTACCCTTTCAAGGCTTTCGTTGTTCTTAAATCGAAAGTTGAGAAAACCCCAGCGAAGCCGAGGTATTGCAAAAATAGTTGTATACTATGAACGGTCAAGTGTATCCAAGTCTTTGGCGCGCTCAATCATGAAAAACAATCGGGGCGGAAAATTCGAGGACCAGAAAAAGGTTTGTTTTGGGCACGCGCTGTGGATAAGATAAAAGAAAAGTGGATGTCGGGGGATCACGCGTTTCTCGAGTTGGGCTTTGATAGTATGTGTTTAACTTAGGGCGGAGGAGGCGGAGGGGGTGGAGGAGGCTGTGATGTGGCGGCAAACACGGTCTGTTTTACTGAAACCACCGTCGTTCCCGCAATGCGATCGGTGTATTTTTGGCGTTGATCTTTTCCAGGTGTAACGATTCCAAGTAGCCAGTCAATCAAGAGGAAAAGCCAATATATCTTGCTTATGTTGCGGATGAATGCTTTTTCAAACGTAACTTTACTGCCGTCTACCATTTGCACACGCAGACCTAAGATTTTTTTCCCCAGCGTTCCACCATAGTAAGCGTCCATAAACATGAAGTAAAAGAGTTCAAGTATCCCTAAGAGAAAGCCAAGTAGGAGGATAGGTCCCCACACGAAAAAGAGACCGCCGCCTAAGACGACAAATATTATCAAGATAGCGTATATGACGCCAGCTACTATGCCGATAATTATAGAGTCGATTATAAATGCGACGAGGCGTAAGAGCCAATGGTTCATATCTAACTGTGAACTGCTTCCTGTAGACATTTTTTCATCTCTATCCGTTATTTCATCGCAACTCGTTATTATTACTTGCGTTCTTTCCGCACAATCGAAGTTAACACGCTTGCGACAACCGAAATCAGGGAAATGTCGTCGTTACCAAAGCCATCAAAAAGGCAACGCGGCCTCCCCCAAAAAAAGGCTCTTGAAGTTCCCAAGCGAGCAGAGTTCATTGCAATGAGCGGAATGCCAGCAAAGTCGCTGAACCCAACTTAAGCGTATGAAGTCGGCAGGATATGAAAAGCATATCAAGAGCCATAATCAAAATGCTCGGGGAAAACAGGATGGCAACGAACGATTCTAAAGGTTTTTCAAATGGGCGCATCGACTAGCCATTGAGGCCCCAATACTTAAAAGAACAAAACTGACGCGCAAGAGCAGCTGATTAACCGCTCAGTTTTCGCGATACCTGCTTTTCAAGGTCGTCCTCGTCTATCTTGAAAGTTTCAGGTTCGTCCTTTTTGAGTATGGCCTTCAATTCTTTAGCCGCAAGTTGCGTGACCAGTCGAAGCACTTCTCTTTTTGCGTTTTCAAGATGGTTTCGCAGCATCTTCTTGTCTTGGTACACGGCTCCTGCCAGTTGGCATATCCTGTCCATCTTTACGAACCATTCAATCTTTCCCGTCTTGAGGTTTACGTCAAAAGTGACGGGTCCTGCCACGCACGTTTCTGGTTTCACGGGGTGAATCAGGCATTTTTTTGTTTTCGTGTCATGAAACACGCAGTATCCGCCGGCTAAAAGCCTCGGAAAGGCATATCCTTTTCGCACGAAGGGGTTTTCGATAGATATTCTGTTCTCTTTCAAGTAGGCTTCTATGATTTTTCTGCGTTCAGACGTTACGGGTGGTGTCGTGTCGTTGCAGCAGGAATAACTGGTTCTGCAGTTGCTGCACACGTCGAAGAAGTTGCTCTGCCTGTTGTTTGCATGCTTATTCAAGTGTTAGTCTCCGTTTTCGAGAGCTAGAAGTAGGGTTGATTGTCCATAAGGCTTTCTGTGAGTTTTGAGTAGACGCTGACCACCGCTTCTTCAAAGTCTGTCCTTTGGGCCCTACGCAAGACTCTCTCGCGTATTAGATCTGAAAGGCTTCCTTGGTCTATTCTCTTCTTTACGATTGGAAGGTATTTTTTCTCTTCTGGCGAAGCGTTTTTCCATGCGATTTTGTAGAGGTAATGGCAGACTTCGCGTGCAGTTCGCCCGTTCGGGCTTTCCGTCGGCGCGTTCAGTCCCTTCGCTATGACGAAGTTGAAGTCGTTCACCAAGACCTCATGGGGCACGAGGTGCGTGTCATCGTTGAGCAATCCTCTGAGTAGTGCTCTGATGTAACAGCTTATCGCGACATCCGATTTGATGCATTCCTGCTCGTCCATTACACGTATTTCGATTGCTTTTCTGTCAAACCTGAAGATTACGCCGCGAGAGTTGATCCATTCCTTGTTGAGGATTAGCTCGTCCGCGCCTGCATGGGCCATTTCAGCCGAATATCTCCAGATGATTTTCTTGTAGTACTCGCTGAAGGATGACACGTACTCCGGGACAATGTCGCCTGTGATCGAGGGTATTTCGCTTTGGTTCACCTTGTAGAAGTGTAACCTGTTGTCAACATCTTCTCCGAATTTACCCTCGCAGATCGGAGAGGAGGCAGCGAACGCGGGCAGATAAGAGCAGATGTTAGCTAGCAGGTTGTGCATTTCTACGCCGTCCTTCTCGTTCGAATATGGGAGGTTCAGCTGGAAGCTTTGAATATTCAACCAGCCGTGCTGGTTAAGGTTGAACAGTTTGCCGTAAGCCTCGTAAATTTGGCGGTGGCGGTGCGACCAAATGGCTGTATCTGGGAGCCTCAGCAGAGGGTGCATTCCCGTCCCGAGTAGACTCGCCCGGCGTTTTCTGTGCAGAAAATCCGACATCACCAAGACCGCGTTAAACATACGTTCATCGAAGGCTTGAGGAGAGGTATAGGGCGCGTTGGGTCTTATTTCCATAACGTGCGATTGCAGCTCTTTTCCAAAGGTGAAGTCGCCACATTTTGCGGAATTGACTATACGACCATGGAAATCTTTTAGAATCTCATCAACAATTGGTAAAACTGTTAGGTCGTCGTCAACTACCGCAAATTCATGTTCTGGACCTAGAACCTCAAGGGTCTTGTACGTACTAGTTCCTCTTGGTTTTACTGTTTTCAAAGAATCGAATATAAGCCTGTGGATTTTCCTGTTCAACCCGCTGTCCATGTGAGGCGCTCCTGAAACCAGGAGATGCACGGATTAGAAAGTGAGATTCTGTCTCTAGGTCATACGTTGGTCGAGGAGTTTTGCCATGTCTATTGCTTCTAGGCTGTATCCACAGCTTGGGCAGATTTTGAGAACTTCCACGGATTTTGCTCCAATCTTTAAGGGTCTCCCACAGTGGCAACAGTGGTAGGTTAGTGTTTGTCCTCTGTCAACCAGTTTTTTGACAAGTTTGTTGATATCGTCTCGTGAAGCAGTCATCTCTTCTTGTTTCTGACGCAGACGCTTTGCTCTCTCTGGCATCTCGAGTTTTTCACACAATTGAGCTGCTTCATCGTAACGTCCGGTTTTTTCAAAATTGTCAACAGCATCCTGTTCGGTCTCAACTTCTATTTTATAGTGAGCGCATTTCTCGGCTTGAACAAAATAGTCCATATAACCAATAGTGGTCGGCGTCAATTTGTTTCCAGTTATCTTACAAGAATTTTCGTCAAAGTGTGCGCAGTCGTCACAGTTTTTCTTCTTGCCGTATTCCTCTTTGGTTTTTGCGTAGCAGTCGGCACAAAGAGTCGTTTGTTTTCCATCTAGGGTCAAGCTCAGTCCGGAGCCTGAAAATTTCTTTCCGCAGACCTCGCATCGCATGTTCTATCTTTCTCATTCTAGGATAATCATCTTTATTTGTCTTACAGTCAACTTCGAATCGCAGACCAAAACAAAGTTATTCAATCGGTCAAGAACTAACTATTTGTGGGTTGAGGGTTGAGCCTCAATTTTCGTAATGTTATATGAAAAAGTGCAGAGAAGAGACTTCCCTAATTTGAACATTGGCAATTCAACTAGGCTTATTTTCAGGAGATATCTGTTGCTGTTTACACGCGCCTTCCATTCATGGTTTGAAAGTGGTATTCAGCTGTTCTTTCATAGGTACGTTAGCCATGGGTTTTGGATGAGCGTGTTTTGGCTCAGTACACGTTGAAAGAATGAGCTTCTGGAAGATAAGACTCCAAGGAAGATAGAATTCAAAAGTTTGGCCTAGGCTAGACTCTGGAGCTTGAAGCCAAGACTCTTTGCTAGATGTCAAGGGTTTCTCCATTTGTCGGGGTTCCTGTATTCTACCTTCGGACCGTCTTGCCTGATTATGTCGTATGTCTTCAGGAAATCATCTCGTGAGAGCCTTCTCCTTCTCCTCATCCCTAAGCCTCAGGAAGTGTGTAAGTCTTGAACGGATATAAGCGAAATTGCGATAACGCCAGTATGTCAAGAACAGAAACATTCCACTCCCACATGCTTGGGGTAGTCGAGAAGCTGTCCTGGATAGTGGCAGTTTTTGAGATTTTACAGTCAGGTTTTTCTAATTCGGTTCTTGGACCGCATCGAACTATCGAATCAGCTTACGGCGTAAAAACGAAGTTCGAATTTTGGAAGTTCTGCAATCGCCCTCGCGCGAATAGAAGATTCCTCTAGAAGTAAACCCTAGAAGTGCGATCCATGATTCTAATATAGAGCTTTCGTACAGAACGGAGTAAAATAAAGGAGAAGCAGGGAAACTCGCAAAATCGTCAGAGTGGTTACGCGTATGGCTAAACGCCCTAGTTCATTTGTTCACAGCGGTGAGCCTCAAAACGCTTGGACTTCAAATGAGGCGAAAAATAGCTTACATGGCAGTTTTGAACTGGAGGCCTCTAAACAGACGAGGAGATTGCACCAAACCATAGTCGATCTTGAGAATGAAAAACGAACTCTTCTGGGCGAGATGAAGGCTCTTGAAGCTAGGGCGATGCGAGGGTGGGCAGGTATGAGTCGCAGACAGGTATACTCCATCGTTATGCTGGGCATAATTGCGACTGCGATAGTCATTTTTGTTCCCCCTCTTTTCATAGTTCCCTTTGCTTCTGAAAACCTTCCGCTCACAACTCTGAACAAGCAGACGAAGCTTGTATCTTACCTGCGAGAAATTCAATCCTACCAAAATATCTTTCTCGCTGTTCACGGTTACGATCACAAGTGTCCCATCGATGGCTCAACAGCGTACGAGTTCACATGCCCCACGGGCGAACTTTCGGTTGAAGAAATAAATGAACGAATTGAGGCTGGCATCGAAATATTCAAGAAATGCGGCCTTGAAATTGACACATATGCTTTTCCAGGTCAGGACTATGATCAACGGGTACTCTCCGTTTTGAGCAATTACTACCCCACACCCTCGGTGTACAACAAGACAAATCTAGTGGGACTTGGGTTAACAGGAAATTCTTCTTTGACGGATCTTGTCGTTTACTATGGCTTCAAGGAATACACATGGATGTGGCGCAACGGTGTTACGGAAAAACAATACCAGGATGCCCTAAATCAGCTTTCGCAGGACAAGCCTAGCCTGCTCCTAGTCCACATTCAAGACATAACAAACCAGACACTGGGCCTGCTTAAAGAATATGCTCTTCTTTGTGGAAGCGCCGGAATTATTCGGCTGGACGACGTGACATTCGATAGCCAAGTGGAGGCGACCAGAAAAGTGGTGGATATCGCTTTGGCGTACAATGTGAGCCTAGTCTTGGCTGTAATTCCTGCTTCTCCATGGGCTGGAACCTCAAACAGTTTCCTTTCTGAACCCATGATCAACGCTCTTTGGGTGCTTTCGACAAGTCTATTCGTGTTTCCCACAGTCGTCATGATACCGTGGGCGCTCCTTTTCAAGATGAAAAAGCGGAAGCCTTACGCAAAGTGGAATCCTCACTATCCAGCGGTCAGTATAATACTTCCCGCTTTCAACGAGGAGAAAACCATAGCTCAATCAATAGAGCGAAGTTTGAGCCAACGCTACAGAGGCAATATAGAAATTATTGTCGTAGACGACGGAAGCACAGACAGGACTTATGAAATCGCCAAGACTTACGCTGACAAACATGCTAACGTAGGAGTCACCCGGCTTGAGAAAAACCTGGGCAAATCCCACGCCCTTAACATGGGTTTTGCACAGGCAAAAGGCGAAATCTCGGTGTTCTCCGACACGGATAGCGTCTTGGCTCCCGATGCAATCTCCAGAATGCTTTCCCACTTTAAAGATTCTGAAGTGGGCATGGTGGCCGGGATGGTTGTCGTGGGAAACGAAAAAAACCTGTTGACACGTTTGCAACAGATCGAATATATTCTGAGTCAGACTCTTATCAGATTTTGTCAATCATCACAGAAGAACGTTCTGATATGTCCCGGTGCCTGCACGGCAGTGAGGACTGATATAGCTAGGAAGGTTTCTGTTTCCGATAGGACCGTGACGGAAGACGCTGACTTCACGTTTTCAGTGTGGAAAGAAGGATGGAAAATCTGCCAAGAACCGGAAGCAGTTAGCTACACAGAAGCTCCCACAAGGCTGAGAAGCTTGATAACTCAGAGAAAGAGATGGCTGTACGGAAGTCTGCAGACCATGGCATTTCATAAGTGGTCTGCAAGGGAAGGAAACCCTTGGGTTCTAAAAGCTTGGCTTGAATGTTTCCTGAGCCCCTTCGCCTTGGTTTTCATTGCGTCTCTTCCATTACAGTTCTTTTTGTTGGGCTTCGCTTTTCCCCTCTTTCTTCTCACCTATGGAATGTTGCCCTTCGCCATTCTGGCAATTAGCGGAGCCATAGGCATACGACTCTTTAACAAAGGCAAAAAATCAAAACTCGCCTTTCTGATGCCATTATACGCTGTATACCAGCTGATGATGAACATGCTTCTTGTATCCATGGTCTTAGCCTTCGTAACCAAGAGAGGAATACACCTTCCACGCGGAGGAAGAATCATCCACGTGGTCTGACAATAAGTGCAGGCTGCTCCAAAATCGTGGCAGCAACTGAGTCACAACTGTTTTGCAACCATCAAAACGCAGGCGGGTCCGTTAGAAAGAGTGAACTAGATCATCTTTTTTGGAAAAGCTTATGCGACACTGACGCAATCCTAGATAGAGGGTCTCAAGAATGGGTGATTCTTTTGAGTTTGAATTCCAGAAAAAGTTGACCAAGATGCGAGAAGAGCTTGGAAAGAGAGAAGTGGACATTAGAGGCCAACTGGCGAACATTGAGAGGATCAAGGTCGAAGCGTTGAAAAGGACGGAAGAGCTCAAGTTTTCGGCGAAGCATGACGTGGAAAAGTTAGAACAAGACATAATGAAAGCAAAGGACTTGAATACCGAAGTTAGGTCGAGACTTAATTCAGAAGCGGCCACGCTGAAAGAAGATCTTGATAAGAAATACACTGAACTGAGAAACACTGTCCTTGGCAAAGCTTCCTAGGCAAACCTGCCTACGAATTTCTCTGACAGTGCTCGTTGCTTGGAAGACGAACTGGCGGCGGATCTGGCGGAGCGTTACTGTGTCTTCTGCGAGAGTGTTGAAGCTCACGCTCGGGTTAGCCTTTTGAAGTTCTTTTCTTTCCTCCGAATAAGTTTCGGTGTAGACGCATGGAGCAGAAGAGCGCATGTTGAGAACCTTTATCGCTAGCACCGTTGAGATGCACGTTGACCAAAGAAAAGAAGGCAAGCGAGCAATGGTTGAATTTTTTGATCAGGGAGTTTTTGTTCAACAGTCTTTTAGGAATAATTGTGTTCGTTTATTCTTTTCTTGGATCTGCATACGCGCCTAGATGTGTGGCACATTGCATTATTCGCGGAAGGATGTCAGCTCTTCCGTGGAGTTCGTTTATTTCATTCTCGGCTTCTAAGAGCCTTTCGATTTCGCAACAATGATACATGAACTCTATGCCTTTGTGAGTTGTCTTGTACACCACTTTTTTGTCCAGTAGAACTTTCTCCAAGAGTTTGGCGTTCATCATGAGCCCGACGTATCTGCTCAGCATATCGGAATTCAATCCTACGTTATACATTATGTTAGTCTTTACTATTCCATGTCGCGCCATCTCCAGGATTTCCGCCACTATCGCGATCCTGTCCCTTCCGCTGTTCCTCAGTTCAACGTTGATGTTCGCCATGCTGTTTTCGCACCAAACAGATAAGTGGGTAGCCAAGGAGTTAATTCTACGTTTTTGTACGTTTCCGTGTCGCCGTACAAAATGTTTGAACGGGTCCATTGGGAACGTTTGAGCTCGAAAATTACGTTCAACGGGCCAAGATCAAACTGAGAGCTTTCAGAGCAGTCGCAAGCGCCATCTGTTAAGGGTTAGAAGGCATTCAATTCTGGAAAAAGCTTAATAGCTGGGCTTACTCAGTGCCCATAATCTTTTGCCGTTTAACGGTGACTATGAGATATGACGAAGTGCCTGAAGAAAAGCGCGTTTGACAAGTGCTTGAATGGCGAGTGTTGGTTACTTTGACAAATCCTTCGATAGAGGCCGTAAACCTCTCTAAACGTTATGGTTCGTTTGTTGCCGTTTCGGGTCTAAACCTAAAGCTTGAGGGGTCCAAGTGCGTCGGGTTCTTGGGACCGAACGGTGCGGGGAAGACGACTACTCTCAAGATGTTTACGGATCTGATAAGGCCGTCTTCTGGTCAGGCTTTGATAAACGGCGTGAACGTTCACACTGAGAAGAAGAAAGCGTTGGAGTCTGTTGGGTCCTTGATTGAGACTCCTGAGATTTATCCCTCATTGACGCCTAAGGAAGCGCTCATGATGATAGCCGAGATTAGAGGGGTGCCTAGGACAGAGCGGATTAAGCGAATTGAAGAAGCGGTCTCTGAGGTGCGGATGGAAGAATGGATAGACAAGAGGGTCGGCAAGTTTTCGAAAGGAATGAAGCAGAGAATATGTATTGCCTCTGCGCTTCTTAGCGATCCAACCATACTTGTCTTAGACGAGCCCAGCAACGGACTTGACCCCCGGGGAATGAGTGAGGTCAGAGCTATTGTGAAATCCTTGAAGCGGAAGGAGAGGTTGATCTTCATGAGTTCCCACATTCTCAGCGAGGTTTCAGAGGTCTGCGACGAGGTTGCGATGATAGACCATGGCAAACTAATAGTTTACGATACGATTTCCAAAGTGTCGGCCAAGGTTTCTGGAGGAGAAAACATAGTGGAAGTTGGGTTGCTAAGCTCAATCGATGCTGCTTTCGTGACCAAGAAAATAGGAACTCTTGCAGACGTAGTAGCTACAGAGATGAAAGATGATAGGAATTTGAGAATCAGGTTCAACGGAGGCTTGGATGTGCAGGAACGACTTCTGTCCGACCTCGTGCGAATGAACGTTGGAGTGATCAGTTACAGGCCAGCGTCATCGGAACTAGAAGACGCTTACCTCAAACTTATCAAGGACACGGTGTGACAAAACATGAGCGAAATAGAAATCGTAACTGAGAATAAAGTGCCAAGCAGCATTAAGCAGATCGGCATCACAATGAAATACACGTTCCTCGACTATTTCAGATCTCGCAGATTCTTCATACTCCTATTACTTACTTTCATAATAAGCGCCATTCTCACCGTCTTGGTGGGATACTATCGCCCCCCAAGTTTTCTCGGTGATCCAACTACTGATACCTTGAGTTTCCGTGCACTGACATTCTACTCAAGCTGGTGGGGAAACAGCGTGACCTTCGTGATCATACTTGGAGGGATATTCTTCGGCGGAGACGCCATTAGCGGCGAATTCCAAAACAAAACGGGCTACTTCGGAGTTCCAAATCCCATCCGGAGATCGAGCATATACATTGGAAAGTGGCTATCAGCCTTCATTGCGGCCACCGTAATCTTCGCCATCTTTGCAACCATCACCCTTGGCAACGGCTTATACTACTTCGGCGCTAACGTCCCAATCCAATTCGGTCAATCACTGTTATACGCCTGGTTCTACCTAGCCGCAGTGATGGGCTTCACTTTCTTCTTCAGTTCCCTGTTCAAGAGTAGCAGCATGTCTATCCTCTTGACAGCGATCCTCTTTCTCTTCGTATTCTCACTGATAGAACTGCTTGTTTCAAGCCTCATCAATGTTGAACCCTGGTTCATCCTAACTTACGGGGCTGGAATAATCGGAAACATACTAAACCCTCTGGGGTTCCCGGCCCACGTCTCACATAATCCCATTGGACCGCGTGCGCGCTTTACAATAACGTCCTACGCCGCCTATGTCCCTGAAGGCCTAGCAATAATAGGACTTTACTTCATCATAACCGCAGTTTTAGGATTGATCTTTTTCGAAAGAAAGGAGTTTACCTAGTTCGTCGCCTTGTCCACTAAGCCAGCTTGCTTTTTCGAAAGTTAGCCGATGTTCAACATGTCAACTGTCAACACCTAAATCCTACTGCTCGTTGATGCGAAATTGCGGGAGCTTGCTGTTTTCCCTCTTGAGTTCTTTGCGGGCCAAGAGTTCTGGCAGTTCGACCTCTGCCCAGAGTCTCCCGTAGCGTAGTTCGTCTTCGGACCGTTTGAGTAAAGGTTCGCGGGTGTTGACTCTCGGAATGAACTCGCAGCTGCCCTCTTCACATCGTGGAGATTTGCTCATTTCTTCAGTGCCTCCCGCATCAAATTCTGCACCGCTTCACTTACGCCGCCTGGACAGTTGGCAGCCACGTGGCGAATAAAATTCTGCACTAGGTCACCAGGAACATGATGCAAAGTGATGTTTACGAAAATGTCCTCTTTGGCCGAGTCAACACAATTGCTCTGAAGGCTGATCTGAGCTTCCCCTTGCTTAATCGTGATAGTCACTCTCATCCTATACGTAGTTCTGTGGAGCTTGGCGAACCGGCCTTTTCATGAGGGAATGAGTGTGCTTTTAGACGAGGTTTCCAGAAACTAGGAAGTCTGTTTGACTTTCCTAGACGGAACGGGATCTCGCCTTTGAGATGAATCGGTCCGCCAAGCCTGCACTCAACGCTGGGTTTCCCAGTTAAAAGGCTGGTTGCGAAAAGACGTTGGCTGAGGGGGGAGAGTCGAGTTAAAGTGTTCAGGCAGGAAACGGTTGCGCCAAAGATTATTTATGCCGTGGCGGAAGATAGGCTTGCCGTAACGTGTTGGGGTTGGAAGCTTGCGCATCATAGGCGTCAGTGGCAGTCCGAGGGCTGGAGTAAACACTGATATTATACTGTCCGAGGCTTTGGCCGCTGCGAAGGAGGAGGGTGCAGAGGTAGGTCTGATACGCATTTCGGACTACAGTTTAGAGCCTTGCAGCGCTTGCCAGGCCTGTTTCACCAATAAGAAATGTGTCATCAACGACGACTGTGAGAAAATCTACCGGGAAATCCTCCGTGCCGATGGCGTAATACTGGGAAGTCCATCATATTTCCAGGCGGTGTCGGCTCAAATGAAGATTTTCATAGACAGAATTGGTTTCCTGGCCTTGGCGAGGGGACGAAAAGATTTTGCGGGTAAAGTCGGCGGAGTCATCGCGGTCGCTCGCCGTTCAGGAGTTTCGAGCGCATGCAGTCAGATGTTGACGTTCTTGACGGCGGTCAGGATGGTGATTCCCAGCGGCGGAAGGGCCTTCGCCATTGCACGGCAAAAGGGTGAAGTTACACGAGACAAGGAGGGAATGGAAAGCGCAAGATACCTCGGAAAAATGATGGTAAAGACCGCGGCACTGACAAACCCGAGAGAGGGTGAAGTTACCTCTCGAACACGCAAGCTCAAAAAGCGGCGTCCTCATGTGTCTGGGGGCTCGAATCGAAGCAGTGCGCTGAAGCAGGGAGATACCAAAAGGTGAAGAAGACGTGACAAAGTTCTCTCGCGTTCTTGTTGCGGGTGGAGCGGGCTTCATAGGTAGTCACATCGCGGACAGACTCATCGATCAGGACGTAGAGGTCACCGTGTTGGACAACCTGTACGCTGGGCGTCTGGAAAATCTTGAAAACTGCAGTCGAAGCCGGAAATTTCGGTTTGTCCGGGGAGATGTTCGAAAGTTCAGCGTTGTTAAGCGTCTGGTGAAGGACGTGGACGCGGTGTTCAACGATGCTGCGGTGGTCAGCGTGCCTCGTTCTCTTGAAGAACCGCTCTTGGCAAATGAGGTGAACGTGGGCGGAACGTTAAACCTTCTCAAGGCATCGGTTGACTCAGGGGTGAAGCGCTACGTTCAGGCTTCGTCAGCCTCGGTTTACGGCAACACTGAGACGCTGCCTGTAGACGAAAGTCTGGCGGTCAACCCTCTTTCGCCATACGCAGTTGCTGAGCTGGCCGCGGAAAATTATGCCAGAGTCTTCCATCGTGCGTACGGGCTTGAGACGGTTTGTCTGCGCTATTTCAACGTTTACGGGCCCAGACAAACCTTCAGTGCTTACAGCGGTGCCATCACGATATTCTTGAACAAGCTGTCAGGTGGCCAGCGTCCGGTGATTTTCGGGGATGGTGAGCAAACGCGAGACTTCGTGTACGTTGAGGATGTCGTCGAGGCAAACATGTTGGCAATGAACTCTGCGAAGGGGGTTGGCGAAGCGATAAACATTGGGACTGGCGTTCCTCATACGATAAATGAGCTCGTTCAAAGACTTCAGGAAAAACTGGACAAAAAACGGTTGAAGCCCATCTACAAAAGTCCCAGACAGGGAGATGTGAGAAACAGTTACGCTTCTATAGAAAAAGCCAAGAGAATGCTCGGATACAAACCGAAATTCTCTCTACAAGAAGGCATAAACAAGCTGATCGAATGGTTCCAGCGCGTGCATTAGCCTCTTTCATTGTGAACGGTGCCCCTCGGCTTTCTTTGTTTGCGTCTGATGTAATGCTGCTGTGTAATGTAACGGCGTAAAATGCGATGTTGCGTTTCGACCCCTGCTCTGCGATATAGGCCCGCGCGTCTTTTTCAAGATGTGTTCTGTTCGGTTGTTAATGCTTAAATATATGGGGTATGTTTTTCACAAGGGGATGTAAAATGCACGCAAAGAATTACAGGCCTGTCAAGGGACAGAATTACACTCGGAAGAAGTTTGTGAGGGGCTTTCCGCAGCCGAAGATAACGAAGTTCACTATGGGAGATACGAAAGCCAAGTTTGAGTATGAGGCCAGACTGGTGTCTTTGCAGAGCGCGCAGATTCGTCACAACGCTCTGGAAGCGGCGCGGATTGCGACAAACCGTCAGCTGTTGGAAAAGCTCGTGAACAATTACCAGCTGCAGGTTTGCCCTTATCCTCACACGATTCTGAGGGAGAACAAGATGATTTTCGGGGCTCACGCAGATCGTCTTCAACAGGGTATGCGCAGATCCTTCGGAACACCCATTGGAACTGCTGCCCGTGTGAGGCCTGAGCAGACGATAATAAGCGTCCGTGTTAACGCAGATGCAGTTGAGCTTGCTAGAGCGTCCCTGAAACGCGGCGCGGCAAAGCTTCCGATGCCTTGTAGGATAGTGGTTGAAAAGACTCCACCACCAGCGTCTAAGCCGGAAGAGGTGAGCCCTGTTGAGTGAAATGCGCGAGGACTTGGTAATCTGGTTTGAGGATTTGAGGAGAACAGACATTCCCTCCGTCGGAGGCAAGAACGCGAACTTGGGCGAAATGACGTATGCCCATCTGCCGGTTCCGCCGGGCTTCGCGATAACAGCTTACTCCTACAAGAAATTCATCGAAGGAACGGGTATAGCAACCAAAATCTACGATATCATAAACGAGACGATGACCAACCCAGACGATCCCAAGCAGGGTGAACTCGCCTCCAAGAAAATCCGCAAACTGATAGAGTCCACACGCATGCCCAAGGACATCGAGAAGGCCATAAGATCGGCCTACGACGAACTGTGCAAGAAACTCAAGATGAAAGACGTCTTCGTCGCCGTCAGATCAAGCGCGACGGCCGAAGACTTGGCCGACGCTTCCTTCGCCGGGCAGCAGGAAACGTTCCTGAACATCAGGGGCGGTGACGCTGTAATCGCTAATACGACGAAGTGCTGGTCCAGCCTCTTCACGCCGCGCGCCATCTTTTATCGAAACGAGAAGGGTTTCGCTCACGAGAAGGTTTTCATCAGTGTCGGAGTCCAAAAAATGGTAAACTCCAAGGCCGCGGGCGTCATGTTCACGTTGAACCCTGTCACGGGTGACACGACGAAAATAGTCATCGATGGCAACTGGGGCCTAGGCGAAGCAGTTGTATCGGGATCAGTCACGCCTGACGACTTTGTGGTCGACAAAGAATCGTTGAAGGTTACTGAGAAAATGTTGGCTCACAAAACCGTCGAGTACATACGTGATCCCAAGACGGGAGAGACGATTCACGCTGAAGTGCCTAGGGAAAAGCAGGATATGCCGTGCTTGACTGACGAGGAAGTTCAAAAACTCGCAGAACTTGCCAAACGTATCGAGAGTCATTATGGAAAGCCTCAGGACATCGAATGGGCAATTGACGGGGATATACACTACGCAAACAACGTCTTCATAGTTCAGTCGAGGCCGGAAACAGTCTGGTCTGCAAAGATGGGCCAAGCGCCGGCAGGGGGCGAGGCGGAAGAAACCAAGAAAGCCGAAGCGTTGAAGGTGGTCGTCAAAGGAATCGCCGCAGGCAAACGAGGCTTCGGCGCAGGCACGGCGAAAATCGTTGCAACAACTGAGGAAGCGGCCAAAGTCATGCAGAAAGGTGACATTCTCGTCACGGAAATGACCAACCCTGACTACGTGCCCTTCATGAAGCTGGCAGGAGCGATAGTGACTGACAAGGGCGGAGTAACGTGCCACGCGGCAATAGTGAGCCGCGAACTGGGCATACCATGCGTTGTCGGAACAGAAAACGCCACAAAACTTATGAAAACTGGAAAACAGTACACGGTAGACTCGCGAAGCGGCGTCGTGTACGAGGGAATAATGGAAGCGCTGACAGAACAATTATCATCAGCCGCAGGAACAGCTGCGGGCCTAACAGCGATGGGTACAGGCGTGTTCCAGTCGGTGCCTGTAACGGCTACGAAGATTTACATGAACTTGGGAGTACCTGAAAAAGTGGGCGAGTACAAGGACCTGCCCTTCGAGGGCATAGGGCTGATGCGCATCGAATTCATTTTGGCCAGCTACATCGGCGAACACCCGATGCGTTTCGTTGAAACAGGAGAAAGCCAAAAGTTCGTCGACAAGCTCGCGGAAGGAATTGCAACCGTTGCTAGAGGAATAATGCCGCGTCCGGTTGTGGTGCGCTTCAGCGACTTCAAGACAAACGAGTACCGAGACCTGAAGGGCGGAGAAAAATATGAAATCGTGGAAGCCAACCCGATGCTCGGATGGAGAGGCTGCAGCCGCTACATAAGCCAATGGTACGAGAAAGCCTACAGGCTTGAATGCCAAGCCATCATGAAATGTCGAAAGGAATGGGGCCTCAAGAACGTGTGGGCCATGCTTCCAGTCGTTCGCACCCTGTGGGAAGCAAAAGCGGTGCTGGAAATCATGCGCCAAGAAGGCCTGGAGAGATCGAAAGACTTCAAAGTGTGGTTCATGGCTGAAACGCCCTCAATTGCCATACTCGCTGACGAATTCTCAAAGCTTGCAGACGGGTTCTCGATAGGCTCAAACGACATGACTCAAGGAATACTCATGATTGACAGAGACTCAGAACGCCTAGGGCTGATGGGATACTTCGACGAAAGGGACCCAGCCGTCAAAAGAATAATCGCGCACCTCATCAGAGTCGCCCATGAAAACGGCGCAACAGTTTCTATATGTGGAGAAGGCCCGTCAAACCTGCCGGACTTTGCAGAGTTCTTGGTGAGGATGGGAATAGACAGCATTTCAGTGAACAACGACGCAGTCATAGCCACGAAGAAACTGGTCGCCAGCGTTGAACAGAAACTAATTCTGGAAAGGCTCGCCGAACAAGAAGTAAGAGCCCTCGGGCATCCAATTGTGAAACCGAAACAAGATTGGGAATGGACAGAATAGACCACGCACAAGCACCCTTTTCTTTCTGAACCCAGATTTCATTTTCCGCAATCTTTGCTGAAGGGTCGAGAATGAAACAATTCGATTTTGAAGAGGAAAGAGTTAAACAGGAAATCCTTAAACTCGGAGCAAAACGCGTCCTAATTCAGTTCCCGGAAGGCCTGAAACCCGAAGCGCCACGCATAGCGAAAACCATTGAAAAGCTCGGAGTTCTCCCGATAATCTCCGCAGACCCGTGCTACGGCGCCTGCGATCTTGCAACAGCAGACGCTGAACACCTGGGAGTAGACTTGGTAATCCATTACGGCCACTCTAAACTGGTGAAGTACGAACGGTTCCCAACGATTTACGTCGAAGCCAGAGCGACACTGAACGTTCCTTCGGTCGTCGAAAAAGCGTTGCCGATGCTCGAAAAATGGCGAAAAATAGGCCTAGCCACGACGGTTCAACACGTGCAAACCCTCGACGAAGTCAGAGAGATTCTAACCCGTCACGGAAAAATCGTTGTGATAGGCGACACTGGACGCCTGGGATATCCCGGCCAAGTCATCGGATGTGACTACAGCAACGCGGTTTCGATCGTGAAGGATGTTGAAGCCTTCCTCTTCGTCGGCGGCGGACAATTTCACGCCTTAGGCGTAGCCCTTTCAACTTCGAAACCCACAATAGTCGTAGATCCTTACGACAACACAGCCGCCTCCGTTGACAAAGAAGCCGAAACAATATTGAAACAAAGATGGGCACACGTGCAAGAAGCAAAAAAAGCGAAGGTCTTCGCGGTTCTGATCGGGCTGAAACCAGGACAAAAGAGACTCGAAGAAGCACTGCAACTGAAGGAGAAACTCGAAAAAGAAGGAAAGACAGCACATCTTTTCGCCATGAAAGAAATCACGCCTGAAGCCCTCATGGAATTTCCTTCGATTGAAGCCTTTGTAAACACAGCCTGCCCCAGAATATCGCTTGACGATTCTGCCAGATTCAGAAAGCCCATCCTCACCATCAACGAAACACTAGTAACCATTGGCAAAATGACCTGGGAAGACCTATGCAGAAAAGGCTTGCTCGAAAGCTAGATTTAGAAATCTTGCTTTCAAACATCAAGCCACACCCGACGCCAAACCCAAACCTCGAACAATACACGATTTCCTCCAGCATTGCAGCTCAAATGCTCTACACAGCAGCCTACACGTACGGTGACATCGTGGACAAAACCGTTCTGGACCTAGGCTGCGGCACCGGAAGACTCGCCCTTGGAGCCGCGTTTCTAGGCGCAAAAGAAGTTGTAGGCGTAGACATAGACCGAACGGCTGTGAAAGCTGCCGCTGAAAACTCTGCGAACATAAGACTGAAAGATAAGGTTCAATGGGTCACCGCGGACATAGACGCCGTCTGCGGGCAATTCGACACGGTGCTTCAAAACCCACCGTTCGGCGTGCAAAAAAGAGGCGCAGATCGCAAATTTCTTGAAAAAGCGCTCAAGTCAGGCAAAACCGTCTACTCGCTCCACAAAGGCACAAAAAGCAACGACACGTTGACGAAAAAACCAAAAGGCCGCAGGGATGACGCCCTTCGATTTTCCCCCTCGCCCTTTCTCAGAAGTCTCATAGAGAGCCATGGCGGAACGATTAGAGCCGTTTACCCAATGATCATGACTATACCCCACATGTTCGCCTTTCACGAAAGACGAAGACACGAGTTCGTGGTGTATCTCTATGTCATAGAAAAGAGATGAAAAAAAACAACGGAGAGCATGCCGCGTGCGCTGAATTGTTCACAAGGTTCCCTTTCTTCCAGGGATCGGGCGATGTCACTTAGAAGGTGGAATCCTCTCTTTTTCGCTTTCTCCCCCAAATACCGCTACTTTTCCGCCCTTTCTCGATGCAGTAGTTCTGAGTTGTTCATCCCTCTTTTTCTGTTCTTCATTAACCTTTCTCGATTCCTTGTCAACATTCTTTTGCAAACGCTTGAATTGGGAAAACCTCTCTTCCGTCAATCTTCTGAGTCTGTCTATCATTCTGAGATGGTCAAGCTCCCTAGCGCAAGAAGCTTCGTGTTTTAGCCAATGGAAGATTGGTGCGACTTCAGGCCACTTAGGGTTTGTTTTTTGGAAAATCTTGCCAAATCTCTTGATGAAATTCTCCTGAATCTCATCAGTCATGTAACAGATCTCCCCTTTGCTTGTTGAGACAACACTGAGTTTTGCTCTGTTTATTTTCTAATTGACGTGCACCCGAGCATGCACTCTAGCTGGTGTTGATAAAAGACGCAGCCTCTGAGGTTAAAAGGAGTTTGTTAATGCAACCTCTTAGATGAGTACAGAGAGTCCAGAGTTAAAGTGAAAGCGCCCGCTTTTGTTCGGAGCCTCAGCGTGCTTTTGGGATCGTACTGTTCTATTTGTTGCTGTTGGTTCTCAGGGTTGCTTATGTTTTTTCTTGAAGGTTTGGATAGCTGCCACAATGATAATCGCGGCGGTTAATTCTAGAGCGGTGATGGCTACGGGGAAGACTAGCGGAACTGTTTGGGATGGCAGGGGCGACGTTACGGTTAATGCGTCAACTCTGTAGGCGTAGTAGCCGACTGGAAAAGTGAAGGTTCTCACTATTTGGCCCGTCGTGTTCACTTCTACAAACACGGCGCCTGTGTCGTTGAAGTTCCAAGGTTGTTTTTGCGAATATTGGTGCGTTGGATCACCGAAGTCCCCTAGGAAGTCGCCGTTTGGAAGTATGACGGTGGCGCCTCCGTATGTAGTCCAGTATTGCGCTGGGGCTTCCCAACTCCAGTTAACGTACCCGGTCATGTTTGTCTCGTTAAGTGTGAGTTCTATCAGACTGCTGTGGCAGTCAGCAGGGTTGGTGTTGTTTTCATAATCATTGTTAAACATGGTGAACACGTCGGGCGCGGCTTGTTTGAGGTCGTGGCTGTGATACCATAAACTGGAAACCTGTTGACCATCAGCACCGAGGAGGGTAAAGTTGCCGAATTCGCCGCAGGCCCATATTATGTCGCCGGTGGTTTGGTTGATTTTGTAGAAAGTGTTTGTGCTTCTTAGGTTTAGGTAGATGATGCTGTCGTTGTAGTCCCAGTCCAGAGTGTTTGCGTGAGTGAAATCTATCACTGTTAGCCCGTTGATTGAAGATGTCTCGTTGAACGGGGAGGCTTCGCTTAGCGGAATATAGTCGTAGGTGTCCCAGGTCCACAACGCGTTACCTGCTGCGTCAACCTGCACAATCTTGTCGTAGAGAATGGAGTTGTTTCCCACCGTCCTGACGTAGTCTTGCAGCGTGAGAAAGGTATTGTTGAGTGGATCATATTGGATGTCATGGTGACTGATGACGGTGGGGAAGTCTTCAGTCGTGTTTGTGGCCAAGTTCCATACGTGTGTGGCGTAAGTGGGAGCCGTGCCAGCTCCGTCCACGTAGGGTTCGCCCTGGAACAGCAGAGTGTTGTTTGCGATGTTGTAAACGGCGTTGTAGCCGTTGGATTCACGCAAGTTCAGAACGCTGCCGTTAGTGTCCATGACCACTAGATAATTGCTGTTATTTGGTCCCGATAGAGGAAAAGTTAACTCTCCACTCCAAGCGTTTCCGTACGTGTCAATAGTACACGGCAAAGTGAAAACATTGGCCGTTTCGGAAAAACACGTTGGCGTATAACCTGAAAAAACAAGACACACCGCAACCGCTACGACAACCATCATCCTTGTTCTTTGCTTCTTTGCAAAAAAAGCCAAGCAAATGACGCCTCTTCTAACACTACATCAGCTTGTTTTCGCCCAGCAAGCAAATTTACAATCCCGACCTCAACTCTCTTAAACTTATTGTCTATTTGCAGCGCGTGTAAGTAGCGCGCGCTTTTCTTGTTTATTGAGCCGAGGGCGATGATCAAGCGCATAGTATGGCGCGCGCTCGATTGATCGCTCACTTCGTCTGAGCAAAGTCTTAATCAATCGGCTTCATAAACAGGTTAGCAGGCGAATAGGAGATGCCGGCGAAGCTGCTTAGAGGAGTCGAAGAGGAAGTCACCAGTTTTCTGAGCGGATTAATCCGCATAAACACGACGAACCCTCCTGGAAATGAAACTGCCGCCGCGAAATACGTTGCAGAAACACTGGAACAGGATGGTTTCAGATGCGAATTGTTGGAGTCTCAGGCGGGAAGAGGCAGCGTTGTAACTCGGCTAAAGGGAGAAGGTGGGAAGCCGAGTCTACTTTTGCTCTCGCATTTGGACGTCGTCGCCGCAAACGCGAAGGAATGGAGCGTTGAGCCCTTCGGCGGCCTGGTCAAGAATGGGTTTGTTTGGGGCCGGGGCGCGTTGGACATGAAGGGGATGACGGCTGTCGAGGTTATGGTGTTGAAGCTTCTCAAAAGAAACAAAGTCAAACTCAAGGGCGATGTCATTTTGGTCGCAACGGCCGACGAGGAAAAGGGCGGCGATAAGGGTGCAGGTTGGCTTGTTCATAACCATCCAGACAAGGTGTACGCTGATTACGTTTTGAACGAAGGTGCAGGGATGGCTATGAAAATCGATGGAAAGAACATCTTCACCATAAACACTGCCGAGAAGGGCATACTGTGGTTCAAGGTTAAGGCAGGTGGAACGCCAGGCCACGGTTCGGTCCCTGGCGCTGCAGACAACGCCATCTTGCGTATGAACAAGGTCGTTGAGAAAATAAGTAGCTTCCAGCCCAAAACCTTGCTTGTTCCAACCGTCAAACAGTACGTCAGTGAGCTGTCAAAGTGCAAGAGCTTCCAATATCTTTCAGCCTTGCTCAAAACCCCGAATCAGGGTGATAAGATATTGGACAAGCTGGCTCAAAAGGAAAAATACCTGGCGGAAGAGCTTCGGGCCAGAATCAGAATGACGGTCACGCCTACCATCATCCATGGCGGAGTGAAGGAGAACATAATACCATCGGAATGTGAAGCAGTTTTTGACTGTCGAGTTCTGCCCGGTCAAACACCCGGAGAAGCCCTGAGCGAAATAAAAAAGCTCTTGGGGGATGCAGGCATGGATAAGTTGAGCTTCGAAGTTATTCAGGCGAACGACCCCACCGAGTCGCCGCTGAACACTCCACTCTACGACACGATCTTGAGGGTCTTGAAAGAGTTTGAACCCAACAGCGGCTCGATCCCTGTCATGCTTACCGGGGGAACGGATTCCCGTTTCTTCCGAAAGATTGGCAGTGTATGCTACGGTTTTCACCCTGTTCGACCAGAAACATCGTACTCGGAAATGCAGCAGACCATTCACGGAATAAACGAGCGCATATCAACAGAGAACCTTGTATTCGGGACAAGCGTCCTCTATAATATCGTCGAGCGATTCCTGACCTGAAACGGCAATTTGAGTCTCAAAACGCCTGAATTTAGCATTCTAACACGGGTTCCAGAACCCAGACACCGTCTGCGACAAAGCGCGGGGCACGAGACTTTGTTCTGTCGTGTTCTATCCTTAAACTTTTATCAAAAGGTTTATTCATAGGCGCATAAAGTAGAGTTATAAACATTCAGTTAATGCGACAGACATCTGACGCGAACGTGACAGACAGAGGGAGATTTGAAATGAGTTCAAAACTTGGGGAACAGAAAATCGGTCAGCTGGCCGTGCCAGGCGACCGTCTAGGTGTGATTGAGGAGTTCATTCCCGACGCTGGAACATACGTCAAAGACGGTGTAATCTATTCCAAGGTCATCGGTCGCATTCTCATCGACTTGGTTCACAGACGTGTTTCAGTGCATCAGCTCATCGGCCCATCGAAGGTTCCTGCTCTGGGCAGTACAGTTCTGGCGCAGGTTTCGAACGCGCAGTCAGACACTGCGGGGGCACGCATATTTGAAATCGGCGGAGAAGAAATCAACGGTGTCTTCACGGGTATTCTGCATGTTTCCGACGTAGCGTTGAGGTACGTGGACTCGATGTACGACGTGTGCAAGGCTGGCGACATCATAAGGGCCAAAGTCGTGAGCGAAAAAAACCGAACGTACCACCTGTCTACTAAAGACAAGAACCTTGGCGTCGTCTACGCTTTCTGTTCCAACTGCGGCACGCTTCTTGAGCCCCGCCGCCAAGGCATGCACTGCCCCAAGTGTGGAAGGATTGAAAAACGGAAAACAGCGTCCGACTACGGAAAAGGCCTGATACATGGGAAAGAGGGTCTGGATGAAAGTTAACGTGCTCAAAAAAACATCGAACGAGCTGCGAATAGAGATTGAAGGCACAGGTCACACCGTCTGTAACGTACTGCAGAAAAAAATCTTGGAACAAAAAGGCGTGGATCTAGCTGGCTACGACATACCGCATCCGCTTACACCTAACGCAATAATCTACGTCCGCACGAAAGGCACAGTCAAGCCTGAACAGGTGCTGCGGGACGCGTTGGAAAGCGCGCGTGGGATGAACAAGGAATTCAGCAAAGAACTCGTAAGAGCGCTCAAGGAAAAGTAACCCTCCTCCTAACCGTTGCTAACAGTTCGCTAACACCTTCAACCGCGTCCTCACTCTTCTTCATTATCTTGACACTCTCATCCAATGTTAGACAACCGTTCAGCCACGCGTACACAATCAGCGCTTCAGCTGCATCCGCGAGAGCATGTCTCGACATTCTCGAGCCTAAATGATCCCTCAGCCCAGCCTTCCGTAGCGCCTCAGCAAGCACGCTTCCCTTGACTTTAACCCCTAGCGGTTTCTTCCTCTTAACCGACAGTGCGAGCGAGTACGCAAAGTTCACGTACGAGTCGCCCAAAGAAGCCAAGTCATGATCCGCCAATACTTCTGCAAGGCCTCCTCTGACCGTTCGAAATGAGAACGCTCTGCCCAATGCTCAACCCCTCCTTGGCCGTTACTATTGATCAAGCTTATAATTGCTGTCTCTTACTCTTGTCTTGGAGCTAATGGGGAAAAGGTTTGTCGGTAAAGAAATTTCGCACAATTAAACCTGAAATCCGCGTCTTAGGAGTCGATGATGGACCGTTCACTCCTCACAGGGGTTACGCTCCCATTGTTGGCGTCGTCTTCCGCGGCGGCTACTGGCTCGACGGAGTGTTGAGCACCAGAATCAAAGTAGATGATTTCGACGCCACGGATAAGATATCCTCTATGATTGTTGAATCTGCGCACTACCGCCAGGTTAGAGTCATTATGCTCGACGGCGTCACGTTCGGCGGCTTCAACATCGTCAACATAAAAGAACTCAATGCCCTCACAAAACTGCCCGTCATAGTCGTGACGCGCGACAAACCTGACTTCAGCGAAATTCATGCAGCGTTGAGGCATCTGCCGAGGAGCGCGGAACGCTGGGCAGCTGTTCAGGATGCTGGGCAAATTTTCGAGGTGCAGACTGGAAGCAGAGGCGAAAGAGTGTACTTGGAAATCTGCGGTATTCAGGAAAGTGATGCGCGAAGGATTGTCCAGTTGACCTCCACGCGGAGCAACATTCCAGAGGCCCTGCGCGTCGCGCATCTTGTCGCTTCTGGTGCCTGCCAGTTTAACTTGAATATTTAGCTGAACATAAGAAAGTTTAAAAGAGACTTTGCTAAGGCTAAAGAAACGAAAGACGGAGAAAGACTCATGGAATTTTGCCCAAAATGCGGTTCTCGCCTTGAGGCTAAGAAAGGAAAAAGCGGCGAAGAAAAGACCTTAGTGTTGATCTGTGGAAAGTGCGGCTACAAAAAACCGGCTGCAACGAAGAAAATCGAACCCAAAGTCGCCAAGGTTTTCCAACATAAGCCAACGCAGCTCGTGGCAGTGATAGGGAAAGAGGAACAGAAATTGAGAACCCTACCCACCGTGAGGATGGAGTGCCCGAAATGCGGAAACAATGTGGCCTACGTGTGGCAAGTGCAAACAAGAGGAGCAGACGAATCCTCAACACAGTTTCTACGTTGCACAAAATGCAGCTACACTTTCCGAGAATACTCGTAGACTTTCAGACTTTCGAGAACATTCTAAACTTCCTCTTCGAATTCAGAAATGGAGGATGCTCTCAATCGATTCTGGTGACCCTGATTAGAGCTTTGAACTTGACGGCGTCAAACACGAATCTTATTCAGCTAAAGCAAATATCGTCGGCGGAGCTTAGAGCATTATCGCCAAGTTCAACTACATTTGCGATGTCGATGGCGCGCTTGGGCGATCCCTTTTTTCTTCTGCTTCTGACAAGAGCTGCGAACATTAAGATGAGCAAAGCCAAAACTGTTGCGAGAACCACTTTCACGGCAAGAGGAACGTACTGTGGCGGGCTTTCGACCGTTACAGTTAACGTTTCAGAACTGCTGAGGTCATTGCTGTCTGTGACCTTAATCGCCATTTGATAAGTTCCTTCTTTGTTGTAGGAGTGTGACACAACGGCCCCTGTTCCATTGGTGCCGTCACCGAAGCTCCACTCATATGACACTATTGTTCCATAGCCGAAAGATTTGCTCGCATCGAAAATGGCGTTTTCTCCAGTGTAGATGTTCTGGGGCAGATTCAGGTTGATTTCAGGCGCAAACCCGAAGATGTCAGTGCCAAACAAGTTAACAGTGTGAAAGCCTTCTGGGATGAGGGCGTAAACAAATGATTGATTGGTTAGGTCAGCTTCAACGATGTCGATTGCTCGGTTGTCTACAGTAACATTGTATGGATTTTTGAGAAAATTTTGAGGTAGCGTGAAATCTGCAAAGCTTGTCGTTCCAGTAGGCACGGTTAGGTTTAGACTAATCTGCTTCTGTGAATAGTTGAGCTCGTACCCAGTGATTGAGGCGTTTGTGAACGCTTCCGAGCTAAACGTTAGGTTTCCAAGCGCAAAATCCAACTCTTGAAGAGGAGGCGTTATCGATGGCAGAACAGTCAGGCCGGGTCTGACTGCGTCGTCGGAATATCCGCTGCTCTCCCACGTTCCTTTGTAATCATAATTCACCACTTCAATCGCATCCACTTCGGCAACCCATTTGTAACCCCAATTGTTTGGAACGATGAGGCGTGGCAAAGGTTCAATCTCGCTAGCGCTTGTTGTTCCATTGTCTGCCACTGCAAGGATGGTTGTAGGCCTCAAGGCGTCTTCGACCAAAAGGTCTGATGAGTACCCATCCGAGCCGTACGTGATGACCTTGTAGGCACTGGCGTTAATCTAGGCTAGGGTCAAGAGGTAGAAAAGGGGTATTCCCGTCCAGTTGCCGGTTACGTCTGGAAAACCATCCACACACTTCAATTCTGCCACTTCTGAAACCATCGGAAAAGAAAGCAGTTCAGCATAGGTCAAGTTCAGAGGCCTGTTCACATCTCCGTAAATGCTGATAACTCCTGATGTTTGAAGTGCGTCAGCCCCGCTCTGCACGGGTAGGACGCTGATCAGAGCAACAGCCACTATCACGGCCATGCATATTATTCCAAGCTGCTTTCGCATTTCTTCAGCTCCTCATGGCGTTAGGTACTGCATTAGAACGAGCAAGGTCACCGTGAAGGCTCCCAAGAGAATCAAGAAAGCGTTCAGAAGATTGCCATCTTTTACACCCCAGCGAATCAGGGCTGATCTGAATGCAATCAGAATGTGAATCATCAGCAACGCCAAAGCCGGAAGAACCACCGCCGTGTGAACCTGCAGCGATGTATAACGATCGGCAAAAATACCCCCGGTTAATTCGCTTATCACGACGGGGTTTACGATACCGTAGCCCGAGATGGCCAAAACTATGAACAAGACCAAAGTCGGCACTGCAAGCAAACGGTTGAAACTTTGCAAGCGATTCTTTTTTTCTTCTTCCAATACCCTTTGCCCTTTAATCACAGTATACAATGCCACAGATTAAAATCTTCGTGAGTACACTCAAAAAACACGTTAGCAACACGAAAACTCAGGAATTGCTCTATTAACTCGTTTTTGTCTGTTTGTCTGCCTACCTGTCTGCTTCTGGGTATATGTCTGCCCTGTGGGTCTTGCCATGTAGAAAGGGATAGAGCATAAGAGAAGGTAGCAGATAAATGCAAAAATGTGGAGAGATAAAGTTCTGTTCCAAACTGCATTGTAATCATTTCAGCGTAGCCAATCCTCAAAATCGAAACGCAGCTTACAGCATATCCATGCTCAATGCTCATCCGTATTGCTGCCTTTCAAGTCTGGCAAGCTTTTTCTTCTTCCGCTTTTCTTTTCTTTCTCTTTTTTTCTCAGGCGTAGGTTTTTTCAGTTCCTCTCTCTTCTTTCTTCGAGGGTAACCCAAGAGACCGCCTTTTCTACTGAGAAACATGGACTGCCACCTTTTCTCTCTTGCGCTTTCCCCGTTGATGCCTTTTGATTCTAGTAATTGTGCTCAAGATTTCCTGAATAAGCAACAAACAGCGAGAACATCCCTGAATGTCAACGAAAAAACTAGGTAATGGCAAGATAGAAATGATTGGAATACACTCAGGGTAAGTGTAAAACCATTACTCTCTTATGCGCCTGGCACCAGTACTCACATGTTTAGACATGGTCTTAGATAATCAGAACATTTACGTGTTTGTTCCAGGAAAGAATTGGAAGCTGTCCCTAGCGGAGCTTGTAGCATATTTTAAAGGTAGAAACCGCGGGTTTGAGTTTTCCGAGGTCACACCAGCTTTCTTCACGGTTAAAGTAGAAGGGGCTCTGAGTACCTCGACTGCCGCTGATATGGGTGGATTCATAAAGATAGGGAAGGTTGTCACGAACCTTGCCACTTGGACGGTAAAAGAAGCTTTTCTTCAAGAGAGCAAGCAGGCTCAGGCACAAATCAGGATGAGCTTTTCCACAAGCGGCATAGTTGATGAAATGGTTGACGCTACTTCTGGAAAATCTGTTTTTGGCGTGAGCGTATACTTTCTGGAGCGGTCTTTTCGTCCAGTTGCACGAGCGATGCAACGGTTTGTCGGAAGCTCTCTGAAGCATGAGTTGGCGGCTCACGGTAGAAGATCGGGGTTCATCGGCTTTCCCAGGAACAGACCGCAGCCTCAGCTGAGTCACGTTGAAGTGTTGAAGAAAGGCTTGGTTGAGAGGAAGGCGGAAGTGCTGTTTTGTGTTGGTAAAGAACAGACGTTTGTGTCCACAACTGTCGCAGTGCATGACCCGTTCGAATTTCAGAAACGCGACATAGGCAGACCCTTTCAGCGCAAGATATTTGGTATGCCGCCGCGATTGGCAAGAATCATGATAAACTTGGCCTTCTGCACGGCTGGAAAATCTCTGCTCGATCCGTTCTGCGGTGTCGGCACAATCCTTCAGGAAGCGCTTCTGGCCAAGGCAAGAGTAATCGGACTGGACGTGAACCCATGGTGTGTTGAAGCTTCCAAGGAAAATCTTGAGTGGCTCAAGAAACAGTACTCGTTGGAAGATGCAGCATACGCGGTTCTGCCGGGAGATTCACGCAGATTGACGGAGAAAATTCGACAGAATGTAGATTGCATAGCAACAGAACCCGATCTGGGCCCGCCGCTGAGGCACGTTGCCACCACAACATACGCGACAAAGATAATCAGCAAGCTGACACCGTTATACTATGATTTCTTGGAAAGCGCGCACCAGACCCTCACAAAAGATGGGCGGCTGGTGCTGATAACGCCTCACATAAAAACTCGTTCAGGAGAACCGGTCACCATGAACATTGAAGAAAAAGCGGTGAATATTGGTTTCAAGAAAGTCGCCCTATTTCCTAAAGACGTTCGTGCCAGAGATAACACTGCATATGAGAATTTGATCGAAACGGCATCCCTCATTGACGAGGAAGAAAGACACAAGATCGGGCGGGAAATTCACATTTTCCAGAAATAGAAACACATCAAAAGCGCGCGTCAAATGTTTCAGCAGAACTTCTAGATATTAGGGCAGCAAGCGTCGCATAGACGCGCGCGTGAATTAAATAATTGGGGAAAGTGTTGAATGAACTTTTTGAAACTGGGACGTGAAGTGGCAAGGAGTGCTTAACTTGGTCTGGTGGTGTTTACGGCAATCATCTTCTCGGCTCCTGTAGGCGTGTTGATGAGTCTGGAGGGTTTTAGCAGTTCTGAGCGCAGACTTGGACCGAAGCCGTTACTATGTCTTAACATCGTTAAACGGGTTAATCCTGAAATCATCCTGCAGGTTAGCAACTGTACAGTGAGTTTGTATGTTGTTATGAGTGACTTTGGGGTCTGAACAGAGCCTGCTGGGAGCTTCATTCGCAAAACGCAGTCTCCGTTCAGCTTAGTTCTGAAAAACTTTTTCTGGCATCAAAACCCCGCGTCCAAATTCAACGCTTCTCTTCTCTGATTTTCTCAGTATCCTAAACAACGCGCTCTAATTATTTAACTAGCCTGCGCGACTGGCACTCTTGTCCAGTCAAATGGGTGTGCTTGGTTTGGGTTCTAGGCGAGTAGACGTTTGTTCTTTAGCCACGTTTTTGCCAGTTCTTCGTAGTTTGGGAAGACGCGCTTAAGAATTGGGATGTACATTTGCATTTCTTCTTCTGAAAGGTATTGGAATTGGAATTCTCCCATGTATGGGGAGGGTTCTCCTTCTCTGGTTACAAATTCTACGTGCATGAACGGGTCTCCGCGTTTGATTGTGATGGGGCGGCGGTCGTTGCTGAGGTTTACAAGCTCCAGGGCGAGTCTTCCGATGAATCCGCTGTGAACTTTTGCGGCGTTCAGGAACGAGAGTCCCATTCTGCCGTACTTGCTTTTGGCGGTCAAGTGGGCTACGTTTGTGGGCAGCGTGAAGACGATTTCATGGGTGATGAGGTTCTTGTGTTCTAGGTAGTTGAGAGTTGTTTCCTCCCTCACCGTCAAGATGTACCCGTCTCCGTCGAGCAGGTTGTAATCGTATGGGTAAACGCACTTGTAATTGTCAATAAGTTCTTTCAGCTTGTCTTTGCCTAGGACACTCATGTACGGAAAACCTCGCTGTTTTCTAGCAGTACTAAACCTTTGAAGTTATATAGTTTTTTGCGCGGGGCTGAGAAGATAGTATTTCGCGGAACTGGATATTTTCTGTTAGTGCAAGATTCGATTCGCAGTCGCGCTGTCTCGGATGTTTTGGGGTGAGCTAGTATTTTATACGTTGAATACCACTTGCTTTTCATTCCTAAAAAGGGACAGAGTGATGAGATGGGCTGCAAGCAATGTGTGAAAGACGCAGTTTATAGGTGCGGGGTTTGTGGCAAGCTGCTTTGTGCGGAGCATGCGGAGTTGACAACTGTGTGCGCTTCTCACTTGACGAAGTCGGAACTGGAGTTCGCGGTGCACAAGATTGTAAGAGGAGAGGAAAGATCTGCTGTTCGAGAATTCGTGAGGAGGTTTTGGGGAGAGGAGGAACAGTTGACTTTTGACGGAAAATTCAGAGTTGCAGAACTGCCAGGCTTTGTTGCCAAAGCGCAAGAAAGGGTAATCGGGTTTATTTCATTTTCACCGACAAGCGATGCCCTCTTAGTTGTTGCTTTAGGCGTCCTGCCGAGATACCAATGCTGCGGAATCGGGAGAAGATTGATTAGGAAGGTTGAGGTTGAAGCGAGAAAGCTCGGAAAAATCAAAGTGCTTGTTTCAACTTCAAACGACGATTTGCCCGCTTTAGGCTTCTACCAGTCGCGTGGCTTCCAGATTTTCGAAGTAAAACCTAACGTCATCGCCGAGAAACATGCAAAGATCCTACGGGGAATAGGCGGACTGCCAGTGAGGGATGAGTTGAGGCTTCAGAAAATGCTCAATTAGACTGGCACTTCTTTGCAGGTTAAGAATTTTCATATCAAAAACGGGTGATTTTCTCCTTGACGCTTTTGTGTCTCTAGAGAATTCTGGACACCATTTCGCTTACCCTCTTGAGGAAGGCTTCGTCTTGGTTAGTAAACGGTGAGAGAGCATGAGAGTCTATGTCGAGTTCGCCGATTACTTTCTTGTTTTTGAAGATGGGAACGACGATTTCAGACTTCACGTTTGTGCTGCATGAGAGATAGTTCTTCTCTTTTGAAACGTCCTGCACGAGAAACGTTCGTCCAATCTGGGCGGCCTGACCGCATATGCCCCTTCCGAAGGCTATCCTGGTGTGCTCCGTGCGTTCCCCCTCAAAGGGACCTAGAACGAGCTCATTCCTCCTCTTTTCGTCCACGATGTAGAAACCCACCCAATTGTAATAGGGAACATTGTCTTTGAGCAGTCTGCAGACTTTTCTTAGTTTTCCATCCCTGTCTTCCTCGCCTTTGAGGGCTTCATCTATTCTTTTCGTGAGAAACTCGAACGATTCCCTACTATCCGCCAAACTTTGCCACCGGCAACAGTCACGTTTCAACATGTAAACTCGGACGGTAAATATGTTACCATCAACAGCGCATCCGGTTACGAGATAAGAGCATTTGATGCCGCGCTTCTGGGCCTACAAGCGAACGATTTTTTCAGTTTTTCCCGCTTTCCTTAAGAAGTGGAACGCTCTGTCAAGACCAGAAGGTAAGCATGTTTTGGAACAATCGTCTAGAGACATATCTGGCCTGTCTGCAGCTGAAGCTGAAAAGCGTCTGAAAGAATTTGGGCCGAATGAAATTCCTGAAAAGAAGACGAGCCTTCCAGTCAAGTTTTTTGGTTATCTCTGGGGTCCCATTCCGTGGATGATAGAAGTTGCTGTAGTCTTGTCTGCGGTCATCGGACATTGGGATGACTTCGCAATCATTCTCGTCTTACTCTTCGTAAACGCAGTCGTGGGATTCTGGCAGGAATACAAGGCGGACAATGCCATTGAATTGCTAAAGCAGAGACTTGCTTTGAAAGCTAGGGTTCTGCGAGATGGAAGATGGAGTGAAATACCCGCTCGCGAGCTTGTGCCCGAAGATGTTGTCCGAGTACGTTTGGGTGATGTTGCGCCGGCTGACGTCAAACTAACGGAAGGGGATTATCTTCTCGTAGACCAGTCGGCGCTGACGGGTGAATCCTTGCCCGTTGAAAAACACGTTTCCGACGTTGCCTACGCTGGATCAGTGATTCGCCAGGGCGAAATGAACGGGCTCGTGGTCGGAACTGGCGTCAACAGTTATTTCGGAAGGACCGCGAAACTCGTTGGAGAGGCCAAGACCAGAAGCCACTTTCAGAAAGCCGTGATAAGAATCGGCAACTATCTCATAATTCTCGCCACAAGCTTGGTCATCACCATTCTTGTTGCAGCTCTAATCCGTCACCAGAGCATCCTCAGCACTGGACAGTTTGCGCTCGTCCTGCTCGTGGCAGCCATACCAGTAGCCATGCCGGCCGTTCTGACGGTCACCATGGCTGTGGGCGCCTTGGCATTGGCCAAGAAAGAGGCCATAGTCAGCAAGCTCGTCTCAATTGAGGAAATGGCCGGAATGGACATTCTGTGTTCAGACAAAACTGGCACAATAACAAAGAATGAGTTAATCGTTACAGAACTCGAGACTTTCGCAGATTTCACTCATGAAGACGCGCTTCTTTTTGGATCCTTAGCCTCCAGACGAGAAGACAATGATCCAATCGACATGGCTATCCTCTCCAAAGCTGGAGCGTCTTCGACAGTTGCTGCAACCATAGGCAGTTACAAGATAGTGGGGTTCAAGCCTTTCGATCCGACGTCAAAGCGAACGGAAGCTACAGTAGAGGATACGGCTGGTAACCGATTCAAGGTGACAAAAGGAGCGCCGCAAGTCGTTCTGTCCCTCGTGACAAACAACAAAACGATTGGTTCAAAGGTCAATAGTTTCGTGGAAGCATTCGCAAGAAAAGGATACCGCGCATTGGGAGTTGCAAAGACTGACAAGCAAGGAGAATGGCAGTTTGCGGGTCTGTTTGCGATATATGATCCGCCACGTGAGGATTCTGCATCGACCGTGAAGACGGCGCAGAGTATGGGTGTAAACGTGAAGATGGTGACAGGCGACCACATCGCAATCGCAAGGGAAATCGCCAGCGAGGTCAGATTGGGAACCAACATCGTTTCAGCTGATTCATTCTTGGAAAAGAATGACAATGAAGCTCAAAGCGTCGTGGAGGAAGCAGACGGCTTTGCACAGGTCTTTCCCGAACACAAGTATCGCATCGTTGAGCTCCTTCAAGAGCGCGGACACATCATAGGCATGACAGGAGACGGAGTTAACGATGCGCCCGCCCTGAAAAAAGCCGATTCAGGAATTGCCGTCGCTGGGGCCACGGATGCGGCAAAATCTGCAGCGTCCATAGTCCTGACAAGACCAGGGCTCTCAGTCATTATTGACGGGATAAAAGAGAGCCGAAAGATATTCCAGCGCATGAGCAATTACGCGATTTACCGAATCGCGGAAACAACACGTGTTTTAATATTCTTGACACTGGCGATTCTTGTTTTCAGCTTTCAACCGATAACCGCCTTGATGCTGGTCATTCTTGCGATGCTGAATGACCTTCCAATAATGATGATCGCGTACGACAACGCAAAAATCTCCAAAGGCCCGGTTCGCTGGGACATGCGCCAGGTTCTCACGATTGCCACAGTGCTAGGTCTTGCAGGGGTGGTTTCGAGTTTTCTTTTGCTATGGATCGGTTTAGACGTGCTCCACCTCAGTCTACTAACCCTGAACACTCTGATCTTTCTGAAATTGGCTGTAGCTGGGCACATGACACTCTACCTCGCCCGCACAGGTGAACAGCATTTCTGGGCTCGTCCTCTTCCGTCGATTTGGTTGTTCTTGGCGACTGAACTCACCCAGGCAGGAGGTACGGTTCTGGCTGTGTACGGCATCCTGATGCAACCCCTTGGTTGGGCCCTCGCTGGTTTCGTCTGGGGGTATGCCATACTGTTCTTTCTGATTAACGATTCTGTGAAAGTGAACGTAGTCAAAATGCTGAATCACAACGACGAAAATCCACGCGTGGGTAGTCCGCACTAGCTGATGAGAAAAAGATTAAAGGGGTTGTTGTTAGTCTGGTGTGAGTATTCAGTCTAGTTTGGGGTTCTTCAGAGATGAGCAGAATCGCAAGCCGCAACAGGTACTACTATTTGCTCATCGCTGGCATCGGAATTGCGGCGTCTGCTTCAACTTCTGGAGTGTACCTTCTTTACACTAGTCTTTGGAATCCAATTCTTAACCTCCTGAGGAAAACGAGCTGGTACTACTTTCTGTTTGCTATTGTCGCACTCGTAGTGCCGTATGCCATTGTGAAAGTCTTTGCTGATACCAAGACAACCGGTAGCGGTACTCATCTAGTTCTGGAGAGGTATCACCTGAGCAACGGAGAGGTAAGTGTCCGAGACACGGTTGTCAAGACGTTTGCTTCAATAGTGACTCTGGGTTTTGGAGGCAGTGCTGGCCCGGAAGGCCCAAGTTTGCTCATTGGAGGAGGGATTGCCTCAAACGTTTCAAGGCGTCTCAAAGTTCGCATATACAACGTTAGGAGAATATTCATCGCGGGAGCAGCCGCGGGCCTGGCCGCGGTGTTCAGAACGCCCTTGACGGGTATTCTCTTTGCGTTGGAGATCCCTTATCGAAACGATTTAGACATGGAGACCTTCATCGAGGCAATGGTGGCCTCGATACCTTCGTATCTGATTGCTGTACTCATTCTCGGTAGTGAAAGAATATTCGGAAACGCCGTAGAGGCACAACTCACACTGACCGGAATATTCCTCTCTCTCGTACTGGGTTTGATATGCGGCGGGTACGCCATATTTTTCACCAAGGTCTTCAACGGTGCCGAACGTTTCAGAGGGTCAATCAGGAAGAAAGCGGGAACAGTCGGCGTAGTCGCCTTTGGCGCGGTTCTTTTGGGATTAATGGGCTATTTCTCAATCTACTCGATTGGAGTCGGAACGCAATTCATGGACGCAATAATCAACGGGACAAGCTTCACGATTGCTCTGATAATAGCGATAATCTTGCTCAAAACATTTGCCACCGTCCTGACGCTGAATTTCGGAGGAAGCGGAGGCCTATTCTTCCCAACAATCATAATCGGCGCTGGCATCGGCTTTCTCTTTTCCAGCCTAACCGACGCGAACTTCAAAATTTTGTTTGTAGCGGTCGGCATGGCTGCCCTGCTCGCTGGGACCCACAAGATTCTTTTGACTCCAATCGCCTTCGTGGTCGAAACGCTAGGCGGAATATACGCGATACCCGCTCTTCTTGCAAGCGGAGTCAGCTATCTAGTCTCGGGGAACGCGTCCTTCTATTCGATCCAACCGCGCACCAGGCTAAAAGCAGAAGAGTTAGCTTTGGAAAAATTCTATGCAAGGGCAAAGGCCTCCTATCCTGAAGGGCTCAAGGCAACGTTGGCCGAGAGTTTCATGACCCAGCAACCAGTTTCAGTATCTGAAACTGCAACGGTCAAGGAGGCCTTGGAAGCATTCGAGAAAACGCGTTTCCGCGTCATGCCAGTGTTGGATGATACTCAAAGAGTCGTGGGTGCTGTGACCATGGAAGACCTTGGAAATATCGACCCTCGACAAATGAAAGACCACCTCTCGGAGAGACTCATGCACAAACCGCTTTTGATAGCCAAGGACACAAGCTTGGAGGCGACAGCAGATATGCTGATAAAACGCGAAGAAGATCACGCGTTCGTCGTCGATGAAAACGATCACGTCATAGGGGTGATTGCAGTTATCGACGTGGTTAGAAAGATAATGGAGCTGTCAACCGTCTAACACACGCTTGCACGGTTAAGGATCTTGCAGACAGGAAACGCAGGGCCAATCCGCCCTCTTTTTATATTTGCTTAACAGATGATTATTCTTCACGTTTAAGATTGGCAAATAAATGTTCGAGGAGAAACCCCAGCTGACAGAAAAAGGGTCGCCTTTTGATCAGATGAAAGTTGACGAGGTGCTTAGTTCACTGGGTTCAGACTCAAACAAAGGGCTCAAAACGTCCGATGTCGAGGCCAAGCTAAGACAGTATGGGTATAATGAAGTTCCTGAAAAGAAGATTAGCCCTTGGGTGACGTTTGCAAAGAAGTTCTGGGGTCTTACTGCTTGGATGCTTGAGTTCATAATAATCTTTTCGTTGATTCTGGGCAACTACGCGGACCTTTACATTGTGACGGGGCTTCTGGTATTCAATTCGATTTTGGGTTTTGTAGAGGAGCAGAGAGCATCCGGCGTAGTGGAAGCATTGAAGCAGAAACTGCAGGTCACCGCTAGAGTTCTTAGAGATGGCACGTGGAGAAACTTGCCCGCGAGAGAATTGGTTCCCGGCGACATACTTCGGACGCGTTCCGGCGACTTCGTTCCAGCTGATGTGAAGATAATGGAAGGCGAGCTTGAAGTCGACCAATCAGCTTTGACAGGAGAATCGCTCCTTGCCGAAAAGAAGCCAGATGGCATTCTCTATTCGGGCTCGGTTGTGAAGAGGGGCGAGGCCAACGGAATCGTAATCTCGACAGGAGTTAAGACCTATTTTGGGAGAACCGCTCAACTCGTTCAGCTTGCACGGCCAAAACTGCATCTGGAAGACGTCATCTCGAACGTTGTCAAGTGGTTATTGGTGATAGTCATCACGTTGATAGCCGTACTCGTTGTTTTTTCTTTGGCAGAGGCAAAAGATCCGACGAAATTGTTGCCCATAGTCTTGGTCCTCTTGTTGTCCGCGATACCTGTCGCTTTGCCTGCGATGTTCACGGTCAGCATGGCTTTGGGCTCCATGGAACTCGCCAAGAAGGGCGTTTTGGTGACTCGCCTGAGCGCTTCAGAGGACGCGGCCACTATGAACGTTCTCTGCGCAGACAAGACGGGCACGATAACCATGAATAGGCTGTCGGTCGCGAAAATAATTCCGCTGAACAAATTTGCTGAACAACAGGTCATCCTCTACGGAGCTCTGGCCTCTCAGGAGGCAAATCAGGACCCGATAGACATGGCGTTTATAAACGTGGCAAAACAGCAGAATCTCTTGGATCCGTCATTTAAACAGAAAAGTTTCACTCCTTTTGATCCGAAGACGCGCAGAACCGAAGCTTCGCTTGAGGAAAACGGTCGGGAACTGCGGGTAATGAAGGGAGCAGTGGATGTGATTGCCGCGGCTTGCAGACTTGAGAAGAGTGCTATCGCTCAGCTCGAGACGAGCATGAATGAATTTGCTGAAAAGGGCTACAGAACGCTCGCCGTCGCCAAGACCGACGATGAGAAGGGGGCTGAGCTCGTGGGTTTAGTGGCGCTTCGAGACACGCCTAGGCCTGATTCAAAACGCCTGATAGGAGAACTCAGAGAATTGAGCATCTCGGTCAAAATGCTGACAGGCGACGCTCTTCCAATCGCGAAAGAAATCGCGGCCGACGTTGGACTGGGAGATAGGGTCATCAAAGCAGCAGACCTGAAAGAATCCATAAAAGAAAACCCCATAGAAGCCACGCTTGCAGCAGACAAGAGTGACGGGTTCGCTGAAGTTTATCCTGAAGATAAATACACGATTGTCAGGAGCCTTCAAGCCACAAGACACGTGGTAGGTATGACTGGCGACGGAGTGAACGATGCGCCGGCGCTCAGACAGGCAGAAGTGGGCATAGCCGTCAGCAACGCGACAGACGTGGCAAAAGGTGCGGCCAGCGTCGTGCTAACAAACGAAGGGCTAACGGGCATCGTGGATCTTATCAAGCATGGAAGAATCATCTACGAGAGGATAACCGCGTGGATACTCAGCAAAATAGTCCGAACCCTGCAAATAGCTACATTCGTGGTCATAGCCTTCCTCCTGACAGGAGACTACGTCGTCTCGGCATTCGTGATAATACTCTATTTCTTCATGACGGACTTCGTGAAGATAGCGCTGTCCACAGATAACCAGAAATCGTCCAAAAAACCCGATGCTTGGAATGTAGCCAGTTTAGTGAAGGTTTCCACAATTCTTAGCTCGCTCGTCATCGGGGAATCGTTTGCCCTGCTCTATGCCGGACTGAACATTTTCCATCTTACCGTGGCCGATCAGACTCTCTACACGTTCACATTCGAGATCCTGTTCTACTCCGCGATGTTCCTAATATTCAACGTCAGAGAAAGAGGACACTTCTGGAACTCCAGACCCAGCAGAACCCTGTTCATCGCAATAATACTGAGCATGATCGCAGCAACCATAGTAACGACAACTGGGCTTCCAGGACTCGTACCAATACCCATCGGCGAGACTCTCTTCGTATTATCCAGCTCCGCAGCCTTCTCACTGATACTGAATGATGCAGTCAAATACCTCATAGTGGAAAAAACAGAAATCAGATGGTAAATCTCATGATAACGGCCCAACAGAAGCGGTGCGCACAATAACCTTGAGAAACAAACTCGCCAAAGGCATAAATTTCGCCGAACCGCTGCTGTCTCCGAAAAAGGAAAAGTTCATCTACAAGATGGCAAGTAACGGTTCAGGGGAAAATTTTTGAAACAAGGCAAGAAAACGGTTCTCGTGGTCGACGATGACGAAACAGTTCTGAAAAGCATAAGCAAGTATCTAGCCTCCAAGGGTTATGGCGTAGAAACTGCCACGACTGGACGCGAAGCAGTGGAAAAGTCTAACAAATGTTTCATCAACCTGGCAATCTTGGACATCAGACTTCCGGACATGGATGGAACGGAACTTCTGACGAGGATGATTGAAACTGAGCCTAAGATGAAGAAGATTATGCTCACCGGGTACCCGAGCGTGGAAAACGCGGCTGAATCCGTCAACAAACAGGCGGACGCTTACATTCTCAAGCCTGTTGATCTGAAGAAACTCTTCAGAGTCATAGAACAGAAGCTAGTGGAACAGGAACAAGAATTGAAAATGGACCGTAAGCGACTTATAACCTACATAAAGAGCCGAGACAAAGAACAGGGCGACACTTAAACTGCCTCTCAGTAGAAGAAATGCGATGCTTGGTCTTATGACGCCCGAACAATTCAATGTCACATGTCGCACAAGAATGTCTCTTTTTCAAATCTGCAAGGTTTAAATTTTAAACAAATCAACCAAAATTCTACTGCGGTCACCAACCCTGCGCTGTGACGCTCAATCCTTCTCCCTCTCTTCAACATCCATCCTTCTACACAACCTCACACGCGTGCAGGAACATACGCGCACATGGACTGGGATGTGAGAGGGTGAAGAAGGACAAAGCCAGCGCGCTAGCTAATTTTCCGTAAAACTTGACAGGTCATCTTTATCCTTTTAGCCAGCCCTTGATTCCAAGTTCGCTGACCTTGAGGGTCAGTGGCTCAGGCTGGTGCGATTTGTAATTTCCGTTTTCGTCGAGATACAGTACCGTGGGTTTAAGTGAGAACTCGCCTTGAACTTTCGGCTTGAGTTTAAGCTTCACTTCTTCGGTTTTCAAGGGGTCAAGTCGTTTTCCTTTCATGTTCAAATAGCTGTCTTCCACCCTGTAGACTTCGGGTTTTTCTGCCAGTTCGAAGCCTTTCGGGATGAGCTCGGTGATTTTCATCAACAGCGCAGGGCCTTTTCCTGCATTGACAAGCTCTATTTCCAAGTCCAAATTTTCACCCACGTTTAGCTGTTTTTGGCGGGAAATGATGTTTGCCTGTATGTTAGCGTTCTCAAACTTCTCAATACCCACAGCATTCTCATGACTCGGAGCAGGCGTACTGAACGCCGTCGTTGTAGAGACAATTGTAGGAGTGTGTAACACCTCACTGAGGGACATAGCCAGCTCTTGTTCTTCTTTCACTTTGTCAAGGAGTCTCAGAACCTGTTCTCTCTTTTCTGGGTGTTCAGCTTTCATGAAAGAGCCCGCGGAAGTTTGCAGGATTTTTTGGGCCATTGCAAACAGTTTTGTTTTTCTTTCAGGGTCAGCTTCTTTCTTTGCGTTGTTGATGTTTGAGTAGGCGTCTAGAAGCAGTTCGGTTGCTTTGGCGTATTCCGAAGCGCTCTGAATGCCAGCTTTCACGTAGTATCTTGCGGCGCTTTCCAATTGCTGAATGGCGATGTTGTGGAGTTTTTCGTCCGCCGTGTCGGAAAATTCCATTCCAGCTTCAAGTGCTCTGCAGAAGCGACTGTGCCCCAGTGCTAGCGTCTTTGCTTTCTCGTTGGGGCTAAGCTCTTTGGCCTTCTCAAATAGCTGAGATGCTTCCGCGTATAAACCTGGCGATTCCTCGGCTTCAGCCTTGGTCATTTTTGCCCAAGCTTGAGAGAGAGTTGCGATAAGTTTGAACTCCTTCTTGTCCTGCTCTGTTTCTACAGCTTCCTGTATGCCTTCGAGGATTTCAGCTGCTGAACTGTACTTCTCGGAGCTTGAAAAGTGATCTCCCTTCTTGTCAAAGATTTTGGCTTCTTCAACTGCGACTCGTGCTATGCAGTATTTATGTCTCAGGTCGGTAGCCTTCAACATTTCTTCTGCCATCTCTTTTTCATCGGCGTCCTCGATCGTTGGCAACTGGTTTTCCAGAGACTTTCTGGTTTCCTCTAGAAGTGTGGAAGCTGTCTCAAAGGCTTGAAGAGCTTCTTCACTGTTCTCTTTCCTGCTCAGTTCTTCTGCTTTGTCAAGCTTTGCCCATGCTGAATAGTTAGGTGCGAGATAGTTCCATCGTTTCAATGATTTGTGAAGACCTGCGGCTTTGTCAAAATGCTCTTCTGCCATTTTATATTCTTGTTTCTGATGATGAAATCTTGCTTTTTCAATTTCGCTCCAAGCTTGCATGTACAGCGCATGGTCGCCGTAGAAGCCTTTGAGCTGTGGGAACTTCTCTAATGCCGAAGCGTAGCTCCGTGATGCACACTCAAAATCCTGAGCGGCTGCCAAATGGTCTCCAAGCTTGTCATATACTTGTGCTCTTCTCCAACAATTCTCCGCTATTCTACTCACCAAGCTGAGCTTTTGATAGGATTCGGTTGAAGCGTCATAACTCTGTACCGCTTTTTTCAGATGCTCCTTCTCGCCCGTTAATTCGTACAAACGAACAAGCGCGCGTGCATATCCATGTTGCAGTGCTCCCACGGTTACGAAGAGAGAGGTCCCCGAGCCTTTCTTAATCATGTACGTCAATTCTCTGATGCACAACTCGATTGCTTTCTGCTTGTCGGCCACTGCAGCCACGAGCAAAGCCTTCTTTTTCTCCGAGTCCTCGGTCACTTCAGCAAGTTCATATTCAACGTTTCCCAACGAACTTCGCATGACACCAATATTCCAGTATTGAAAAGGGACAAGGCACTCTTGAATTCCCTTGGCTTTATTTATGTAAACGAGGGCTTCTTCAAGACCTTTTTTTCTTTCCACAAGCTCTGCTTCGAATTTGGTGAGCCTGTGGCAAAGCCAGCCTCCCCCACCATACCAAGCCATCATGATTTCCGGATAACCAGATTCTTCCCACACCTTTCGATTGCGCAGACCCCACTGGAAAGCCTCTTCAAGTAAGGCTCTTTTTTTCTTCGGATCAGTCTCAACGTCAACTTGAAAATAGAGACGGCTCTGTTCAATTCCTGCTCTAGTCCAGGCAAGATCGCCGCGGGGGCTTACGAAAGGCACCTTGCTGAACTCGCACAGTGATTCCTCTGCATATTTTAGACACCTTTCAATGGCGCGCTCTTTCTCAGCTGGATCATCGGTTCCCTCAAGCTTCCATGCAGTGTGGTAGACGAGCCAATCTAATGCGCAACCGATAATGAACTTGTCATTCATCTTTTTGCCGTATTCTAACGCTTTCGTACAGTTTTCAAACGCTTGATCGGAGCCTTCCAAGCCGAAGAAAACTTGGCCTCCAAAAACGGGATACACAGACTCGGTCATCGCTATTTGTTCAGAAAGCTGTTTGGCTTTGCCCCAATAGTTGAGGCCTTCCAGTCGATACTTCTCCCTTTCATTAATGTCTCTGAAGTTGTAGCTGAAAACTCCTAGAAAAACGACGGTTCGGGCGTAGGCCATCGCAAGTTGGCAAGCATCCCCAGAGGTTGAGAGGAATTCTATTGCCATCTCGCCCGACTTCACTGCCTCTTGTATTACCTCTTCGCGGGATTTGAAATCGGGTTCACGGGTAAATAGAAAAATCGCTGCGTCTGAAAGTTGGAGGTATGTCTTCACAAATTCACTTCGTTCCTCTATCTTTTCGAATGCTCGCATACTCCCAGTTGCGAGCTTCCAGCATTCATCCAACCATTTCTTCTTTTCAGAACTGTCAGACGCCAACCAATGCTCAATGTATGCGTTGGTAGCATTGCATCGAAGACCTTTGGCATTCGCCTTCTCAGAGCCATTGATCCTTTCGTAAGCCTCAAGAGCCTTTCCATAGTGAGCAGCAGCCTTGTTCATCCTGTTCGTGAACTCGTTCACATTTTCGGCCTGCATCGCAGCTTTGCGGAAGGCATAACCTAAGCGCTCGTGGAGATCGCCTGAGCTTGAGAAATTCTGTGCCGATATTGAGTCCAATACTTTCGCGTAATTCTCAGCCGCGCCTAGCCAATCATACTCTTTTTCCTTTATTTTGGCCTGAGTCAGGATTGCATCGGCGCTAGATGTGTTTGACATGTTATCAGACTGAAATCTAGGTACCATTAAGTATCTGAAAAGCCTTTTCATGAATGACGTTTTCAATGGATACGCACGGGGACTTTTGAAGCGTGGTTTTTCGCATAACTAAGTAGCGACGCGGTGCCATAAGTCAGAGCGCTCGCTTTCTTGGAAGTACGCGCCTTAATTGTCGCTCATTAGTGAGAATTCATACAGTTTAAAACAAAACGTCCTGTCTTCTATCATTAGATATCCGAGTCTGATTTGAACTCTGCGGGTCGTAATAAATGACATATCCTGCACAGATACCACCAGAACTCTTTGCTCTCGTAGGCGTTTTCCTATTCCTAGCGCTTAGCCTGTTGACCTACCTCGGCGAGGATAGATTTCCGAAGAAGCTTCCTTACATCTATCAGGTGGCGGCTTTCTTTGGTCTTCTTTCTCTTGTGGCAAGCAGGTTTGTTTTTCCAGGGCTCGGGGAATCCACGCGGCTTTGGTATTGCTATGGTTACCTCATCGCGGTATTGGTGAATGTTATAGGTACAAACATCTACCTCACAGTGCCCAAACGACAGTATAAAACATCGAGAAAGTGGTCAGCAGTTGTCACTTTCCCTTCAATTCTGATCAGCTCATATCTTGTTGCTCAGTATGGCCTTTCGCAAGCTTCCTTGGTGTCTTCAATTGAGCAAATAACCGTGGTGGTTTCCTGTGTTGCTATGGCAACGTGCGCTGGCATTCTTGTTTTCAAGCGAATTTCGCACGCACTATTTCATAACGTCCACGTAGGGGAGGTGACAAAGTGAATCTGAGAAAAGCATTGTCTAAGAAGTATGTCAAATTCATTATTCTTGTTGCATTGGCTGCACTCATTGGCACTGCAAGTGCTGCTGTCTATTACTCGGTATTAATGCAGCCAAGTGTGACGATAACTGGCGCGACAGTGATTTTTGTTTCGGGAAACGACTTTCCCACAGGATCTACCATGGGAACCAACTCAACGTGGGTCTACCTTGCCCTAAAGGCATATCCTAACGCTACTCTAACTTATGATCAACCGCTCAACATCAGCAATACGGATGCTGCATCTCACAATTTCAGACTACGCAACGTTTCGATCACGCCCGCTTCAGGAACCGCTTCAGTCAGTAACTTCACGGCCATCAACTTCTTTGTCGAAAACACAGCCGGAGCCGTACAAGCTAACTTCTACTACAACACCACAGGCACCACTTGGAACACTCCAGCCACAACGGGGTATATGACATTACCTGCAAGCACCACATGGATAGTCATGGTGCAGACGACGGCGGCCCCTGGTGCTAGTAGCACAGTCGCAGCAAGCCTAGTGATATCAGTAGACGTGCAGTAGTTCACCTTCCATTTTTCCTCTAGTCTGATACGGAAGATCGAATATGGAAACGCGTCGCAAGCGGAAGCGTTTCTCATTTGTCGTTTTCATAGTGCTAACTTTGTTTCTTGTCACGGGTCTTTTTAGCTCGGATGTTTTTGCTGCAGCTCACGATTCATTCCTAAACCAGCCCAGCACAACAATTGCTGCACCTCCTGTTCTTTTGTATGCTGGCACAGCTGGCACCAGCACCATTTACGCGAACAGTACGAGCGCAATGGTCAACGTTGCGGCTCCAGAAAATCAGTATGTCACTCAGCAAAGCAACGTTGACGGAGTAGGAGACGTGGGCACTCACTCGAACTTTACTGCTCAACAGTATGGTCCCGACAATATTTACGACAACCTAACCGAAGCAAACACAAATGCAGCAGCTCCTTACATCCCTATCACGTTCAATAACACCGTATCATCAGCTACTCCGAACCCGTTCCAAGAAGAGATAACCTGGAATCCCTCCAGCTACACGAGTTACGAAGCATCCAACTTGGGCAACATCCGATTCTATAATGACAGCGGCTTTACTACACCTCTGTACGCGTGGCTCGAATCCTGCACCCCTTCACTGTCTAATGCAGCTACCAATGCCACAGCATGGATCAAACTGACCACCCAAATAGCTGGAAACGGAGGCACCCAAACGATTTACATGGCGTTTCTCTCCACAGCTACGAGTTTTGACGGCAGTTACTGGGGAGTCGCGCCCAACCTGTCAAGCCCCTACGGCCAATACGACAACGGAGCAAACGTATTCAGCTTCTACGACAACTTTACTGGGACAAGCCTTAACTCCCGATGGACAATATTCGGTTCGTCACAAGGAACGGTATCAGTCAACAACGGCGTCACCCTCACATCGTCTTCTTCGACTCTTTCCATAGGCATATTTGCATCATACACACCACCAACAACGGGTATAGTCACAGAAACATACTTCAATGCCACAAGCCCCACGGCGGGATACAGAATCTTTGACGGATACGGCATGACAAGCACATCAACAGCAGAACAGAACGGGTATATAGGCATCCTTCAAGCGGGTGGCGGAAGCACCCTCAGACTGAGTAAGATGGTATCTGGAACCCAGACCACCCTCGTCTCCGCTACAGACGCTTTGACCGCGGGCAACAACTACACAAGCAGTCTTCTGTGGCAAAGTAGCACTCTAACTATGGCTGATTTAACCAATAGCCATTCATCATCTACCACCGACACTACCTACAGTCTTTCCACAATGACTCAAGTCGCAATGGCACTAGGCGCCACCAGCGGAACCAAGTATGTCACCTTCTGGTTCAGGGTGAGGCAAAGCCCTCCAAGCGGAGTGATGCCGACCACCTCTTTCGGCAGCGTGGCTTCCTCGAGTCCAAACTACAAGCTTGACATTGAAGAACAATGGACAAACACAAACACAACAGCCACGAACGAGGAACTTGACATTTACACTGGAGCCTTCAGCACTCCAGCATCAATCCTGTCAGTTCAATGGTATAACACCACCAGCAGCTCTTGGCTCACAATAATCAGTTCACTAAATGCAAGCACTTGGAACAATGTTACCGTGGTCAATTATCTCACGTCTTCAACGTTCACAATACAGTTTGTGAACACCACAACTGGAGCGACTCAAAGTTGGTGGCAAATAGATTGCGCACTTCTGCACATTTGGACAACTTCAACTTATGACCCTGTTCTCAATGTTGTCAACCAAGTGACAACTGCTTGGAATGTGAGCTTGCAAGTCTACGGCAGCTCAAACATTGCCCGCCTATCAAGCGCGGCCATAAGTTTGCACGACGGCACCTCGAGCCAGCAAATAGTCGTCAACGGCGGAAGTATAGTTCAGTCGCAAGGAGCATTGTTCAACCTTCTGGGAGGCTCAGGCACCACTATATACGTGAGCATCAGCAACCTCTTAGCAAACTCGACCGGAACGTCGTATCTGTATGCCTATCTGGAAATCCTTACGCCAAACACGTCCACCTTCTTAGCCTACGCAGTAACCTTCGCAATTACTTGAGCGCACACGTGCTCAGGTTTAGAAAGAATCGCCATTTTGAATTCATAACGTTTTTCAACTTTGCATGCATCGATTGAATAGTGGAGCGTGATTATTTATGAAGTTACGGGAACTGATGACCAAGAACGTAATCACGATAGACAAAAACATGACGGTGCAACTGGCTGCGGGAACCATGAACAAGAAGAGAATAGGCTGCTTGGTGACCGTTGACAAAGAGGGAATCAAAGGAATCGTAACAGAGAGAGATCTACTCACGAGAGTCTTGGAAGCATGCAAAGACCCCAAGACAACCAAGGTCTCAGACGTTATGACCCAGAGCATTATTTTCGGGAATCCTGAAATGCAACTGGTTGAAGCTACACGCCTAATGTTTGAAAACGGAATCAAGAAACTGCCAATACTAGAAGACAACCAACTGGTCGGCTTGGTCACACTTACCGACATAGCTCGTGCGACAAGCTCTGACAGGAAGACTATGGATCTCATCGAAGCACTCTCAAACATGCACAAGGTCAGCTCATTACAAGCACACACAACAACGTAGCCCGCGTGCACCATGGAAAATTCATGATAAAATCTTTTTGCTAGCGCCTCTCGCAACTTGCTGAAACACTATTTGGGGTGCATGCGTCAACTTGGCTAAAGGCCTGCCGGGGAGTAAAGCATCACGTCTGGAAACCTTGTTTCAATCCTGGCTCGTGCTTTCTCAACATCGATGTCCAGAACGTCCTACTAGCCCAGCATATTGGCGACTTCTTCGAAAATGTGCAGAAAACTCTTTCCTTTCTTAGTCGTCCTGTAAACGATTCCTTTCTTCTCTCTTGATTCTTGCAACAGTTCTGATTTGGAAAGCAACGGCAGGTACTTTTGCGCCTGTTCAGAACTCAAGCCGACTTTGCACATCAGTTCCGTCTTCTTAACCCCACTCGTGGCAAGCAGCAAAATATCTGAGATTATGATAAACGGGTCTCTGCGACTGCGGGCACCGTCGACTCTCCAGGGAGGGAAAACGCTGCGTGTCAGCATCACATCTATCAAACGATACGCGACGTTTATACCTTGCCGCTAAACCCAAACTAGGTTTTGAATCGATCAATTCATCAATCCACCACACAAATCTATCAATAACGCAAGAAACAACGTTCAACTTACACGACTGCAATAGTCGTGCCCGTGTCTTGCAAGCTGACGAAGCCTTGAATCAATACGCCTTTGACGTAGAACCCGCAAAACCATCTCTGTTCAACTGTAACCCTCAAATTGTGTCTAAAAAATCGCAAATTGGTTCAAGTGCGAGTGCTCTCTCTTATTTTCTGTTTCTATTTCTACCAACATAAGAACAAACAAAAAAAGCGCGCGCTTTTCGGCCGGTCTCAGAGAAGTTCTGGAAAATACTTGAGCCAATCCCGACAGGATGCTCTGGTCGTCATCTCAGTTGTGCGGAGAGCTAGAGCGACTTCTCGCTGAGTTTTCAAATTCCCCATATTTGATCCGAGGTGATAGAATAGTCCTGAGAGGATCCCTTTCTCGCTTTTTCCACTGAAAAAGGCAGGTCTTTTTTCGTAGGCTTTTTGAATTATCTTTGAAGCTCTGGTCGAAACAGTTGCTGCGATTGAAGGTTGATTCTGCCATGTTTTAGCTGCAAGGACCATCACTTTTTCAGGCGACAATCGTTTTGGAAGATAGCTTTCGGTTTTTTTCATCTTTATTGTAGACCTCTCTGAGTTTCTTGACATGATTTTCAAACGATGATTTATCCTGCTTGTCAAACTTGATTTTCATCTCGGCGCATAAGGCTGCAAGTATAGTCTCTTCTAAAACTGCCGCGGCACCAAGAAGCTGTCCCCTTCCAGGGCCGAGGATCTTTCTGAGCTCTATGGAAAATGCGCTTGGTTTTGTTGGGATTTCATAGAAGGCGCACCCGTTTTTTTGCAGATAGTCGTAGATTATGCCCGCGTTTATGTCTCCGAAAACGTATCTGACGGTCTTGTCAATGACCTGTAATAAAAGGTCATCAAATTTGTCCAATCTTCAAGCCTCCTTCTGATCACTCGGCGCGTGCTAAGAACTCCAACTTGCATAACAAAATAGCTCAGAAAGCCAAATTTCGTTAAAGGAATGCATAAAGTCATACCTTCTCATCCCTGCCCTGTTCCCAGGTTCTTTCAATGCCACGATGTCCGTGAGACTTTTGATAAAATGTTCAGACAAATCTTTAGAAATCTTCGACCACATGCCATCCTACTCCGAACAGGACTATGGACTGTCTTCCAGGTTTTATTTGACTTTCGGTCAAAAAAAATGCATAAGTATGATTGAAAGTGAAGAATTACGCCGCTTTCAGGAAACGATTCACTGTAGACTGCAGCTTTTCTAAATGTGCCGCATGATCATACAGCCACTTGTTCTCCTTGAACAGTTGATAAGGAATCGTGTCTCTTTGTGCCTTAGCCATGTCCTGAATGACGTATTCGTAAGTGTTCAGGAATCCCGCCCTCACTAGCTTTGAAAGCGCTTGAACTAGATTCCTTAACTGTTGTCTTGGCAAATACACTTGGACAAGTAGCTGATTTCTGCCGTACACTTTCCCCACTGTTCTGACGAATGGTTTGTCCAGTAATGAGGAAGCGAATTTGGCAAGGTTGTCATAGTTGCTGAATACAAAACGGAAGAAATAGGTGTCTGGGGACAATCCTTTAAAATGGTCTGCTAGTATTTGGGGGCCTTCAAACATTTTCTCCTTCGTGATGTGGTTATCTATATGATACTTCACTCTTTGCAAGCTTATCCCAAGCATCCTGGCTATATCTTTCAACTTGATGGCACAATTCTTTTCAAGTTCTTTCAGTATCATGATGTCTATCCAATCTGCCCTCTGTGGGTAATCGTCGGGATCTTTGAGTGTGTAAGGGAGCTCTTTCTTATTCATAATCGCTTCTTTTAGCCATGAATCCCAGGAAAAGGTCCATTCTTCAGAGGTGTTGTCAAACCATGTGCTTGTCACATTTACATTTTGGAAGCAGGTGGAAAAGTAAAATTTGACGCTGCACATCGAATCTATCTGTTGAAGCTTTTCCAAAAACCCTTCAAATTCTTTTTCTCTTCCTGCGGGGATTCCGTATACCGCCAAGCATTTTGGGGACCCGACGCATTGACTCAAGTATAGCCAATAATCATTACATTTTAGGCATTCGTAAAGGAGTTCTTCATAACCTGGCTTTGACTCTGCAAAGACTGCGACTTTTCTGAGTCCGATGTTAGTATGGTAGATGTTTCCTTGGAGAAATAGGGAAAACTGAGAGCGCAGGTGGTTGATTCTGCGGCGGAGTGTCGCGTTCGGCATGTTAAGTTTGGCTGCGACTTTTGATGTGTTTTTTGGGCCGCATAGTGCCAATCCTTCGAGTACCTCTACATCGATGCTGCGGACCTTATTTTGCTCGTTGGATTGCACGCGTTTGATCAAGGACGGTCTGACTACTTGTTGTCACAATGGATTTTTAGCCCTTTCCCTTGATGCTTTGATGGTTCTATGGGAAGCCTCCACCGCCCACTGGGTCGCCGCCGTTAGGATTTGTGCCGTTCACTGGGTCGTCGACGAATGTCAGGGTTGGACTGTTTCCGTTATGACTGTGACCTGCAGAATCGCTGCCCAATGCGCGAGTTGCATGCGAAGCTGTGGAAATCATCGTAACGGCAAAAATCGCTAAGAACAGCAAAACGGAAAGCAATAAGAACTTACCAAAATTCAGTTTCATGTTTTTCACCTCCATTCACTTTTGGTCAAAAAACTGGTTGAGTTCGATTGAAAATAAAAGTTGTGTGAAAGCAGCATTCAGAATTTGAAATCACCGCTCGCGCTAATCATAAATACGAGTTGTTGGGGCAGTTTGTTCTTGACGTGGGGTGACTGCAATTTCTGTTCGAGGATTTAGGCCGAGGGCGCATCTTGCAACAATCGCTTTGTTGTCCTTCATTTTCTCCTTCATTGCAGCGAGAACATTCACGACGTTTTACCCGTCCACAGTTCTGGTCAGTGGCGGCATTCACGTTCATCATTTTTGGTATGGTATAGCCTTGCTAGCCATTGGGGGTTGGCTAGGAATCGGCTATGAGAATAGAGAAACTGGCCGGGTGGCAGCGATTCTTTACGGGGCTGGCGGCGGGCTGATCGTTGATGAGGTAGGACTGTTGCTCACTTTCGGAAACTACTGGACAGGTTTAACATACACTTTCCTCATCATTCTCCTGGCTTTCGTCACCATCTTAATGCTTTTCAACAGATACCGACTGCTAATAGTGACAGAGCTCGGCGAATTAGTCGGCAACAAGGCGAGCCTTTATCTGGGCGTTTTCCTTGCCGCAGCTTCTGTGGCTTTCATAACGCAGACCAACAATGCTTTGGTCACGGGGATGGCGAGTGGATTAACAATCATCGGAATAATCCTCATAACGACTTACCTGATTCGCCGAGCAAAGATAATCCCAAAAAGAAACTCTTGGAGCATGAGGAGGATAAACTGAAAAGCGGATCTAAAACGCACAAGAAAGGGCTTTCTAGAATCAAAACATTTTAAGACTCCAAGAAGTTATTGACTGAAGAACCAAGTTCTAAGCTGGTCTCGTATATGGCTTCAACTTCAAGCGGTGACCAAAAAGTCGACGAAATTACTCAAAGAATCATGACAGAAATTGAGAACAAAAACTCAAAAGAGCTTACAGAGTCCGACGAAATGATAAAGATCCTGCATTTGACGAATATGCATCACGCGAAAACTTTGCTGCAGCATGCGGATGAGGCGCCCACTAAGACCGAACGTGACGCCGGGAAACAGGCAGTTGTACAGGCACTGCTGCTTTCTATGTGGCATCAGAGGCTATATTTCATTGTGCGCTCATTCATCATGGGCATAATTGGGGCCATGCTTACGCTTGTTTTCGTTCTGATTTTTGGCCCCATAAAACTCACTCTGGAAATCCCCTTGGGCATATTCTCTTTCGTGTTCACGCTCGCCACCTCGCGACTGCTCGATGTGCAGATTGTCAAAGCTGCAAGAATCATAGTTAACTTTTTAGCAAGCCATAAGAGTCTGAGGGATTTCGTCCTAAGCCACTTCTAACGTCAGAATTCACTGCGATGGACCATCAGGGATATTTTCCTTACAATCAATCTGCATAAGAAAAAACCAGAAACCTTAGCTGTGCTCTGAACGCAAAGTTGAGTGAAGGCGTCGTCAAAGGACCAAGTGACTTAATTTTGAAAACATGGATTTTTTACAGGTTGATGACTAGATAGAATAGCAGGATAACGGCGCGCGAGCGCACCTGCTCAATATGTGCCTTCATTACCGCTCACTAGTCGGGATCCAACAGTTTACTCACTAGTTGAGATCCAACAGTTTACTCACTAGTAGAAATGCACAGAGTTTAAACAAGGGTTCTGCCACTTACCATTAAACAGAGAGCGCCGATGGACATATGCTGAGGTGAAAACGTGAATCTAAGAAAAGCATTGTCTAAGAAATATTTCAAATTCGTTATTCTTGTTGCAATGGCCGCACTTATTGGCACTGCAAGTGCTGCTGTCTATTACTCGGTATTAATGCAACCAAGCGTGACGATAACTGGCGCGACAGTAATTTTTGTTTCAGGAGACGACTGGCCCATCGGATCTATCTTGGGTACCAACTCAACGTGGGTCAGCTTAGCCCTACAGGCGTATCCTAACGCGACTCTGACATATGATCAACCGCTCAACATCAGCAACACGGATACTTCATCCCACCTTTTCAGATTGCGCAACATTTCGATTTTACCCGCTTCAGGAATGTCATCAGTTAGTAACTTCACGGCAATCAACTTCATTGTTGAAGACACGGCCGGAACCGAACAAGCTGAATTCTTCTACAACACCACAGGCACCACTTGGAACACTCCAGCCACAACGGGATACATGACATTGCCGGCGAGTACCACATGGATAATCAGTGTTCAGACAACCGCGGCCCCAGGTGCCAGCAGCACCGCCGCAGCAAACCTAGTGATATCAGTCGACGTGCAGTAGTTCACCTTCCATTTTCTTTAGCTGGCGCTAGGCCATTTGCTTAAACAACACTGAAAATGATGGTAATGTTGGTGTGTGGTGGGCCGGACCGGACTCGAACCGGCGACCTTCTGCACGTCAAGCAGATGTCCTAACCGAGCTAGACTACCGGCCCTCTTATTTTCATTAAGGCAACTTGCATTTAAGAGATTTGGGTCAATGGTTGGGTCAATTGGGTCAGTGTTCTTTTTCTCTTCGCGCCCGAACGATGGGCAACTTGACCATCAGATATATTGGCAAGAAGACAAGGATAGAGAGTAGTGAATAGATGATTGGAATGGTAACTCATAAACAGAAAGAAAAGATACAGGCTCAGAACAAACCCAAGAAACTGAGGAAAGAAACACAACGCAAAAAGAAGTGACTATCGTTTTGCCAAGCTTGGCTCTTTTCTTGAATTGATAGAGATTTCAGGGATTCCATAGAAGTTTTTCATCGCAGGAAGGCTAGTCTACACACAAAGAAGAAATCACAAACTGAAGAAGGATAGCCTGTTCTACAGTTTAGAACAACTTGTACAAAAGCATAGAATAATGAGGCTGTTTTCCCAGTAGTTCTTCGTTGGTGAGGAAAGAGCGGAACTCCCTTCTCCTTTCTCATTCTACTCTTCCTCACAAATAGAAACTTATCCTGCAAGACGATTTTCATTGACAGAGAGCTCTGGAACCGCGGACACTTATGTTGGCCGTTCAGTCTTGGTGAGAAAAGGGAATCTAGGACTCTTTTCCATAGAGAATACCTCTTCTGTTTGCGGCAGGTGTTTGTTTATTGATTCTTCCACAAATCATAAGAACTACAAAAAGGACTAGTTGATGACGTGCCATGGAGAAAATGAAAACCATCGATAACAGACTCTTGGGTGAGCTACTGAAGAATAGTCGCAGGAGTGACAGAGAATTGGCCAAGGTTCTCGGAGTGTCTCAACCCACTGTCACCAGGAGAAGGACAGCTCTTGAAAAGGACTTCATTGATGGGTACACGGCGATACCAAAATGGGAAAAAGTCGGTTTTGAATTAATTGCGTTCACCTTTGTAAAAACCAAGCTCAAGTATGCCAAGCCTGAAGTGAGGAAAGCAGGTTTCAAGAGAGTGGAAGAGTGGATGATGAACCACGCCAATGTTATCTTAACCATAGACGGACAGGGAATGGGGTGGGATGCAGTCTTTGTTTCATTCCACAAGAACTATTCAGCCTTTGCAGAGTTCATGAGAGAGCATGACAGTGAGCTTTCAGATAATTTGATTGAAAGCTCAAGCTTCATCGCAGACATTAACCCGATAACTATTAGAAAAGCATTTCACCTGAAGTATCTGGCAGATGCGAAATAGTACTGTAGAAACGAAAGGCAGAAAGATCTATCGGAAGGATGTACAAAAGTTATAAGAACTGAAACAAAAGGACAGATTCGCTAATAGAGAAAAAAATGCGTTGATTGGATTGGGTTTATTTCAGTGCGATCTTCACGGTTCTTGCTGTTTTCTTCAGAGGGAGTTTAGGGCCTAAAACTCCATCTTTGAACTGCTCAACCTTTTTTAGGTCCGCTCATGGGCTAGATTGTAGCAAGCTGAATACACGCACGCGTTGAGTATGGTTAGCGGAAAAGCGTATACCACAGGTTCCCTTGACACATGATGAAGAATTGTATCGGTGAGTGCTTGTGATCAAATCTAATATCAGGCTTTACGTAAAAAGCGTCAAAACAGTAACAGGGAATATTGAACTGGATCTTGGGTATGAGCATGTTGAAGGCGCTTATGACCGTCAAGTACTGGATGAAAGCGGTGGTTACCCGTATGGACCGTATGGACAAACCATTGGTATTGATAGCGCCGATCGACCGAGCCATCCGCCGAACGTGAGGACAGGACCCAAAGAAGAGTACGTGCTTCCTGATGATCAAAAGGAAACTGTCAAACTGGTTCGAAGAGTGGCTTCCAAGCTTGGTTTGGGAGTTGAAGTAGTCGATGTGGCCAGAGAGAATGTTATCAGCAGAGAAATCCAGAAACAACGAGAAAAGATAAGAGTTTTCCCAACTCTGATTGTGAGTTCTGGAGAGAGAATCGAAGGCGCCCTAACTGAGGAACAAGTCAAGTCCCTCCTGTCAAGAAGTTGAAAAACACGAAAAACGCAAATCTCGCCAGAGCCGCGCTAATTCAATTGACTATTCAGCGGTTGCGCTGAGGATTCAACGTCTTCCACCCACTCATCTATCTGAGTTTTAATCCTCTCTATCCGCTTTATCTGGATTTGGCTCGCGCTGGCGGGAATAGATTTTTTTGGCACCCAAAGCTATCATAGTGGATAGAACAACTGCTGCAATCACATAACCAACGGCTAGGACACGGTTGTTTCCAATAATTCCAGTAGCCCAGCCTATGGTATAGAATAATAAGAATAGCACAGTGATGATTATTCCGACAACGCTATGCGGACCGCGCGACGGCCACCATTGCCCTGATTCTCTTCCTTCATCATCCATAATGCGAACACCATAATTTCTTTTGGAAAAGCGCGCGCGTTAGGCTCCTCCTCTTTTTTTGTAGTATGGCTAAAGCTGAACTGATAATCAGCGCAATTGCTAAGATTGGTGTCAAGATTCCAGTGTTTGGAAATTCTGGTATTTGATTGTTGGCTACGGTGAAGGAAATCGTGTTTGAAGCTCCGACGAGGCCTAGCTTGTCTGCTGCGTAGACTGTTAGCGTGTGCGTGCCTGGGGTTAGCCCGGTCAGGGTGATGCTCTGGTTTGCAGTGGTGTTTGTTTGCCCGTCTAGGCTGTAAGCGGCCCACGAGACAGGTTTGTTCACTGTAAAGTTCAAAAGTACACTGTTGGTGTTAAACGTACTATTCTGTTTTGATTGGATGGAAACGTCTACCGGTACGGTGTCAACTGCAAAGCTTCCAAAGTACACGGTGTTTGAGGCTCCGGTGTTAAATGCTGGGTCGGTGGCGTACACGGTTATGTTGTGGAATCCGTCTGGAAGTTGGGGCAGGGTGGTGTTTCCAGTTATGGTGACGTTTAATCCGTTGTCTACGGCGTAGCCCATCCACTGAACGGGCTGGTTACTGTAGAAAGTCAAGGGAACACTGCTTGAAACGTATGTGCTGTTTTCAGGGGATAAGACTGTGATGGTTGGAGGCGTAACGTCAGTTTTCAGCGTGACCATCGTGAGGTCAACGTAAAGCCCGCCCTGACCGAAGGTGTTTGATGCACCTGCCAATGCAAAATTGTCAGAGCTCATCTCAACTAGAGAATATGCTCGAGTGAACCATTCTTGCGGTTCTGTTACCGAGTCGTAGGTTTCGTTCCACAGTATGCCACCTGATGGATCGGTTATTAGCAGGCATGCTCGGTCGCCGGTCATTGCATAGTTTCCATCACTGGTCTGGATCAATGAATACACTCCGAGTCCGGGGTAAGTCTGGCTCCACATGACGTTGCCAGACGAGTCTGACTTTATCAGCCAAGCTCCGCGCGAGCCTGTGCTGTTTGTCATTGTCCAGCCCGCTAGGGCGTAGCCGCCGTCGCTTGTTTTGATAACCGATTCCGTCGTAGCCTCGTCGCTTGGTCCAGCATAAGTCTGATTCCACTGGATGTTGCCAACGGAGTCAACTTTCACGAGTCCAAAAGCGTTAGGATACGCTGTTGCCAAGGCGTAGCCGCCATCGCTTGTTTGAACCATGGAATTTGCCTCTTGCCCAGGGAGGGTTTGACTCCATATCATGTTTCCAGCGGAGTCTGTTTTGACCAGCCAGGTGCTTTGGCCAGCCCCATCGGAAGAGTTCACGTAGCCTGCTAGGAGGTATCCACCGTCGTTCGTTTGAATTACGGAGTTTGCCCCATCGTCTAGGAGACCACCGTATGTCGCGTTCCATAGCATCGTACCGTTTGAATCAGTTTTAACCAGCCACATGTCAGTTCCGCCTGCGCCAAAAGAACTCGTATAGCCTGCCAACGCATAACCGCCGTCGCTGGTTTGAACCGCACACCTTGCCACATCATCCTGTAATCCACCATAAGTTTCGCTCCACTGTAGCGAGGAAGTATTGGGCGCGATCTTCAAGAGCCACATGTCTGAGCCGCCCGCACCATAAGATCTGGTGTAGCCTGCTAATGCACAGCCGCCATCACTAGTCTTTATTATTGAATAAGCCACGTTGTCCTGTGATCCGCCAAAACTGGTGCTAGATTCGAATAATGGTCCATAAGCCGCTTTAACTGGAACGCAAAAACAGGAAAAACTCACCATCAGGAATATCAAAAACATACAAACAAGAATTATGTGATGTCTTAAAGAGTGAACGTCCATAGGCCAACCCCCTCGCACATTTATGTTCTCTTGCGCGCTTATATTTCTAATGTTTAGAATGCTTGCGCGCGAGAGTTTGAGGGGTGTGGCGATATCTTCACTTATCGTGAGTTCAAACCTGCCTCACGACAATATAGGCTAAAGAGGCTTAGCGCGCGCCAAGAAGAAAACTTATAATTCGACATTTTCGATAATGTATTATTTGATGGTCATTGCATGAGAACCCAGCTGTTGAAGGAAGAATTTATTCTGAAACAAATGGAGGGGTCTTTGGACATCGAGGGCAAATGTTCGAGAGGTGAATGTTACTTAACTGATCGCAGACTAATCTTTGAGGAATCTGACAGCAGGACTCATCAAAAGAGAATTCCAGACGAGGAAAAGTTCGTAAAAGATGCTGCTGTAGGATATGCGCTCATGGGCGGCTTCGGAGCATTATACGGAGCTGTTAGGAACACAGAAAGTAACAAGGGAGAAGTGATTCCTGGAAGCGATATCAGTACATGGTTTGAGGAAGTGACCGACCTAAAAGTGACAGACAGTGCGGTCGAGATGACAATTCAAAAAGACACGAGCAAACCTAAATTGGTCAGGTTTGAGGCAGCACCGCACGCAGGAAAATTCACGGCGAGCGAACAGGAAAAGTTGAAAGAACTGCTGAAGAGCGGCAAACTGAATACGAAAAATCCTGAGAAACAAGCACTTGATCTGGAAGCAAAACTTTCGCTTCTCATAGAGTTCAACGCAAAGAAAGGTTTTCTGAGGCCCGAGCAAAAAGTTGAATACGACATTTCCAGAAAAATGAATTCGGGCAAGACGAGGGAAGAGGCAATCAAAGAACTCTACGATGAAACAAGCTGAAATAATCACGCAAGGGCGCTACACAAATCTCTAGGGAGTTTTCAGGGTCAAAAGAAATTCGCAATATGGGTCTCCATGTCCTATACATTTCGTTTCCTTAACTTTTGGAGATACGTGTAGTATCCCTTCGTATATGCCTGAAAGCAAACCTATGATGTAAGTGCAATAGGTTGATTCTTTATCGCGCATCTCGGCGAAAATGTTATTCCAAACTCGGACTGTCATCCTCGCTTCTTCAAGCTTCAGTTCAGAAACTTCAAGTCTTCCTAAGCCGTTCTGAGAGAACCTCTTTGCGTAAAGACTCAATGAACTCTTGATATCAGTCTTTGCTTCTTTTCCAATCGAATCTACTATATTTCTGCCGGCCGCTCGGCTCGATTCTAGGAGAAGAACCTCAATCCCTGCCTTGAAAATCTCTGAGAGTCCTTTGAATACGCTTTCTAATCCCTTTTGATAAACTACAAGAACCCTTTCCCCAGTCAATTTGTCTCTGATAATTCCGTTATCCTCATCAAAATCAAAATTTGCCAATGCGAACACTATATGCTACTTTGATGTTCCAGAAATAAAAGTTTTTAGCACGTACTTCAAACATTGCATTCATTCTTGTTTATGCTATTCGTACTGCCGAGGAGTGCGCGCGCTACGCGCCGTCTTAATCACTCTTGCTTTCAGATATTAGCTTCTGTACCAGCCGCTCAATATCGTCTCTGATTTCTCTCACTTTCTCGATGGGCTTTCCCTTCGGGTCTTCCAGTTTCCAATCGATTGTTGGTTTAAAGAACGGTCCAGGGCAGATTCCTTGGTCATTGCATCCCATCGTAACAATCAAGTCAGAATCTTGTGCCATCTGAAAAGTGAGCAACTTGGGCTTATTCGTTGAGATGTCGATGCCTTTCTCCTTTAAGACTTCAACCACTACGGGATTAACTTTTTCGGCAGGTTTGTTGCCAGCGCTAGAGACGATAAATTTGTCTTTTCCGTACTTTTTAGCAAAAGCTTCTGCCATCTGGCTTCGGCCAGCATTCTCAACACAAACAAAAAGTATCCGCTTCAACTTGGTCCCTTAACAAGAGAATAAAAAACATATTTAAATGTGTTGTTATCATATCTTATTTGAAAAGACATGGCTATATCGAAGATTGACAAGAGGTTACAACGGTTAGCAGCCTCTGGAATTTGCTCTGGCGAAACTGCCTCAGAATATGCTGAAAAGCTAAAGGAACAAGCAGACAAAAACCAAAGTTTGGAAAAAAGTGAAGCCCAGAGCAAAGTCCTCAAGGCTCTTGCAGACGCCATCAGATTGAGAATTCTAGGTTTGCTATCGTCCAAAGAGATGTGTGTTTGTGAAGTCATGGTTGCTCTCGATCTAACACAACCTACTGCTTCTCATCATCTGAGGATTCTAGAGAATGTTGGGCTGGTCAAGGACAGGAAAGAAGGAAAATGGGTTTTCTACAGCATAGCAAACCCTGAGCTTCTTGAAGGCATGCGCAAACTGAAAATCCTTTGATTCTTTCAAGATGTAATCGTTGCAAAGCAATATGTTGTAACGATAGATTTAAATTCTTGAATATGACTATTCGCCCTTTGTGAGCCAATGAATATTGAGAAAGTTGTCCTGAAGTCTTCAAAAAAAGATTGTAATACATGTAGCACATGTGCAATTTTCAAGGCAGACAACCTCCGACACGCACTATCCAGGTTAAGCGGAGTATCAAAAGCTAAAGTTGACGAGATAACCGGTAAGGTCACGATAGAATACGATACACAAAAAATCATTCTTTCCAAGATCACTGAACGCATTGAAAAACTCGGCTACCAAGTTGAGATATTATCAAGAGAGGAACTTCAATGAAAAGTCATATCGGGGGCCTTATTTTAGTAATTTTACTTGGGCTATTCGCTTTAGCAGGTGCCCTAATTCCTCGAACTCAAGTAGCTTATGCGCATGAAATTAGCATTATTTTGACTTTGATCGCCGTTGCGCTGGGCTACCGCATCTATTTGCATGGCATTCGATCTCTGCGGCATGGGAACGTTACCGCCCAGTTGTTTGCAACTATCGCCATCTTTATTTCAGTAGTAGCTGGTCTCATGTTACCCTCGGCATCAGCCACTGGCACTGCAGAAGCAGTCGGTTACCTCACAGCATCAGCAATAGTGGCATTCATAATACTCGCAGGTATGACGCTTGAGGACTACATCATCCATAGAACAAGAGGTGCACTTGAGGCTCTCACAAAGATGAGTCCCACTACAGCTCGCATACGTCGAGACGGTGTAGAAGTTGAAGTACCTATAGACGAGGTCAAGTTAGGCGAAATCGTCTTAGTCAAACCAGGCGACAAAATACCCGTTGACGGAACAGTAATTTCCGGACACAGCACCGTTAACCAAGCAACCATAACGGGTGAATCAATTCCTGCGGAAAAGACGGCGGGGGATCGCACATTTGCTGGTACACTCAATGAACATGGAGCATTGGAAATTAAGGTTGAAAAAATCGCTGAGGACACTACCCTTGCCCACCTCATCCAACTAGTTGAAGAAGCTCAAGAGAAAAAAGCACCGATACAGAACGTTGCAGATCGGTTTACTACTTACTTCTTGCCAATCATGGCAATTTTATCTTCTTCTGTCTTTGCCGTCAGTTACTTCGCGCTCGGTTTTGACGTGGCACTAGCTAGAACCGTAACCGTGCTCTTGGTCGCATGCCCCTGCGCGCTTTCAATAGCTGTTCCAGTCGCTGTTGCCAGTACTATCGGTAATGCCAGCATGAACGGCATAATAATCAAGGGTGGTACACACATTGAGAAACTGAAGGACGTTAAGCTGGTCGCCTTCGACAAAACTGGCACGTTGACCGTCGGCGAACCCAAAGTTGTTGAGATAAAAACCTTCGGTAATTACTCTGAGGCAGACGTAATAAAGTATGCAGCAGTTGCTGAGAAATTCTCAGAACATCCCCTGTCCAAAGCCATCATCGCCAAGGCAACTGAGATGGGCATGAAAATTCCTGACCCTACAGAATTCAAAACTATTCCGGGACACGGCGTGGACGCCTATTATGGAAACAAGCATATCCTAATTGGAACTAAGATGATGGAAACGGAGATTTCAGAAGAAGCGAATAAGTTGATGAATCGGGTTGAAAGCGAGGGGAGGACAGCTATTCCAGTAGCACTTGACAAAAATGTCATTGGTGTCATTGTTGTGGCTGACACAGTCAGGGAGAATTCTTTGGAAGCTATACATAGGCTCAAGCGGTTGGGAGTCAAGACTGCCATGATAACTGGCGACAATACGCGGACTGCCAAATCTATCGCTGAGCAGACCGGAGTTGATGAGTACCATGCTGAGCTTTTACCTGAACAGAAAGTTGCGGTCATTCGGGAAATGAAAAAAGGCAATGTTGTTGCGATGGTTGGTGACGGCGTGAATGATGCTCCTGCGTTGGCTAATGCGGACGTTGGGTTTGCGATGGGTGCCGCTGGTAGCGATGTGGCGGTTGAGACTGCGGACGTGGCTCTGCTTGGAGACGACTTGACAAAGGTTGAATATGCGATAAGCCTGAGTCGGAAGGCGTTTACCAGAATGAGGGGAAACATAGTTTACGCTTTCATCTGGAACATAGTCGCATTGAGTTTGGCCGCCCTAGGCATCCTAAATCCAGTCCTAGCCGTTGTTCTTGCAGAAGCCGGATGCATATCAGTGGTAATCAATTCCGCTTTACTGCTGCTGAGTAAGCCAAAGCCTCTACCGCACGCGATAACCGTTGGTACTGAAGCTCATCCTGTCACGTAAATAGTGCGCTCATATCTTTTTTCCGATTGAGAACGTTTTTCCTATGGGTTTCCCAACTTTATGATATGTCATTTGTGCAGGATTCCACAGGATCGGTTTCACTTTTTCAATGTCTGGAAGGTTCTTTTCATTAAGCACAAGAGAATCAGCTTTGACATCCATGACTTCACCTATGAACTCCGTGTGTAGCCCAATTTTAACTATCTGAATAACCTTGCACTCTATTATCAGAGGAAATTCTTTCACATAGGGTGCATCAACAAGATCGCTTTTCACAGGAGTGAGTCCAGTTGCTGAGAATTTATCCACCGTTTTCCCCGAAGTGATGCCAAAATAATCAGCCTCCTTGGCATGGGTTTCGGATGGAATCTTCACTGTGAACGATTTCCGTTCCATAATATTTCTATAGGTATACGTAGCTTTTCTCAGAGATACATAGATACACGGCGGCTGGGAACAACAAATTCCTCCCCAAGCAGCAGTCATAACATTTGGTTTTCCCTCTCGATCATAAGTTCCCACAACCCAGACGGGTGTCGTGGGAACGATAGTCTCTGCACCCAAAGATATTTTCATAAGAAACCTCCTAACGCGCGTTCTTCGAAATCGTCCATATTAAGATGTCTAGTGTATTTGATCTGCTTTCATTGTCTCTGTCAGTTTTTGGGTTTGATGGCTGAGACTTTCACGCTTGCAACAGTGGTGGCGATCTTTCTGATTTCTTGTTGCGGTATCTTCGAAGTTTTAACTATTGCTTGTGCGGTGGGGTCGTTTGCCATGTTTTCGACTGGGAACTGGTTTTCTTCGGTTATCTTGACTTCCTTGAAACCAGCATCTTCTATCATCTGCAGATATTTGCCTTTCATCTCTGCGCCTGAGATGCATCCGACGTATGCTTGAACGTTCCTTTTTATGATTTCAGGTAGTTTTTTTGACAGCACGATGTCCGAAACCATAAGTCTTCCACCTGGTTTCAGTGTTCTGAAGGCTTCTTGGAATACACGTTTCTTGTCTGTTGACAGGTTTATGACGCAGTTCGAGATTAAGACGTCTACTGTGCTGTCGGCCACTGGCAGGTTTTCTATTTCCCCCAGCCTGAACTCCACGTTATCGTATTTGCCCTTCCTCGCGTTCTCCCTTGCCTTGTCAAGCATCTCAGGCGTCATGTCCACGCCAATGATTTTGCCCGTCTTTCCGACCTTGTTTGCCGCCAGGAAACAGTCAAATCCTCCGCCAGAGCCCAAGTCCAGAACGGTTTCTCCTTTCTTGAGAGAAGCCAACGCGACAGGGTTGCCGCATCCGAGACCAAGATTCGCGCCTTCTGGAACAGAACTCATTTCCTCTTCACTGTAGCCTACTCTCCTGCTGATGTCCTTGCTCACACTAGAAGCATTAGAGTCACATGGATTTGAGGTGCCGCAGCAGGATCTGTTGCTTTTGGCAGCCTTCGCGTATCCCTCGCGGACTACTTTTCTGACATTTTCTTCTTTCATGTTTTCATGTCCTGTTTGTTAGATCGTAAAGCTCAAACCTGGGTGCAACCACATTGGTCGTCATGATCTACCCATTCTTTGACTTCTTCTTCTGTCGAGCCGAATGGGCATTCATCCGAGTTGTTCGCGATATCTTTTCCAGTAAGGGTTGAGGCGAGTTTGTCCATTTTGCCGAATGCCCCCTTCCTGACGACTCTTCCTATGGCGAGTGCTTCGAGAATTTCCTTTTTGTCTGCTCCTGCTGACTTGGCTTGTGTGAGAGCGGTTTTGAGGCAAGGTTGGCAATTGGCGGTTACGGAAGCTCCGACTGCTATCAGCAACTTCGTTTTGTTTTCCATTTTAATCCTCCTGTTTCATTTAACTACTAAGTGAGAGTAGTAGAAAACTATTTAAGGCTTTTCTGACTCCTACTTACTGGAAGTAGGAGAAAACAGAGTGAGCATTAACGAAACAGTCGCTCGAGACCGGTTAGTTTCGAGGCTTAGAGAATTGGAATTGTCAACACATGAAGCGTTGATTTATCTCGCGCTTCTAGCGCATCCCAGAACAACGGCGAGCGCCCTGTGCAAGGAAACAGGCATTCCCGACTCAAAAATCTACTACGCACTCGACGGGCTCGCCAAGAAAAACATGCTAATTGTTCAGAAAGGCAACCCAAACATCTACGTGCCTGTGTCGCCAAAGGAAGCTGTCGCTAACCTGAAACAGCAATTGACAGAGAGACTCAATGAAAGAATGAAAGAGGCGGACGTTCTGGTCGACATTTTGATGCCAATGTATGAAAGCACAGGAGAGCGGGAGGAACTAGAATTGGCCTACATCATCCGAGGACAAAAGAACATCATCAACAGAATGAAAGCACTAATCGAAACAGCACGGAAGGAAATCACAATTTTCATCTCTTACCCAGCAGTTATCAGAGCTGTTAAACAGTCATTGACAGATTCAAAGGAGAAACGCAGAGTCAAACTGAACATAGCAATGACTCAGGAGGTTTTCGAAAAAGAAAAACCGTCAGACCTCGGCGAAATCCGATTGCTATGTTGCTCGGTCGACTCGCTTGGATTGATAATCTCGGACATGAAAACGCTCTTAACAGTGTCAGACTGGATGGACGGGGCCGCGTTGCTCACACAAGATCAAAACTTGATTAGGGTCACCAAAGACTATTTTGACAGCCCTGCGTGCTGCACAAAGATACGTTCTGAGAAAACGAAAAACCTGTCCCAGGTTTAACACATTAACAACCTCCATACGGACCTGTCCGTCCGCGACTTCACCTCACGCAGGTCTAAACTCTCCGTGTCGCACTCTTCAGAAATTAGCCGATTGCATGCGCTTCGAATGCGTTTATAGAGGTTTGGTCTGTGGTAGCGATCTTTCCTTTCTGCGTCGAGCAGTAGCTCCGGCAACTCCGACTAGAGCCGTCATGATGATCACAATGACCAAGGGCGAAAACTCTGGCACCACAGTCGTCCAAGCGTTCGTGGCCACAAGAACGTAGCTCATGTTCAACGTGACACCTTCACCCGTCACATTGTCGACTTCGGAAACGCTAACCGGCACGCCCGTCGCTACATCCCAATACGCATTCAAAGTATCGTTCTCCGCTCCTGTCACATTGCTCTGGATAGAGTGATCCGTCGGTCTCCCACCCATAGTAACGGTTTCGTTCGCCCACGATCCCGAGTTCGGATAGGTCGGCTCGTCAACACTCAGGTTAGCGGCAACTAAATTCCAATTTATCGCTGTATTCGCCTTGTTCTCCGCCTCGCCGGTCGATACGTCCACAGACACCGTCGTTTTTTTTATCAGTTCCATTCTGGTACTGTCCCTCCAGCGAGTAAGTGACATTCGAACCAGTCACGTCCGTAACAGTCGCCGTAACGTTAGTAACGCCGTACGCCCGCAAACCGACAATTTGAGCCTGAGAGCCAGACAGTGAAACATCATACTCAAAATAGTTCCCCATCTGAACACCTACACTCGAGTTCTGCGCACTTACCAGAGCCAACTGAGCTGAAAAAGCAAACGTCATCAAGAGAACAAGCATCCCCATCAGCACAAATTCCCTTCTCAAAGTCTCAATCCCTAAACAGTTCTCCGGGTTATCGCACTTAATTTGCCTAGACTTATTTAAGCGTTGGTGCCCGCGCTCAGTTTTCTGAGAATGTTCAGGAAATTCTCAGTTTCTTTCCTCTCCTAGTGCGCGCTATCGATTACGAAGTTACTACTACCAATTTAACGGGCGCCTAGGCGTGTGTGCTAGTCATTTCTCTTTTTTGACATATTAAGATGGCTGCAACTTCGCTTATATTACATCTTGACTAACTTTTCCTGAGGCTTAGGGAGATGTGGGGAAGGAGAAGGCCATTACCGGAGAAATCCTTGAACATGACTGAGAAACTGTCGAATGAGGAGTTCTGGAAACTCATGGGCATTCTGAAAAGTTCTGGTGGGGAGTGGCCTGGGGATAGAACACAGGCACCTGGAGAAGTGGCGAAATCACTGACGTGGAGAAGGAAAGAGTTTTGGAACAAGAAGAACTGTGAACCAAGGCGCAAGAAAAGCATAGAAGAAGCGATTAATACGAACGTAGCCAGAGAACAAAAGTCGCAAAAGCAACTGCTCACACTATGGAAGGATGGGCCCACGCGGACTAAGGAAGAAATACCTGACAAAGTTTTTCAGATATTGCAGAAGCAGCACGGTGTAGGAGAAGACGATAGTCAAGGGGCTGAGGCTAACCGATGACTAAGACTAAAACAAGATTGGTGGTAAGAGCCGTATACAGCAATGGTAGGACAAGGATAGTTAGTCAGTATAAATTCTTAGATAACATGGGTTAGAGCGCGCTTCATGTTAACCGCAAAGTCTTTGAGCAAACTTCTAAATTCAAGATAATCCCTAACCTACTGCCCCTAACGTAGACATAAAGGATTCTAGGAGAAAGCTTCTCTCCTTTACAGTTCAATTTTGAACTGCTGAAATGCTTGAGGCATTGTTGAAGAAACCAAGCAATCAAACCCTTATTACCTGACTCTATGGTGCCTTAACGTCTAGCGCGCACGGAAGGATTTTAGTGAACATTCGAGCCAAGCTAGTGAAGAAAGGCATGTTCGGTGCAGCAGGAATAGTGCGCGCGAACCAGGCGAAAACACCCTCAGGCTGCTCAGTTGTTTTTCCACTTTATAAGTAAGTGTGCGTAGTATAGGGCAGTAGCGTTTTGTTGTTGAACGACGATAAGCACGGCAACTTCACACGTTACACTCAATAATAAGAAGGATGATGGAAAATGTCGGAAAAATCAGGAATCGTTTTCATAGGAAGCAAAACATCAATGGACTATGTTCTCGCGGTTATCACCAGACTATCTGCTGGCGATGCAAAGGAAGTAACCTTGAAAGCACGAGGACGAGCAATCGCAACAGCTGTTGACGTAGCTGAAATAACCAGAAGACGCTTTCTAAAAGACCTAAAAATAGGCAGAATTGCTATCGGGACAGAGGAGATGCCGGCAAGGGAAGGCGAAAACAGATCACGGATGGTTTCAACGCTGGAAATAACTCTTGTAAAAGAGTAGGAAAACCTTGCGAAGCAAATGCGCTAACGCAATAAGAGTGAGGGACTATTTAGAAACGGGCACCGATGAAAAACAATGAAGCTTGCTGTTCTGGTCTACGAGTATCCCCCAAAGATTGTCGGTGGCTTGGGAACTTATTCGGCTGAGATAACTCGTCAATTTGTTCTCATGGGCAATGACGTTACAGTTTTCACTATGAATGATGATGCAGGTAGCCTACCGACGCGTGATATTTGGCACGGTATCGAAATTCATCGGCCGCAACACGTCGACATTTCTCAATCGTTGCCCGATGTGGTTGCAGAAGACATAAAGGGATGGGGCAGTGGGATACAGTGGTTCTCAAGAATTCTTATGTACAATTATCTGAGCGCCGCAAAACTCGTTAATGAGTTGATAAGAAAAGAAGGCGAGAAGTTTGACATTATCGTTGCTCATGACTGGCTTTCAGCCATAGGAGGAATGACTGTCAAGCAAGAGGCAGCATTGCCTTTTGCGTTCCACGTTCACTCGACAGAGAAAGGAAGAACGTTTGGAAAAGGCTCAGTTACGGTGAGCAACATTGAACTCCATGCCGGCAAGGCGGCTGACCTCATCGTGACAGTTTCTCACGCGATGAAGGATGAGCTGGTAGGCCTCGAATTTCCGAAAGAGAAAATCGAAGTCGCCTACAACGGCGTCGACCCAAAGAAATACGATCCAGCAACAGTGACTTCTGCGCAGATCAAGAATGTTAGAGCTATGTATGGTATCAAAGACGATGACTACATGATTCTTTTCATAGGCAGACTCGTTAGCGTCAAAGGCGTTGACAAGCTTATCTTGGCGCTGCCCCACATTCTGCAGAAAAATCCAAAGGCGAAGCTTGTGATTGTGGGTCAGGGCGAATTGCAAGAGTACCTGATGAATTTGGTCAAAACCACGAAAATGAGCGATTTCGTGAAGTTCCGTTTCGAGTTCATCTCAGAAGAGGAACGCATTCTCCACTACGCAGCGTGCGACGTCGCAGTTTTCCCAAGCTTCTATGAACCCTTCGGAATAGTGGTTCTCGAGGCAATGAGTATGGAGCGACCGGTTGTCATCGGCGCAGCCGGCATCAGCGGTATGCGGGAGATAGTCCTTTATCACGGCGAGGAACAGTGCGGTTATCACGTAGATCCAAGCAACCCTTCAGACATAGCCTGGGGCATAAACTGCGTCTTGGAAAACGATGAGAAAAGAAAGTGGCTGGGCAAAAACGGCAGACGCAGAGTCCTGAAAGAGTTCACGTGGGAAAAAATAGCTGAAAAAACACTGGGGCTCTATGAACACATCATCAAACGCGCGCCCAAAAGCTAAAAGCCAAGTGTTCAGAGCGCGCGCAACACTGCTGGTTGGATTTAGCTTTGCCTATGGAGTGTTCCTGGAAAACCGGTTGAACTAGAGGATGACAAATGGCGTCAAGAGGATACATAGATTTCAACTTAGATTACTGGTGCGCGTTCTGTGGACGCAGAGTTCCTAAAGGACAGGAAAAACACGACGTTCTAGGCCGACCGATAGACTGGAAATGC